>JACLAD010002572.1_pt1 | contig 76046 bp, 62 predicted proteins | sample 8027901 | NCBI WGS metagenome assembly JACLAD01 (sample SAMN15725071, study PRJNA655200) | protist metagenome | isolation source: fluorescence activated cell sorting (FACS) single amplified genomes of... | place: Spain: Blaines Bay Microbial Observatory, Mediterranean Sea | collected 2016-07-05 | reverse complement strand
AAATCCTATACGGTAAGAGCTGTTATTCTGGCAATATCCGCGCATGATCACAGTGTCATTATCTTCAATAAACTTACGCTCGCTTCCGTCCTTTAACTTTACAGGTTTTTCACCTTTCCAGGAAAGCTCCAGCATACTACCATAGGAATCGGGCGTTGGGCCTGAAATAGTTCCAGAGCCCATCATATCTCCTGAAAGTACAGGGCAACCATTTACGGTGTGATGTGCCAGTTGCTGGCTCATATTCCAGTACATGTATTTGAAGTTTGAACGTGAAATAACTGTTTCTTCAGCACCTTCAGGCTCCAAAGCAACTTCCAGCTTGATATCAAAGCTTTTCTTTCCTTCCGATTGTAAATAGGGAAGTGGTTCCTGTTCTGGCTTAGGGCTCTCTGTTCTGTATGGATCTAAAGCATCCAGCGTCACGATCCAGGGAGAGATTGAGGACGCAAAGTTCTTCGCTAAAAACGGCCCAAGTGGCACATATTCCCAGGTTTGGATGTCACGTGCACTCCAGTCATTGAAAAGCACCAGTCCAAAGATGTAATCTTCGGCTTCTTCTATTGGAATTGGTTCACCCAAATGATTTGCGTCTGTTGTAATAAAAGCCATTTCAAGTTCAAAATCCACACGTTGAGAAGGGCCAAAAACCGGCTCATCTGCATCCTTGGGCTTTGTTTGTCCCTGTGGCCTGTGCACCGGGATTCCGCTGGGAATAATGGAAGAACTTCTTCCATGATAACCTACGGGAATGTGCAACCAGTTTGGCAACAAGGCATTATCTGGATCACGGAACATGGTTCCCACATTGGTGGCGTGTTCTTTACTCGAATAAAAGTCTGTATAATCTCCAACCTGCACCGGCATTTGCATCTCAATTTCATCAAGTGCAAAAAGTACTACATTTCGGTGCTCGTCATTATCTCTTAATTGTGAATTTTCAGCATCAAATATATCCGCAATCCTGTTTCTTACAAGACGCCAGGTTTTTTTTCCGTCAGAAATAAAATCATTCAAAGTGTCCTGCAAAAAAATATCATCGGTTAGCGGTATTCCTTCAAAATAACCTAATTGGTGCAAAGCTCCAAGGTCAATTGCAGTATCTCCTATTCGGGTCCCAATGGTAATGATGTCGTCTCTTGTAAGAAAGACTCCAAAGGGGATATTTTGAATAGGAAAATCTGAATTCTCAGGAACTTCAAGCCAGGTTTTTCTATCTGGATTATTAGCTGTAATGGGCATAATTGATTTGTTGGTAATTTGTTAAAATTAATTCAAACCAAATATATTATTTTCCCTGTAAGAACCGAATGTATTTGTTATTTTTGAGGAATATTTAACGTAAAAAATTCTTATGCAAAGAGACCAGCAAATATTCGATCTAATTGAAGCGGAAAAAGAGAGGCAACTAAATGGTTTAGAGCTTATTGCGAGTGAAAATTTTGTAAGTGAGCAGGTGCTGGAAGCAGCAGGTTCTGTGCTTACAAACAAATATGCAGAAGGCTACCCAAGGAAACGATATTATGGAGGATGCAGCGTGGTAGATGAGGTAGAGCAGCTGGCCATTGATCGAGCAAAGGAACTTTTTGGTGCCGAATATGCAAACGTACAACCGCATTCAGGTTCACAGGCGAATACAGCTGTCTATCATGCCTGCCTTAAGCCGGGTGATAAGATCCTTGGTTTTGATCTTTCTCATGGTGGCCATTTAACGCACGGTTCTCCTGTTAATTTCTCTGGAAAGCTTTATGATCCTGTGTTCTACGGAGTGGATAAAGAAACAGGGTTGATTGATTATGATGCTATGGAAAAAGTAGCGATCGAGGAGAAGCCAAAAATGATCATTGCAGGTGCTTCGGCTTATTCCAAAGAGTTTGATTACAAAAGAATGCGTGAAATCGCAGATAAAGTAGGAGCGATTTTGATGGCAGATATTTCCCATCCTGCAGGCTTGATCGCCAAAGGATTGCTGGGAGATCCAATTCCGCATTGCCATGTGGTTACCACCACTACTCATAAAACACTTCGTGGACCGCGCGGTGGATTGATCTTAATGGGAAAGGATTTTGACAATCCTTTTGGGCAAAAACTTAAAAACGGAAATCTTAAGAAAATGTCTTCTTTATTAGACAGCGGAGTTTTCCCCGGAAACCAGGGAGGGCCTTTAGAGCATATTATCGCGGCTAAAGCGGTGGCATTTGGAGAAGCACTTTCAGAAGAATTCCTGCACTATACGGTACAGGTGAAGAAAAATGCCAAAGCCATGGCAGAGGCGTTTATCAAAAAGGATTATCATGTAATTTCCGGCGGAACAGACAACCACATGATGTTAATCGATCTTCGAAATAAGAATATCTCCGGGAAGCAAGCTGAAGAAGCACTTGGGAAAGCAGATATTACGGTGAACAAAAATATGGTGCCTTTTGACGATAAGTCGCCGTTTGTTACTTCGGGAGTGAGAATTGGTACGCCGGCCATCACCACCCGCGGGTTGAAAGAAGCGGATATGGCTAAGGTCGTGGATCTTGTTGATCGTGTGATCACTAATTTCGAAAATGAAGAAGAACTGGAAGCTGTAAAAAAAGAAGTGATTGAAATGATGAAGGGAAAACCTTTATTCCAGGCATAACTTACCCTAGTAATAATAAACAAGAAGCTCCCTTTTCGGGAGCTTTTTTTGTGTACAGAAAATGTTTCAGGAATGGCATTTTTGAGATCATTGCTGTTTGTGAAAAACGTAGCGCAGATCATCTGTAATTTTTGTCGGTTTTTTGGTGCCGGTGTCGAGCAGGCACCAGTTTGATTTTGCAGCGACCAGTACTTCGCCTGTGTCTGCTTTCTTAATGTTTACAAATCTTTCTGAAGTCACAAAAGTGGTGTCTCCCACGTATGTTTCGATGAGTAACTCATCATCCAGGAAAGCCTGCTTTTTATAATCAATTTCGTGGCGAATTACTACCCAGAAAAAATCTCTTTTCAACTTTTCTGTAGCGCGTACATCCCAGTGCTCTTTAGCAATATCCTGGATCCACTGCACATAACGCACATTGTTCACATGTTGTAGTTCGTCAAGGTCCTCGGCTAAGACGGTTCTTTTGTGCGAGTATGTTTCAGCGGGTATATTTTTCATTTTTCTACAATTTCTACTTCAAACAGCTTATCCCAGTTTTTACCTGTAACATACAATTTTTGAGTGTTGGGGTTATAGGCAATTCCATTTAAAACATCGTTTAAAGGATCAAGATCTTCGGTGTTAGTCAGGTTATCCCGAAGTCGTTTAAAATTGATAAGTCCCACAATGGCTCCGTTCTCCGGATTAATGATTGCGACTCCATCGCGTTGATAGGTATTGGCATAGATCCTTCCATTGACCCATTCCAGCTCATTGAGCTGCGTGGAAATTGTTCTGTGGGTGACGGTTTGGATGAAGTTTTCTTCGGCCAGAGTTTCCGGGTTAAGGATCCATATTTTTTCTGTTCCGTCGCTTTTATAAAGCCGTTCCCCGTCATTTGCGAGTCCCCAGCCTTCCTTGCTTTGATTGTATGCGAAATTCCCGATTTTTTCAAGACTTCCGGCGTCATATATGAAACCTTCCCCGGCTTTCCAGGTGAGCTGGTACACCTTGTTGTTCAAAACAGTGAGTCCTTCTGCAAAATAATTGTTATCAAGTTCTATAGATTCATATACATTGCCAGTCTCCAGTTCCACTTTCCGCAGTGAAGATTCGCCGTACTGGCCGGTGCTTTCAAAGAGGGTGTCATTATGAAATTCGAGCCCCTGTGTATAAGCATCAGGCGAATGAGGGTAAGTGGCAACGATTCTGTAAGTGTAGGTGACCGGTGGTGCGTCGTTATATACAGTAACTGGCTGGCTAATTTCCTCCTGTTCTCCTTCGGAAAAGATTCTGGCTGTAATATTCCATTTTCCCAGCTTTATATTTCTGAAATCATACCTGAAAATGTCATTTTTGGATGTTTTTCCAATTCTTTCTCCCTGAAAAAAATAAACGACAGAATCAATTTCCCGGTTTTTCTTGTTCTGAAGATTTACTTCCAAAGATTCCCCCAGCTGAAATTCGCTGTCTCCACCGGAAAAATTAAGACTAAAATCAGATTTTTTTTCTCCTGCACTTTCACCGCAGGAAATCATAAAAGATGCTATAATTAACAGCATCAGGCAGTTGTATGATTTCATTTTTTTGTTCAATTTCTAAGCAAGATAAATTATTTAATTCAGTTTAAAAAATGCTTGCAAAAAGTATGAAAGGTTGTATATTTGCACCGGCAAGTCCCACACAACCAGCTCCTGCTGAATCCCCCAGGGCGGGAACGCAGCAAGGGTAAGCGGTCGTAGCGGTGTGATGTGGGGAGCTTGCCATTTTTTGTTTCCGGTATCTAAATATTATCGCATCTTTGCAGGATATGGAAAAACAAACTGCTTCAAAAGTAGTACTTATTACAGGCGCTTCTTCCGGCATTGGAAAAGCGATCGCAGAATATCTTCTCAGTAGAAATTACCAGGTCTTCGGCACCAGTAGAAATCCCTCAAAAGGAAGTCAGCTAAAGTTTCCTTTGGTCCCTCTTGATGTTACCAAAAAAGAAACGATCAAATCGGCTGTTTCACAAGTTATTTCCGAAGCCGGAAGAGTTGATGTCCTTATCAACAACGCAGGCGTGGGAATCACCGGTCCCATAGAAGAAACGCCCGATGAAGAGATAAAAAAGGCGTTTGACACCAATTATTTTGGACCCTTAAATGTAATAAAAGCCGTTTTGCCTGAAATGCGGAAAAACCAGGGCGGACTCATCATAAACATCACCTCCATTGCCGGATACATGGGATTGCCTTACCGCGGAATCTATTCGGCTTCAAAAGGTGCTTTGGAACTTACTACCGAAGCTTTTAGAATGGAGCTGAAGGATTTCAACATTAAAATGACCAATGTGGCGCCGGGAGATTTTGCCACCAACATAGCTGCGGGAAGATATCATTCGCCCGTCCTTAAAAACAGCCCCTATAAAGAACCATACGGAAATACATTAAAATTAATGAATCAACACGTGGATGAAGGGGAAAACCCGATGATAATGGCAGAGTTTATTCATAAAATCATTAAAGTCGGGAACCCCAGAGGACATTACAAAGTAGGGGACAGGATGCAAAAATTCTCTATTGCTCTTAAAAGGATCCTGCCAGACAAAATGTACGAGAGATTACTTCTAAAGCATTATAAATTGTAGATTTGCAGAAGAATGTCTCAAGCCATTCTTTTAAACCTAAAAACCAGTTAAGCATGAAATTTTTTATTGATACAGCAAACCTTGACCAGATAAAGGAAGCTCAGGATCTGGGTGTTCTTGATGGGGTAACCACGAATCCATCTTTAATGGCTAAAGAAGGAATTACAGGAAAAGATAATATCCTTAAACATTATAGAAAAATATGTGACATAGTCACAGGAGATGTAAGTGCCGAGGTTATTGCTACCACGTTTGATGAGATTGTTCGCGAAGGGGAGGAGCTTGCTGAGCTGCATGACCAAATCATTGTAAAGGTTCCTATGATCAAGGAAGGAATTAAGGCAATAAAATATTTTAGTGATAATGATATAAAAACCAATTGCACTCTTGTGTTCTCTGCAGGGCAGGCGTTACTGGCTGCTAAAGCCGGGGCTACTTATGTTTCTCCTTTCCTGGGTAGACTTGATGACATTTCTACGGATGGTTTAAATCTTATTGCCGATATAAGGCTCATTTATGACAATTATGGTTTTGAAACAGAAATTCTTGCAGCATCTATAAGACATACCATGCACGTAATTGATTGTGCTAAAATAGGGGCAGATGTTATGACCGGTCCTCTTTCTTCAATAACCGGATTGCTTAATCACCCTCTAACAGATATTGGCCTGGAAAAATTTCTTGCAGATCACAAGAAAGGTAATTAGTGCAGACTAAAATGATTTAAGAAAGACCCGAAATAGTCATTTCGGGTTTTTCGTTTTTTAGCGATTCAGGAATTCCAGGATGTCGCTCTCGAACTGTGGTGAATTAATATAAGCACTCCCCACAACAACCTCACCTGTAGGGTCTATAAAAAGGGATTTGTTAAGGTAATATTGAAATGCGTCGGGTCCAATTCGCGAGGTAATTAACTGGAATTCATTTTGCTGGTCGTATCCATATTTCTTAACTGTTCGTTTCCAGTTATAGTTGTTTTGAGTATCAATATTTACTCCTATAAATTGTACTTCAGGATATTTTTTCCTAAGATCATTTATAATTTTATGATTCTTGCGGTGATTATCAGTTGAAAAAATAGACCATAGAAAAACAACTACAGGCCTGCTGCCTGTGATGTCTTTAAGTGAATTTTTTTTGTCCGAGATATCTTTTAGTTCTACGCTGCTTACGTTCATTCCCGGCAAGTAAGCCATTTGCACATTACCTACGTTGTACAGTTTTTGAAGTTCATCTTCAGGATAACCTTTTTCTTCGACCAGGTTCAGGATTGAAATAATTTCCTCCCTGTTCCTGGCCATAATAATTCCCAATGAACCTAATTTTCGGAAAAAATGTTGCCTTACAAGGGGAAGTGTAGTAAGAGAATCCAACAGCTTTATTCTGTTAGTAATATTTCCATGATCATATAAATCGTAGCAATCGTTGTGATCAAGATTTGCCTTCGCACATGAACTCATGGCTTTGTTGATGAGATAGCTGTTAATAAACCTTAAATAGCTTGGGCTGGTTTGCATTTCAGGGTCATTAAAATCTACATCTTTCCTGTAACAGTAAAAATCTTCGGTAAGTTGATTTGAAAATGTTTTGTAGTATTTCTTGATCATGTAGGTATATCGCTCCCGTAAATCCTTTGCGTCGTAATAGGCAGTTTTTTCGGCAAAACTTACGAACTCTTTTGAAAATTTATGCTTTATACTTAGTTGCTTAAGCCGCTCTAATCGTTTCTTTTGTAAAGAATCTGTTTTCTCTGCGAAAGCTTGAGGAGTTGTTTTATAGTAGGAGAGAAGCAGGTTCGTAGAGCTTTCATTCTGAAGAAAAGATTCCAAAAGGAAATTATTTTTTTCACTTCCAGAACCACTAAAGTGCAGTGATTCATCAAACTCAAGAGAATTCACTCTCATGAGTAAACTATCGCCTGGCTCGAGGTAAAAATTCTGTGTTTCGGGAAGATGACTGAAGGCATATAACCCTTGCTCTGCATCTCTAATCTTAAATTGAAAGCGGTTTTTTTGGTTGAGATAAACCGTGTCAATTTGGGAATTATTTTTTTTAAAGATTATGTATTTAGAAGTCGGATTTATTATTTGGCCGCCTATATAGGCATCTTTAGATGAGCCCTCCTTAGAGTCAGCACAACCCGTGGCGAAAATGCCAAGCAATAGCAAAGCCACATAATATTTATATGTAAACACAAAAAATCAAATTGGGAGGTCAAAAATTTACTGCAGGGGCAAAAATACACCCACACTCTTATCCTGCTTGTTAAGTATGAGTTAAAAAGAAATATATAAAAGTTAATCTTTCAGGATTTTGGGTTAATTGGCTACTTTTGCAAAAAATGAGGATCTTTATATGTTAACAGTTTCAAATCTTTCGGTTCAGTTTGGAAAAAGAGTGTTGTTTGATGAGGTAAACACTACTTTCACCCAAGGCAATATTTATGGGGTCATTGGTGCTAATGGCGCGGGAAAATCCACTTTTCTTAAAATCTTAAGTGGAAAATCTGAACCTACTTCAGGACATGTTCACCTGGAACCGGGAAAGCGTATGTCAGTTCTTGAACAGAACCATAACCTTTATGACGAATATCCGGTACTGGAAACGGTGATCATGGGGAATAAGCCTCTATACAACATCAAGAAAGAAATGGATGAAATCTATGCTAAAGAGGATTTCAATGATGCCGATGGAGAAAGAGTAGGAGTGCTGCAGGTGGAATTTGAAGAAATGAACGGCTGGAATGCCGACAGTGAAGCTGCTGCCATGCTTTCAAACCTAGGAATAAAAGAAGATAACCACTACACCTTGATGGGCGACCTTGATAACAAACTGAAGGTAAGGGTTTTACTTGCTCAGGCCTTGTTTGGAAACCCAGATGTGCTAATTATGGATGAGCCTACCAATGACCTGGATTATGAAACGATCTCCTGGCTTGAGAATTTTCTGGCAAACTATGAAAATACGGTAATTGTGGTTTCTCACGACCGTCACTTCCTGGATTCGGTTTGTACGCATATTTCTGATATTGACTTCGGAAAAATAAATCACTACAGCGGTAACTATACGTTTTGGTATGAATCATCTCAATTAGCGGCAAGGCAGCGTTCTCAACAGAACAAAAAAGCAGAAGAAAAGAAGAAGGAATTACAGGAATTCATTCAGCGGTTTAGTGCTAACGTGGCCAAATCGAAACAGGCGACGTCGCGTAAGAAAATGATTGATAAATTGAACATTGAAGACATAAAACCTTCAAGTAGAAGATATCCTGCCATTATTTTTGAAAGAGAAAGGGAAGCTGGTGACCAAATCCTGAATGTGGAAGGCCTTTCTGCTTCTATTGAAGGAGAAACCCTGTTCGAAAATGTAAATATTAATCTTGCAAAAGGGGATAAAGTGGTGGTTTATTCTAAGGATTCCCGGGCTACCACTGCTTTTTATGAAATCATAAACGGAAAACAGAAGGCTCTTTCCGGGAAATACAGCTGGGGAGTTACGACTACCCAATCTTATCTTCCACTAGATAATTCAGAATATTTTGACAATGACCTTACCTTAGTAGACTGGTTAAGGCAGTGGGCAAAAACCGAAGAGGAAAGAGAAGAAGTTTATATTCGAGGTTTCCTCGGAAAAATGATCTTTAGCGGGGAAGAAGCCCTTAAAACATCGAATGTTCTTTCCGGAGGTGAAAAAGTACGCTGTATGTTAAGCAGAATGATGATGATGAGAGCAAACGTCCTGATGTTGGATGAGCCCACGAACCACCTTGATCTTGAATCTATTACAGCTTTCAATAATTCACTTAAAAACTTTAAAGGAACCATCCTTTTCACCACCCATGACCACGAATTTGCACAAACAGTTGCAAATCGTATTATAGAACTTACGCCGGGTGGTGCAATTGACCGTTACTTAAGCTTTGATGAATACATGAGTGATAAGAAAATAAGAGAGCAGCGCGAAAAAATGTACGCAGGGCAGGTGATGTAATCTGTTATTAGTGCTTTAAATTTTATAAATAGTTGTCAAAGAGGTGTCCAAAATGCCATTTTTGACAACTTTTTTATTTTTCGGGTTTAAAGAATTTGTATAGATCGAAAGCACCAAGTACAATGAAACCTATTACAACGATTAACCTGAAGTTGGAATACTCTTCTCCATTGAAGAACGAAAACATGCGGTAAGAACCGTAGCCCAAAAAAGCCAGCCCAATTATGAGGTGTAAATAATTTCGTTTCCTGGGGGAAGTTTGATTGGGCATGAGAGACAGCGGACTATTTTTCTTCATATTCTTCGGGGAAAGTGTCTTTAACGATCTTTCGGGCCTTTTCAAGATGTTCGGTCTCCGCAAACAATAAAACCTGCCCGGGAAGTCCTCCTCCAAAACCGGCTCTTAACCCCGAATCAAAGTCGTTTCTCATACGCGATGCTATTCCTTCTTTTTCAAGTCGTTCCTGCAGGTATTGTACGTTAACTTCAGATCCTGTGTAAATGTGCTTAAAATCTTCTTCAATATCCATGTTTAGTATTTTGATCTATGAAGTTAAGAATAGCAACGAAATTTTCCTTTTCCTTTAAACAGAGTTTAACAAAATTCTTAAGCATTATAGTATTTACTGTTCCAAATAGCTGTATTAAAATTCTTTCCCAAGGCAACCCCATAAAAAACAAGCAATGCCACCATAGATTTGAAGGTGAATAGAAACAGCATGATAAATTGCGAGGTTTCCTGATATTGGGAGAAAAAGAGGGCTCTTAGCACGAAGGTTGTTGCAAGGCTAAAGATTAGCGTAAATGCCATGAGATTTTCCATATTCTTTAGAGGCCAAACCATTAATTTTCGGAAAGGAGTGAGGTCATTTCCCCATTTGTGGATCAGGTAATAATAGCCGTTTCCAATGGGAGCAAAAAGAATGGGATCATCTGCGTTTTTAAGTTTAAAACTTTTTGAAGGTGCCACAATTTTAAAACCTTTGAGAGTAAGATCGTGCATGCGTTCAATTTCTCTAATTTCTTTACAGGCTTCCTCAGGAATAGGCGCTTTGAAATATTTGGTTTTAAGGAAACGCAATCTGTAAGTCACACAAAGATGTTTTATATGGGAAATATGAAAAATTCTTCCGGAAGCCAAAAGATCAAGATCAAACGGGTTTTCACCTGCTGGATCTTCATTTTTAATTCTTTCCAGTAGCCTGCTGTTTTTTTCTTCTGAATCCTTGTGGAGCAGGAATTTTACCTGCTCGAGAATTGCTGTTTCAGAGATTTCCTGCTCTCTGAGCGCTTCCAGCTTTTGCCTTAGGTCTACTTTTTCTATCAACATCTTCTTTCACTTTAATCTTCTAAAATTAGGTAAATGGAACCTAACATACAAAGGCTATTAAATGAAACGAAAGGTTAATTTCTGGATATTATGGTTAAAGTCTGTTTAAACCCCGCGTTAGAGTTGTAATTAATCCTGATGAAATGTTTAAATTAAAAAAGTATAATTAAAACAAGAAGACAATGAAGTTTAAGAATTATTTTTTCGGAATTAGTTTTATTCTCACTTTGTTCATCGTAGGGTGCGGGCCCAAAGTAAGCACCGATAAGAAGACGAGCAGGGATTTAAGTAATTATTCGAGCTACTCTTTTCTCCCCAACCAGGATACCATTCTCAACAGTAATTATGATAATGATTACATCAATGAAATTGTAATTGATGAGATTAACCAGAATATGAGAGAACAAAACCTGCGCCTGGAACGAAGCCAGCCAGATCTTCTGGTATATTATCACCTAATGTTTGATGAAGAAATGGCTGTAAATGCATCTCCCGTTTACACCAATTATAGCTACTATCGACCTGGATATTATGTAGGGCCATATTACAGAAATTATCTGTACAACAACTATTTTACGATCCCAAGAATTGCCGGTACGGGCATTGAACAGGTTCCTTACAAAGAAGGTACGATAGTAGTAGATTTAATTGACCGTCGCACGAATGAAATTGTATGGAGAGGTCGTGCGAATGATGTGGTACAAGCGGGGAATCTTGACCAGGAAATAAGAGACTACATAAATGCCATTTTTGAACAATACCCTGGATAAAACTTGAAAATGAAGTAAACGAAAAATAGCCATTCGCAAATGAATGGCTATTTTTTTACTCTAAACTTATTTTAAAGGGACAGAGTTATCGTAACTGGGCTCCCAACTGCTTCTCAAAATTCTGCTGAAGTTTGTTCATGATCTTATCGATTTGTTTATCGGTAAGGGTTTTATTTTCATCCTGAAGCGTAAAACTTACTGCATAGCTCTTTTTGCCTTCCGGAAGGTTTTTACCTTCATAAACATCGAAAAGTGAGATTTCCTTAAGAAGTTTTTTCTCTGTTTGTCTCCCAATATTATAAATATCTTCAAATTTTACAGCAGAATCCAAAAGTAGTGCAAAATCACGGCGAACTGCCTGAAATTTGGAGATAGCAGAAAACTGCATCTTTTGATTTTTTGCTGTTTCCAGCACCTGGTCCCAGTTAAAATCAGCAAATAAAACCTCCTGGTTGATCCCAAATTCTTTCAGGATCTTCTTTTTCACCACTCCAAATTCTACCAGTTTTGTTTTTCCGAAGCTAAAAGACAAACCTTCTGAAAAAACATCATTTTTAAAAGTTCCGGTTTTTAAATTAGATACTCCCAATCTTTGAAGAACTGTGGTTACCATACCTTTCATAAAGAAAAAGTCGCCCTTTTGCAGCGGATTCGTCCAATGCTCTTCCCCCCTGTTACCTGAAACAAAGAGAGTAAGGTGTTTGTTCTCTATCCTGCCGTTCTCAAAATTATGGTAGGTTTTTCCAAACTCAAAGAGTTTGAGGTCGTTGCGCTTTCTGTTTAAATTGTAGCTCACCGCTTCCAGCCCCGAAAATAACAATGACTGCCTTAGAACCGAAAGATCCTGGCTCAAGGGATTCAACATGGCCACGTTATACTCCTCTTTTAACTGCTCACTTAATTTTGTGTAAGCAGGTGTGGTAAGAGAATTGGCCATGGTTTCAAAAAATCCCTGTCCGGTCAACTGTGCGGCAATAATATTCTGAAGTTTATAATCTTCAAACTTTGAAGAAGTTGCGACAGAAGCGTTTAATTTTTCTCCAAATTCTATATTATTATAGCCGTAAACCCGTAAAATTTCTTCAATAACATCAGCTTCTCTTTTTACATCAACTCTGTAAGGAGGAATAGTTAATCCCATTCCGGTTTCAGTAACATTGTTCACGCGTATTTCCAGGGAGGCAAGAATAGATTTAATGGTTTCCTGAGACAAATTCTGCCCAATTAATGTGTTTATCTTTTCAAAAGTTAAGAAAACCGGGAAATCTTCAATTTTATTTGAGTAGTAATCATCTATATCGCTGGTAACGCTCCCACCTGCCAGTTCCTGAATTAAAAGAACTGCACGTTTAAGAGCGTAGTCGGTTATATTAGGATCAATTCCTCTTTCATAACGGAAAGAGGCGTCTGTATTCAAGCCGTGACGCTTGGCCGTTTTTCTAACAGTAACCGGATTAAAATAAGCACTTTCAATAAAAATGCTGGTGGTTTCCTTTGTTACTCCGCTGCCCAATCCTCCAAAAACACCTGCAATGGCCAGCGGTTTTTCGGCATCACATATCATAAGATCTTCCTCATGAAGTTCCCGTTCAACTTCATCCAGCGTCGTGAATTTTGTACCCGCTTTAAGTGTTTTTACATTAATTTGATTTCCACTGATCCTGGCAGCATCAAAAGCATGAAGAGGTTGTCCTAACTCATGCATAACATAGTTGGTAACATCTACCACATTATTTTTGGGAGTTAAACCAATCGCTTTAAGACGATTTTGCAGCCACTTTGGAGATTCGGAAATTGTAATATCTGAAACGGTTACTCCACAATACCTCGGAACAAGTTCAGAATTTTCAATATTTACTGGAATCCTCAAATTGCGGCTATCTACATGAAAACTGCTTACTGAAGGTGTGATCAATTCAAGAGAAATCCCTTGCTGCTGCAGCCCTGCTTTTAAGTCTCGTGCAACTCCCCAGTGGCTCATAGCATCGGCACGATTTGGAGTAAGGCCAATTTCATAGACCAGGTCATTTTCGACCTCAAATATTTCAGAGGCAGGAGTTCCCGGTTGGAATTCATCATTAAGAATCATGATGCCATCATGGCTTTTTCCCAGCCCCAATTCATCTTCGGCGCAAATCATTCCATGGCTGCTTTCTCCACGGATCTTACTTTTCTTGATTTCCCAGCCTTCGCCTTTATCATCATATAAAATGGTTCCCACAGTGGCAACAGGTACTTTTTGTCCTTCGGCAATATTGGGAGCGCCGCAAACTATCTGAACAGGATTTCCATTCCCTATATCCACTTTGGTAAGCTTCAGCCTGTCTGCATTCTCGTGTGGCACACATGACAGGACATGGCCTACAACCACTCCTTCAAGACCACCTTTAACACTGCTGAAGGAATCAATCCCTTCTACTTCAAGTCCAAGATCAGTTAGCAGTTCTCCGGTTTTTTCGGCATCCTGTTTTAAATGAATAAATTGTTGCAACCAATTGTAAGAAATCCTCATTTTATTCTGAATTTATGAGCCGCAAAGATAACATTACGAATGATTTTTGCACAATCTCAGAATCTAATTTTGGGTGCTATAAAGCAATAGATGGATGAGGTAGTGCTGCTATTGATTTGTCTCAAAGATTTTCCTTAACCATGCCTTTAATTAAATCACGAAAAGTTCTAGGATCAAAGACCAAAAAAATGTAGTAATTAAAGAAATCGGAATTCCTACACTTAGAATAATGTTGGCAAGCTTTGGATTGAGATTATAATCTGTCGCAATAATGGCTCCAGTGACCATAGGCGCCATAGCAGCTTCAAAAATGGTAGTTTTTGCTGTGATTCCGGAGAGATTAAAAATCATAACCAGCAGAAGTATAAGTAGTGGTGCCAGGACAAGTTTGTACAGTAACGCGAAGCTTATTAGCCGCGCGTCCGTTCGCCAGGTTCTAAGCCTTAGTTGCATCCCGACAGAAAATAAAGCGAGCGGAATTAAAGTGATGGCAAGGCCACTGAGTAAAGGTAATATTGGCTCTAAGGATATGAAAACAGGAAGAATAAAGGCAAGTACGAAGGCTATAAAAGGCGGGAAAGTGAGAATTTTGTTTAAAATTTGTTTTAGTTGAAAAGTACCGCCGTTGGAGGCCTTGGTAGCTGTAATTATTCCCAGTGTCGCCATTACGATAAATGTGGCCTGGTCACAAAGTATGGCTATTTGAAGACCCTCGTCCCCGTAATAAGCTTCGGTTAAAGGAAATCCGAGGAAAGACGTATTTCCAAGACCTGCCGTTAAGAACAAAGCAGCTCGGGTGCCCGGGGACATGGAAATGTACCTGTTGAGAAAATTGACAAAGATGTAACTTCCGGTCCATACAAACAGGGGCATCAAAAATGGCAAAATGAGTGAAAAATTCCACTGTATTTCAGGGATGTATTTTAATGCCACCGCAGGAAGTGCAACATTTATCACCCATGCATTTACAGATTTATAGCTGTCTTCCGGGAGGCCCTTATATTTTTTGACCAAAAATCCGGCAAGGAGGCAAAGAGCAATCAGGGCAAAATTTATCATAATTAACTAATGTAATTCCAGATGTTCTTGTGTTTTGCCAGTTGCGCATAAGTGTATCGAATCACCTTATTCTTTTCTAACGTAAGGTTGGGATCCTCTTTTAATACCTGAAGGGCATAAGAACGGGCAAGTTTTAGAATATCATTGTCTTTGACAATATCTGCTATTTTCAGGTTGAGCACCCCGCTTTGCTGGGTTCCCATAATGTCTCCCGGCCCACGGAGTTTCAGGTCAACTTCTGCGATTTCAAACCCATCGTTGGTGCTTACCATTGTCTCCAGTCGCGTTTTACTATCCGCAGAAAGTTTGTGCCCGGTCATAAGGATACAATAACTTTGTTCAGCGCCACGTCCCACCCGGCCGCGTAACTGGTGCAGCTGAGAAAGCCCGAATCTTTCGGCACTTTCAATGATCATGACGCTGGCATTCGGTACATTTACTCCCACTTCAATTACCGTCGTCGCTACCATGATCTGGGTTTCGCCCTGCACAAATCGGTTCATTTCGTAATCTTTATCGGCCGGTTTCATTTGTCCGTGAACAATGGAAATTTGAAAATTCGGCATTGGAAATTCCCGCACAATACTTTCATAGCCGTCCATCAGGTCTTTATAATCCATTTTTTCAGACTCCTGAATTAAAGGATAAACCACGTAAACCTGCCGCCCCTTTTTTACTTCATCTTTTATAAATCTGAAAACCTTTAACCGGTTGCTGTCATAGCGATGCACGGTTTTGATACTTTTTCTTCCCGGCGGAAGTTCATCAATGACCGATATATCAAGATCACCGTAAAGGCTCATTGCGAGTGTCCGCGGAATTGGAGTGGCCGTCATCACCAGAATATGCGGCGGAATCGTATTTTTTCGCCACAGTTTTGCGCGTTGTGCAACGCCAAACCTGTGTTGTTCATCGATAATAGCCAGTCCCAGGTTTTGGAATTTTACCTTGTCTTCGAGTAAAGCATGAGTTCCAATAATAAGGTGGAGTTCCCCACTTTCCAAAGCGGCGTGGATTTCCCGTCTTTCCGAAGTTTTTGTAGAGCCGGTCAATAACCGGATATTAATATTAAGATCTGCAGTTAATTCCTTGATTCCATTATAATGCTGAATTGCCAGAATTTCTGTTGGAGCCATCAAGCATGCCTGGAAATCATTATCAAAAGCAAGCAAAGCAGTCATCAAGGCGACAATGGTTTTTCCTGAACCCACGTCACCCTGCAACAACCGGTTCATTTGCGCGCTGCTTCCCAAATCCTGCCGAATTTCCTTAATCACTCTTTTTTGGGCCTTTGTGAGGTCAAAAGGCAAATGATTTTCGTAAAAGTTCTGAAAGTATTCTCCTACCTGATCAAAAGGAAAACCCTTTATCTTTTTCTTCCGAAGCATGTTTTTCATCAGCAATTGCAGCTGAATGTAAAACAGTTCTTCAAATTTTAATCTAAACTGCGCCTTTGCAAGTATTTCCTGGCTCTTCGGGAAATGAACATTGAACATCGCCTCGGCCTTTGGCAGCAAACTCAGCTCTTCTCTTATACTATCGGGGAGCGTATCATAAAATTTTGCACCGGTTTCTATGAAGAGCTGCTGCATCATTTTATTGACCGCCCGGTTAGTAACGCCAGATTTTGCAAGCTTTTCGGTTGAGGGATATACCGGCTGCATCGCCGTTCTCAGGTTCTTTTTGAAATCTTCCGTAGTTTCCATTTCGGGATGTGGCATGCTGAAAAGTCCGTTGAACCAGTTGGTTTTTCCGAAGATCACGTAAGGTGTGTTTAGTTTTAGATTTTCCCGTATCCATTTGTGACCGCGAAACCAAACGAGCTCCATTTTCCCGGTGTCATCAATAAAATCTGCTACCAGTCGTTTTCCTCGTTTTTGATCCACAGTTTTCAGGTGGACGATTTTTCCTACTACTTGCACTTCAGAATTATTCCGCTGCAGCTCCTTTATCTTATAAAACCTTGTTTTGTCTAAATAGCGATTGGGGAAAAAGTTTAAAAGGTCCTGGTAGGTGTGAATACCAAGCTCTGTACGCAGCAAACCAGCACGATTTGGGCCTACTCCTTTCAGGTAATCAATGGGAGTCTGGAGCTTGTTCTCATTCATAAAACGAAGATAGGAAAAATGGCAAAAGCGCTTCTTATTTCTGCTGAAGAAGCTTCATTTTTAGTCTTTTTCGGAATTGTTTTTGTGAAGAAACTTATATTTGAACTATGAAAAATGGTATTTTTTGCGCTCTTTTCTTTCTGATCTTCTTCGGAAATTACGCACAGCAGACGTCCAATGTTGATTTCAAGAAACTCGATGCCCGCTTAGCCATTCTTCCTTCTGAAGAAAAAGTTACAGGCGATCTTACTTTTACTTTTGATGTGCTTCAGGAAACAGATTCTATTTTCATAGATGCTCAAAAAATGGAGTTTCAGGAGGTTTTTTTGAACGGTCAGGAAATTGAATTTTATAACGACGGGAACAAGCTGTGGCTTATATCTGACTTCAGAAAGTCTTCAGGAAATGTGCTGGAAATCAGCTACTCTGCAAACCCTGCACAAGCGATGTATTTTGATAGCTGGAAGGTTTCAGAAGAAGAAAAGGAAACTGCTAATGAAGAATATTTGCCGCAGGTCTGGACTCAGGGGCAGGGGAGATATACTTCGCACTGGCTGCCCAGTTTTGATGATACCAATGAAAAGCTGGAATTTGATCTAAATATTGATTTTCCAAAAGATTTCGAAGTTGTGGCAAACGGGGTACTCAAAAATGCTGTTTTGGTGAATGATTCTGTGAAGCGTTGGGAGTACGATATGGAACAACCCATGAGCAGCTACCTTGTAGCTATGGCGGCGGGAAAATATGATCATAAAGAAATTATATCTTCGGAAGGGACTCCATTGAAATTCTATTTCTATCCAAAAGATTCTCAAAAATGGGAACCTACTTATAGGCATAGCGCGAAAATCCTGGAATTTCTTGAAAAGAAAACAGGAGTAGAATATCCCTGGCAAAACTACAAGCAGATCCCGGTTCGCAATTTCCTTTACGCCGGAATGGAAAATACCGGCGCTACTATATTCTCAGATCTTTTTTTGATAGATTCCACTGCTTTTGCAGACCGAAATTATGTGAATGTAAATGCGCACGAAATGGCGCACCAGTGGTTTGGGGATCTGGTAACGGCAGCATCTGGGGAGCATCACTGGTTGCAGGAAGGTTTTGCAACTTATTACGCATTACTGGCCGAAAAGGAGATTTTTGGAGAAGATTATTTTTACTGGAAATTATTTGAAAGTGCAGAAGAACTGAAGGAACTAAGCGACACCGGTAAAGGCGAATCTTTATTAAATCCAAAAGCCAGTTCTCTTACCTTTTACCAGAAAGGAGCCTGGGCTTTGCACATTTTGAAGGAGAAAGTAGGGCAGGAGACCTTTGATCGCGCAGTGAAAAATTACCTTACGAAGTACAGTTTTAAGAATGTAACAACTTCAGATTTTATAGAGGAAGTTGAGAAGGCCAGCGGAAAAGATCTTTCTGCTTTTGTAAATCGCTGGCTCCAGCAGTCTGCTTTTCCTGCAATTGACGCCCTTAATTCCCTTAAAAAATCGGCATTTATCACAGATTATTTAAGTGTGGCGGCATTAAAGGAACTTCCGTTGGAAAGCAAAAGGGAATTATTAAGTGCAGCGCTTAAATTTCCGGTGAATCAATATATAGGCCAGGAGGTGGTGCATCAGCTTGCTCTTGAAGATCCTTCTGCCGTGATTGACCTTTATAAAAAGGCATTTGAGACTAATAACCTTTATGTGAGGCAGGCGATTGCAGGTTCGCTGCGACAAATTCCGCAGCAATTAAAATCTGAATATGAAGGCTTACTCCGGGATGAATCTTATCTGACCAAAGAAATGGCGTTGTACAATCTTTGGTTCAATTTTCCGGAGGAAAGAAGCATGTATCTGGATCAATTGAAAGGAGTGGAAGGTTTTAATGACAAAAACATTGAAACGCTCTGGCTGGCACTTAATCTCGCGACAAGCGATTACGAGCAGAACAGGAAAAGAGAGGTTTACGCTAGACTTTCCGGCTATACTTCGCCTTATTTTCCTTACCAGATAAGGCAAAATGCTTTTAATTATCTATTTCAGCTGAATTCCTTTTCAGATGAAAACCTGAAAGATCTTCTTGAAGCCGGTGTGCATCGCGTAGGAAGATTTCGTGATTCCAGCAGGGAAATGCTGAGACAATTGCTGGCTTCGGAAGAATACAGGCAACGCTTTAATTCCTTAAAAGAGGAGTTGGCACCACAGGAAACGGCATTTCTGGAACGGGAGCTAAAATAACCTACCGCCCCAAAAGCTGGGAAACTTCTTTTTTAACAAAAGCCATTCCGGTATCACTCGGCGGTTCCTGTTCCATTAAACTGGTTAAAATATGCTGACGGAATTCTGCTGCGTTCCCAAGATCTTCCCTACCTGCAGTTTTCCGAAGATTCGTAATAGTGGCATTTTTGGAAGCTTTTATTACATTCCAGCATTCCTGGGAAACATAGATTTGCTGTGCCAGATTGTGTTCAAACTCCTGCTCTATGGTTTTAATAAGAAGGGAAGCATAATCATCTTTGTCTTCATTGTACGGTTTCGTCCTGATGAGCAGGTTGCCGGGAGAGATCCTTTCCAGGAACAAAGCCATACGCTCATAAGCCTGTAACCGCACTGGAAATGCGTGTTTCTGATTTTCTTTATGAAGCAGGAATTTCCGTCTCTGCTCCTCATTCCTGGTATGCATACTAAAGAAGTAGTACGCAATTGCCGCAACAATTACAGCGGGCAATAAATACAACAACAACTCAAAAATGTTATTTTCTATCATACTCTTGTATTGTCTTCAACAGAGGTATCTTCGGTTTCCACCTCTTTAACTTCAGTTTCCTGTCCTTTTTTGTAAGAGCCGCCTAAGTTAGGACATCCCAGCAAAGTATCGGTAGAATCAAACGGAACTTTTGTTTTATGATACACAAAAGTTTTTGCCAGAGATTTTGCTATAAAGCGGTCACCAAGATTTATTTCCACATCATCCATGGTGAACTGGCAGGGATGCTCGTAACCACAGGCGTGAGTGATTTCCAGTAGTTCTTTTCTAAAATTGGTGAAATAATAGTTTACCCTGTCTGCTTTGTCTTTTATATTTATTCCTGCCTGTAGCCATTTATTTTGCGTGGCAACTCCTGTAGGGCAGGTGTTGGTATGGCAGGATTGTGCCTGTATGCAGCCAATGCTCAACATAGCTTCGCGGGCTACGTTGATAACATCTGCTCCCATGGCAAATGCCATTGCTGCTTTTGCGGGAAAACCGAGTTTACCGCTGCCTATAAACACAATTCTGTCGGTAATCATGCGCTCCTGAAATATTTTATAGACATCTGTAAAACCATAGATCCAGGGTAGGGCGACATGATCTGCAAAACTGGGAGGTGCAGCTCCTGTTCCACCTTCACCACCGTCTATGTTGATGAAATCTGGTCCCCTGTTAGTTTCTTTCATGATATCTGCGAGTTCATGCCACTCATCCAACTTTCCTATAGCCGCTTTAATTCCTACGGGTAGGCCGGTTTTTTCGGCTACTTCTTCGATAAAATCCACCATTTCTTCCATAGTGCCAAATGCGCTGTGATTTGGAGGAGAAAGCACATCTTTTCCCATGGGCACATGCCTGATTTCTGAAATTTCCCTGGTGATTTTGGAAGCAGGGAGCACACCTCCTTTTCCGGGTTTTGCTCCCTGAGATAATTTTATTTCCAGCGCTCTTATCTGCGGAAAGTCCTGCGTAAGTTGTACCAGTTTTTCCATTGAGAAAGAGCCGTCTTCATTTCTTATTCCGAAGTAACCGGTACCAATCTGGAAAACCACATCGGCACCTTTTTGATGATAAGGGGAAAGGCCGCCTTCGCCGGTATTGTGATATGCATAGGCTTTTTTACAACCTTCATTAAGCGAAGCAATGGCGCGGGCAGAAAGTGAACCAAAACTCATCGCAGAAACATTGATCACAGAAGCCGGCCTGTAGGGTCTTCTCCTTTTGTTGTGTTCTCCCATTACTTTTGCGCAGGCAAGAAAATAAGGATCTTTGTTGTAATGATGTTTTTCCGGCACCTTATACGGGATGATCGCATTGTTGATAAAGATATAATTCACCTCATATATATCCTGATCTGTTCCAAAACCTTCGTAATTATTGACATTTTTGGATGATGCATACACCCAGCTTCGTTCTGTACGGTTGAAGGGAAGTTCTTCCCTGTTTCCGGCGACGATGTATTGTCTTAATTCGGGGCCAATGCTTTCCAGAAGATAGCGCAGATGCCCTACGACCGGAAAATTGTGTAAAATGATATGTTTTTTGTTGAAGAAAATATCTTTAATGGCGATGAGAGCCAGTATGATCAAGATCCATATCCACCATGATATTTCCCCTAGAAAATCGAGTATTTGTTCCATTTTATTGGTTTAAATAATCTATTGCTAATTGTGACATTACTTTTACCCCCAGCGTTAAGCCGCTGTCATCAATGAAAAAATCTGGAGTGTGATGAGGTGCCGGTTCTGTTGTTCCTAATGGTTGACCGCCCAGGAAGAAATAGAAACCGGGCACTTCCTCCTGGAAAAAGGAAAAGTCTTCTCCACCGGTGGTTGCTTTTACCAGTTCCACTTTTTCTGCTCCTGCCACTTTTTGCAGTGTGGGCAGCATTTCTTTCGTTAGTTCAGGGTCGTTGTAAGTGATAGCGGTATTATTCTGAATTTCTACTGTAGCGGTGCCGCCGTAGGCTTCAGCAATTGCAGGCACCATTTCGTGCATTCTTTTTAAGATGAATTTTTTCATAGCGGGATCGAGTGTCCTGATGGTGCCTATCATTTCTGCACTTTCAGGAATAATATTGAAGCGTACTCCGCTGGTGATTTTTCCGACGGAAATAACCGCTGCTGCATCAACCAGTTTGGATTCCCGGCTGATAATTGTTTGTAAACCATCAATAATTTTTGCTGAAATCAGGATAGGATCTACGCCGCTCCATGGTGCAGAACCATGAGTTTGTTTTCCCTGAACATTGATAACAAAACGTTCGACCGCGGCCATGGTTCCTTCAGGTTTATAACGAATGGTTCCCACGGGAGTTGCAGAATTTATATGCAATCCAAAAATGGCATCCACGTCGGGATTTTTTAGAACTCCTTCTTTGATCATCAAGGCAGCGCCACCTTCTTCTCCCGGCGGCGGACCTTCTTCAGCAGGCTGAAAAATGAACTTTACCGTTCCGTTCAACTTGTCTTTATGTTCCGAAAGGATTTCAGCAACTCCCATTAAGATCGCGATATGTGTGTCGTGTCCGCAGGCGTGCATAACGCCTGTTTTAGTCCCCAGAAATTCAGAAGTTACTGTAGATTTAAATGGCAGGTCATTTCTTTCGGTTACCGGCAGCGCATCAATATCGGCTCTTAAAGCCACTACTTTATCAGAATTATTGCCTCTTAAAATACCCACCACACCGGTTTGGGCTACTCCGGTTTGTACTTCCATTCCAAGGTTTTTAAGATGGTTGGCAATTTTTTCAGCAGTTTCAAATTCCCGGTTGGAAAGTTCGGGGTGTTGATGAAAATCCCTGCGCCAGGTGATTACCTGCTCTTCAATTTCTTCTGCTGCAGAAGCTATTTCGGGGTCGGCTTCCTGTGCATTCAGCATAAAGCCCAATAGACAGGAAATACTTAAAAAAAGGTTTTTCATTAGCTGTTTTTGTAGGAAGGCAGTGCTGCCAAGGGTTTATTATCCCCAAGGTATTTAAAAATTAAGGCTTCTCATAATCTCACCTCCTAAATGTTTCAAAAAGTAAGCGGCCTCACGATTTTGTATTAAGCTGTTTTTGGTTAATTTCACGGCTTTAAAAGAAGGAGAAAATTGGAATCTTATTTAGCTGAATTAAATGATGCTCAAAGGGCGCCGGTATTGCAAAAAGACGGCGCTATGATTGTAATTGCGGGTGCAGGATCTGGAAAAACCCGGGTACTTACCTACAGGATTGCGTACCTCATGAGCCAGGGAGTTGATGCTTTTAACATTCTCTCTCTTACCTTTACCAACAAGGCGGCGCGCGAGATGAAAAAAAGGATCGCCCAAATCGTGGGAAACAGTGAGGCAAAAAACCTGTGGATGGGGACTTTCCATTCTATTTTTGCAAAGATGCTGCGGTTTGAAGCCGATAAGCTTGGCTATCCTTCCAATTTTACCATATATGATACGCAGGATTCGCAACGGCTTATTTCAGCAATTATTAAGGAGATGGGACTGGACAAGGATGTTTATAAGTACAAGCAGGTTTACTCCCGGATTTCTTCCTATAAAAACAGCCTGATAACGGTAAAGGCTTATTTCCAGAATCCTGAGTTGATGGAGGCAGATGCCATGTCTAAAAAACCTCGTTTAGGGGAAATTTATAAAAATTATGTAGACCGCTGTTTCAAGGCGGGAGCCATGGATTTTGATGATTTACTGCTAAAAACCAATGAACTTCTCAATAGATTCCCGGAAGTTCTTCAGAAGTATCAAAACCGTTTCAGGTATATTCTGGTGGATGAGTACCAGGATACCAACCATTCACAATATTTGATTGTAAAGGCTTTATCAGATAAGTTTCAGAATATATGTGTGGTTGGGGATGATGCGCAGAGTATCTATGCTTTTCGAGGTGCAAATATCAACAACATCCTGAATTTTCAAAAGGATTATGACAATGTCCAGATGTACCGGCTGGAGCAGAATTACCGTTCTACCAAAAATATTGTGGAGGCTGCCAATTCTATCATAGATAAAAATAAGACAAAGCTCGAAAAAGTCGTCTGGACGGCCAATGATGAAGGCCCCAAGATTGTGGTGAACAGGCTGCTTACAGATGGTGAAGAAGGCCGGTTTGTAGCAGGTTCTATTTTTGAGAACCGTATGGAGCATCAAATGAAGAATGGAGATTTTGCCATTTTGTACCGTACCAATGCGCAAAGTAGGGCGATGGAAGATGCACTTCGGAAAAAGGACATTCCATATCGCATTTTTGGCGGACTTTCATTCTACCAGCGAAAGGAAATTAAAGATGTGCTGGCATATTTGAGGTTGGTAATTAATCCCAAGGATGAAGAAGCCCTCAAAAGGGTGATCAATTATCCTGCGCGTGGTATAGGGTCTACTACGATTGACAAACTTACCATTGCGGCAAATCACTACGGAAGATCTATTTTTGAAGTAATAGAAAATATTGACCGCATTGACCTGAAGATCAATTCCGGCACCAAAAATAAACTCACCAATTTTGCAAACATGATCAAGCATTTCCAGATCATGAATGAATCTGCCGATGCTTTTATGGTTGCAGAAAGCATTGCGAAAAAAACAGGTCTGCTTCAGGAGCTTAAAAAAGATGGTACCCCCGAAGGTATTGCTAAGATTGAAAACATAGAAGAGCTGTTGAACGGAATCAGGGATTTTGTGGAAGGGCAGAAGGAACTTGCAGATGCAACAGGTTCGCTTACCGAATTTCTTGAGGATGTAGCCCTGGCAACAGATATGGACAAAGATAGCGGCGACGAAGATCGTGTTGCCTTGATGACTATTCACCTGGCAAAAGGATTGGAATTTCCATTTGTTTACATTGTTGGAATGGAGGAAGACCTTTTTCCTTCAGCAATGAGTATGAATACCCGCTCTGAACTTGAAGAAGAACGTCGCCTGTTTTACGTGGCTCTTACCCGTGCCGAGAAGAAAGCTTATCTCACTTACACCCAGTCACGTTACCGCTGGGGGAAACTTGTAGATGCAGAACCCAGCCGGTTCATAGAAGAGATTGACGACAAGTTCAAGGATTATATGATTCCGCAGGATGACTATAAATACAAGCCGCTGGTCGACACAGATATTTTTGGGGAAGTAGATAAGAGCAAATTCCGGCAAACAAAACCCAAGAATGGCACTCCGCCGCCTTCTCATAAGCCAACTGATGAGCAGTTAAGGAAGCTGAGGAAACTCAGACCTGCCGCCTCTTCTTCGCATAGTAGCGACACTGCAGAGGTGGTGAAGTTAGTTGAAGGAAATGAGGTGGAGCATATGCGCTTCGGAAAAGGGAAGGTTTTAAAGATCAACGGCATTGGACAGGATAAAAAAGCAGAAATTGATTTTGAAAACGGCGGGATCAAAAAACTGCTGCTGAAATTTGCTAAACTGAAAGTGCTGTCTTAGCCTTTACTGGAGAATTATCCCTGCTTTTTATTAAGATTCTGTTATTCTTTTGGATGGTGACTTCCCGTTATTGTATTTTTTAAATAAAAATGATAAGAGAAGGAACTAAAGTAAAGTGGAAGTGGGGTAGAGGTATTGCAGAAGGTAAAGTAAAGGATACTTTTGATCATGAGGTGACCACCACGATCAAGGGTACAAAGGTGACCCGCAAAGGAAATTCTGGCAATAAAGCCCTTTTTATTCAGCAGGAAAACGGCAATGAAGTTCTAAAGCTGGAAAGTGAAGTTGAACGAATTGATTAATTTCTTCTTGTATTTTTATTAGAACCAGTGTAAAATTTGTAAATTCTGAATTCTTTTTTAATATCATAAAAGTATGGCAGAACTAATTAGAATTTACGAGGAAAACCCAAATCCAAAAGATGTAAAAAGAGTAGTGGAAGCACTTAAAGACGGAGGGTTGGTAATCTATCCCACAGACACAGTTTATGGCCTGGGATGTGATATCACCAACACTGCAGCTTTAGAGAAGATCGCTCACGCCAGAGGTGTGAAACTTGAAAAAGCAAATTTCTCCTTTATTTGTGAAAACCTGAGTAACCTCTCAGATTATGTGAGGCAAATAGACAACCAGACTTTCAAGATATTGAAACGATGCCTTCCCGGGCCTTATACTTTCGTGCTGCCCGGCAACAGCAACCTTCCCAGTGTATTTAAAAAGAAAAAGACGGTGGGAATCAGGGTGCCAGATAATAACATTTGCCGCGCCCTGGTGGCAGGATTAGGCAACCCCATAGTCTCTACCTCTATTAAAGATGACGATGAAGTTATTGAATACACTACAGATCCTGAGCTTATTCTTGAAAAATGGGACAATATAGTAGATATTGTAGTTGACGGCGGTTATGGCGATAACATTCCTTCTACAGTTATTGATCTCACCACGCCACAGCCGGAAGTAATCAGGGAAGGAAAAGGAAGTATTGAAATTTTGTAAGAAAAGCAAAAACGAATATTTATAAATAAAAAAACCCGGCAAAATTACCGGGTTTTTCTGTATCGTGTATGAAGAGAAAACTATTCTGCGTCTTCCATTCCTTCTTCGATCAGGTTGTAAAATTGATCAAGTTTAGGAAGAATAACGATTCTTGTTCTTCTATTTTTAGCTCTTCCGTCAGCAGTTTCGTTTGATGCTACAGGAACGTAGTAACTTCTACCGGCAGCAGTCATTCTTTGCGGCTGAACTCCAAATTCATCCTGCAGGATACGTACTACTGATGTTGCTCTTTTAACCGAAAGATCCCAGTTATCCTGAAGTACTGCGTTTCTAATTGGTTGATCATCTGTATGACCTTCTACCATAAACTCAATATCTGGTCTGTTCTTCACAACGGTAGCCACTTTTCCAAGTACTTCTCTCGCTCTGTCAGTTACGTTATATTTTCCGCTTTCAAATAATAGTTTATCAGAAATTGATACATAAACTACACCTTTTTCAACATTGATCTGGATATCCTCGTCGTTCATGTTTCCAAGCACTCCTTTAAGGCTTGTAACCAAAGCTAAGGTCACAGAATCTTTCTTAGTAATGGCATCCTGCATACGCTGGATCTTCATATCCTTTTCTTTGATGCTTTCCAGAGAACGCTCAAGGTTTTCGGCTTCTTTCTTGGAAAGTGTGGCCAAATCACCAACATTATTTAAAAGGGCTGTATTTTGGTTACTTAGGGTACTGATTTGCTGATTTAGTCTTGCTTTTTCGTCAAGACATGAATTAAGTTTAACGGTAGCGGTGTTCAGCTGGTCCTGAGTTTCCCTTTGTTGAGCTTCCAGCTCAGCATATTTCTTTTGTGAAACACAAGAAGAAAGGAGTAGGGCAGCTGTAGCCGATAAAAGCATGATTTTCTTCATAATCTTAAATGTTAATTTTTTTAATTTAATGTTAAACGTCTCAAAAATACAAAAACTTAGGTCTTGGTGAAATTATTTTATAAGTATTAATCAGGATTTTTTTCTAATTCTGAAAAGTGCTTTTTCCCCAGGACGTAATATGAAACAACAACGGAGTTAATTCTAAAATATTTTGTTTTTTTCGGAAGGTTTTTTCGCTTTTTGAACATTCTTTTAAAATGGGCATAAAAGCTGAAATGTGCCTTTAAAATGGCTGTAAAATGGCTCCATTTTCCTTCGGCCATAAATTTAAAACCGGCGGCAGCATCCAGGAGCAAACGGGAGAAAATGATCATCCCAGCCTTGCTTCCGGGGGCATTTTTTAGTAGACAGAACAAACTGTTCCTAAAGTTAAAAAACGTCTTTCTTGGATGCATTTTGTCTAAGGTAGCTCCGCCCAAATGGAAGACCATAGATTTTGGAGCGTATTTCACTTTTAGACCAAGATTGTGAAGTCTCCAGCAAAGGTCAATTTCTTCCTGGTGCGCAAAAAAATCTTCATCAAACTTTCCGGCTTTAAAGAATGCTGCTTTTCTTATGGCGAGGCAGGCCCCGCTTGCCCAAAAAATTTCACATTGCTCATTATACTGCCCAAGATCTTTTTCCAGCGTCTCGAAAATGCGGCCCCTGCAGTACGGGTAACCAAATTGATCAATATAGCCACCGGCAGCACCGGCATATTCGAAATATTCTTTTTTTCTGAAATCGAGGATCTTTGGCTGTAGTGCAGCTGTCTCAGGATTCGAGAGAAACTCATCTTTAAATGGAATTAACCAGCCGGCTGTCACTTCCACATCACTGTTGAGGAGGACGAAGATATCTTCAGAAACGTGCTCCAGCGCATCGTTGTAGCCTTTTGCAAATCCGCCGTTTACTTTATTCTGAATAATTTTTACTTCAGGATAGTTTTCTTTTATAAAAGCTACAGAATCATCTGTAGAAGCATTGTCTGCAACATAAACAGTGGCTTCCGAAGAGAATTTTGTTACGGAAGGAAGAAATTGCTCCAAAAGAGCTTTTCCATTCCAGTTTAGTATGACAACGGCAATTTTCACGGCTGCAAATTAAAACAATAATTAGGGATTGGTCACGGCTAATTGGAAAAGCTGTGGGAATATGTTTCAAAAATGGCATTTTTGGAAGGTATTCATGATAAGGTTTTCAGGACCATGCAGGAATATCTTTTAAAAAATGATATTTCTCCTTTTCGTAATCAAGCTGGCAAAAATAATGCTCCAGGCCATTGGTGACCATGAGATAATCGGCTTTTAAAGCGAGATTATAACGGGCGATTTGATCAAAAGTGTTTTGTGTGACAGGAACCGAGGCGGCTTTGCATTCCACGATCATCCAAATGCTGCCATCTGGCTTAAAAACCACCACATCATAGCGTTTTATCATTTGGTGCACCTTTAGTTGTTTCTCAACATTTAAAAGGCTTTGGGGAATGTTCTTTTCTTTCAGGAGAAAATGTACCACATGCTGCCTTACCCATTCTTCGGGGGTGAGGAGGACAAATTTTTTCCGAAGCACATCAAAAACAGCTACTTTATTTTCGCTATTTTTGAGCCTGAAGGAATATTGGGGAAAATTGAGTGAAAGCATGTTCAAAATAACAGCTTTTTCAGAAATTATCAGGAAATGACTTTCAACAATTTTTCTTGCGCCGAATACAAAAATGTTTGAATGGACGAAGCTAAAAAGATCGTAGCCAATATTAAGAAAGGAGATATAAAACCTGTTTATTTTTTAATGGGGGAAGAATCTTATTATATAGATAAACTGGGTGATTTTATTGAAGATAATGTGCTGCAGGAAGAGGAAAAAGGCTTTAACCAGATGGTGCTTTACGGCCGCGATGTCACGGTAGAAGATATTGTGAGCAATGCCAAAAGGTATCCCATGATGGCCGAGCGCCAGGTAATTATTGTGAAGGAAGCACAAGACCTTTCCAGAACGATTGAAAAACTAGTGGATTATGTTGAAAATCCGCAGCCTACCACGGTTCTTGTTGTTTGTTATAAATATAAAAAAATCGATAAGCGTAAGAAACTGTATAAAGCAATCTCCAAGAGCGGAGTGATCTTCGACAGTAAAAAGCTTTATGAGAACCAGGTAGGAGACTGGATTCGCACTGAAATGCAGGGAAGAGGTTATCAAATTTCTCCAAAAGCTGCACAAATGCTGGTGGAATTTCTGGGGACAGATTTAAGTAAAGTGGATAATGAACTTCAAAAACTTCAGCTTATTTGTGCGCAGGGAACTTCTATTTCCCCTGAAATAATCGAAGAGAATATTGGGATAAGTAAAGACTTCAATAATTTTGAATTACGAAAAGCAGTGGGAATGAAAGATTCTTTAAAGGCCCACCGCATCATCAATTATTTTGCGCAAAATCCAAAAGACAACCCAATGGTGGTCACAGTTTCCCTGCTGTTTAGTTTCTTTTCCCAGCTGCTGCAATACCATTCTCTTGCAGATAAATCTAAAGGGAATGTTGCAAAGGCGCTTAAGGTGAATCCCTACTTTGTGAGTGATTATTCTGTAGCTGCCGGTAATTATCCTATGAAAAAGGTGAGTCAGGTGGTTTCTTTGCTGCGCGAAGCCGATGTAAAAAGCAAAGGAGTGGGCGCGGCAAACATTCAACAGGGCGATTTGCTTAAGGAACTTCTGGTAAAAGTGATGCGATAAATGGCGAAGTTAAAAACATGGGTGAGTGCTGCGAGATTAAGAACGCTGCCGCTTTCCGTTTCCGGGATTTTGGTGGGTTCAGCGATTGCAGCCGCCGAAAATGAGTTTAGTTATGTAATTTTTAGTCTGGCGCTTGCCACTACTTTAGGGCTACAAATTCTCTCTAATTTCGCTAATGATTACGGAGATTTTGTAAAAGGAACCGATAACGAAGAACGGGTAGGACCGCAACGGGCACTTCAAAGCGGAATCATTTCTCAAAAAGAAATGCTCTATGGAATGGTCATTACAGGAGTTCTTACCTTCTTATTTGCCATCGCACTTATTTACGTCTCTTTTGGAACGCAAAACTTTCTTTACGCCCTGTTATTCCTGGTGCTGGGAATCGCAGCAATATCTGCTGCGGTAAAATACACCGTTGGAGAGAGCGCTTACGGTTACAGAGGCCTGGGAGATATTTTCGTTTTTATTTTCTTCGGAATTGTAGGTGTCTATGGCTGCTACTTTTTATACACTATAGAATGGGAATGGAAAGTTCTGTTTCCTTCATTTACAATTGGTGCTTTAAGTGCAGGTGTTCTCAATCTTAATAACATGCGCGATCGCACCGCAGATGAACGGGCGGGGAAAAATACACTCGTGGTGAAGATAGGTGCCAAAAAGGCCAAAAATTATCATTATTTTTTACTGATTTCTGCAGTATTTTTCCTGTTGCTATATACAGCCCTGTCTTTTGAAAGTACAAATGATCTTTTATATGTCATTGCAATTATTCCGCTTTTTTTGCACTTAAAGAGAGTCATGGAAAACAGGAATCCAGAACTTCTTGACCCTGAGTTGAAAAAACTTGCGCTAAGTACGTTTGCGTTGGCTGTTTTCTTTAGTTTGGGGCAAATTTTATAGACTTTTTGGGGCTTTTCCTTCGCTGCTTCAGAATAATTTCTGCCATCTTTTTTGTATTTTGTGTCAAAACTAACAACTATGAAAATTACTCATTACGCACACAGCACTTTCAGTATTGAAATCAACGGAATCCATGTTCTTGTGGATCCTTTTATCACCGGTAACGAAAAGGTGGAAAACCAGATAAACATTAAAGATCTTAAAGCAGATTATATACTGGTGACTCATGCTCACCAGGATCACACCCTGGATGTTGAAGCGATTGCAAAGAACACCGGTGCAGTGATAGTAAGTAATTTTGAGATCGCCACTTTCTATGAGAATAAAGGCCTGGAAGTTCATCCTATGAACCACGGTGGAAACTGGAGTTTTGAATTTGGAAATGTGAAATATGTAAATGCTATCCATACCAGCTCATTTCCCGACGGAAGCTATGGCGGACAACCGGGCGGTTTTGTAATTGAAGGAGAGCATAAGAACATCTACATTGCTGGAGATACTGCACTCACCATGGATATGAAGTTAATTCCACTGCACACTAAGCTTGATCTTGCGATACTTCCCATAGGAGATAATTTTACCATGGGTGTGGAAGATGCTATAATAGCGAGTGATTTTGTGGAATGTGACAAGGTCTTGGGATGTCATTACGATACTTTTGGATATATTGAGATAGACCACGAAGAGGCAAAAAAGAAGTTCTATGAAAAGGGTAAAGATCTTATGCTCTTGGAGTATGGAGAAAGTCTGGAACTTTAACCACGAAAATATATAGCTATTGAAAGCAACTTATCAAAAGTACATCTTAAAATTTAAACGCCCCAGCGGAACTTCCCGGGGCGTTCTTACTGAAAAAGAGTCCTGGTTTATCTTATTAGAAAAGGATGGCAAACGCGGCATTGGCGAATGCGGTTTACTTCGAGGCCTTAGCATTGACGACCGCCCGGATTATGAACAGCAATTAAAATGGACCTGCGAAAATATTCACCTGGGGAAAGACGAATTGTGGAAACGGTTATCACCATTTCCCAGCATCCAATTTGGCTTAGAAATGGCTTTCCAATCGCTGCAGGCACAAGATCCTTTTCTATTGTTTCCTTCAGAATTTACCCGCGGAAATGATGCCATTCCCATCAACGGACTTGTATGGATGGGGGAAAAATCTTTTATGAAAGATCAAATCCTTCAGAAGATAAAAGACGGCTTCAGTTGCATAAAACTAAAAATAGGTGCCATAGATTTCGAAACCGAACTTGATCTTTTAAAGTTTATAAGAAGTGAATTTTCTTCTTCAGAAATGGAAATTCGGGTGGACGCGAATGGTGCTTTTTCAACTTCCGAAGCCCTGGAAAAGTTAAAAAGATTGAGTGATTTTACCATTCATAGCATTGAGCAGCCTATTAAACCGGGCCAGTATGAGGAAATGGCTACGCTTTGTGAAAAAACTCCCTTACCAATTGCGCTTGATGAAGATCTTATTGGTGTGACTAGTGTAACAAAAAAGGCAGAAATGCTACAAATAATTCGGCCGCAATATGTCATTTTTAAGCCCAGTCTTATTGGAGGATTTAATGGTACACTCGAGTGGAGAACACTGGCAGAAAAGAATAATATTGGCTGGTGGATCACCAGTGCCCTGGAAAGTAATGTGGGATTAAATGCTATTTCACAGTTCACATATACCCTGGATAATGAAATGCTGCAGGGGCTTGGTACAGGTGGTTTGTACACTAATAATTTTGACTCTCCGCTAAAGGTTGAAAAAGGACAATTAATTTATGAGCCTCAAATAAAATGGAATTTTAATTTATAGGAACTAATGTATATAGAACAAGCATATAAAGCAAAAACAGACTGGTGGCGCTATTTTGTTGGGATCATTGTGGTATTTGCGGGTGTAATAATTGGTCAGATACCTTTTGCAGCGGCAATTTTTCTTGATCAGGGAATGAATACCTTGAGTATGACCGAAACAGAAATGCTGAGTGTCCTGGATTCTAACCTTTCCTTTTTCCTGCTGTTACTTTCTTTTGCAGTAGCCCTTTTTGCACTGCTTTTGGTCATTAAATTTATTCATAGACAAACTATAACAGAAGCCACTACTTCCCGTCCAAAAATGGATTGGGGAAGGTTCTTTTTTGGCTTTGGGCTCATTGCCATTTTCACGCTGGTCACCACTGTTATAGATTACAATATGCGGCCAGAAGATTACCTCTGGAATTTCCAGGTAGTGCCGTTCGTGATCATGCTGGTGATTGCATTCATCATGGTACCCTTACAAACCAGCTTTGAAGAATATCTTTTTAGAGGATATTTGATGCAGGGTTTAGGTGTTTTATCGGGCAACCGGTGGTTTCCGTTGATCATTACTTCTGTGGTTTTTGGCGGACTGCATTTTTGGAATCCGGAAGTGGCAAAAATGGGAAATACCATCATGATTTATTACATAGGGACGGGCTTTCTCTTCGGGATTATGACTTTGATGGACGAGGGAATGGAGTTGGCCCTTGGTTTTCATGCCGGTAATAATCTTATTGGAGCTATTTTGGTCACTGCAGACTGGACCGCTTTCCAAACGAACTCTGTCCTAAAAGATGTTTCTGAACCTTCTGCAGGCTGGGACGTGGTAATTCCTGTCCTGATAATCTATCCGCTTTTTCTCTTTTTCATGGCTAAAAAATACAACTGGTCCAACTGGGGAGAAAAACTCTTCGGAAAAGTTAAACGTCCCGAAACAATTAATTATTCTGAAGATATATGATATTATAACATTTTTGCCTATTTTATTCCCGAATTTTCAAAAATTTAGAGGAAGTACACATGCAAACATCAGTTACTTTACCCCAAACTCATCCCAGTTTCAGGTTAAACAAAGTTCACTATGACAATGAACAACTTGCGGCGGCGGCTTACTACCTAATAAAGGAAGGGGAAGCTTACCAGGGACAAATAGGAAGTTTCCTTTTAGATTGGCTCAACGATAAGGAATACATTGCAGTGAAAACTTCAGGTTCTACCGGTACACCAAAAAAGATCAGGATCAGGAAGGAATTTATGATCAACAGTGCCCTGGCAACAGGAGACTTCTTTGACCTTCCCGAAAAAAGTACTGTGTTACATTGTCTGCCTGCCGATTATATTGCGGGAAAAATGATGCTCGTTAGGGCCATGATCCTTGGTTGGGACCTGGATACGGTGGCTCCAAAAGCAAATGCGCTTGACCAGGTTTTTAAGATATATGATTTTGCGGCAATGACTCCTTTTCAGCTGGATAATTCCCTTAGTCGGCTTCATTTGCTTCGGAAGTTGATCGTTGGGGGAGGCGCAGTCTCGGCTAACCTGAAGAGATTCGTTCAGGGGATTGACACAAAAATCTATGAAACCTATGGAATGACCGAAACGGTTACTCATATTGCTGCACGACGCATAAATCCGAAGAAGGAAAAAGAGCAGCCTATCCCCTTTAAAACTTTGCCACATGTGAGCATCTCGACAGATGACCGCAATTGCCTGGTCATTGACGCCCCCAAAGTTACTGAGGGTACTTTGGTGACAAATGATGTGGTGCAAAGGATCTCAAAGAAGAAGTTCCTCTTAAAGGGACGTTTTGACAATGTGATCAATTCCGGCGGAATCAAACTCTATCCCGAAGAAATAGAATCTAAGCTGGAAGAGATCATAGCGCATCGCTTCTTTATCACTTCTCTTCCAGATGACGCCCTGGGCGAAAAGCTTGTGCTCATGGTAGAAAGTGAATTTTCTGAAGAGGCCTTGCGTTCCCTGGAGCGTGAAGTGAAGAATTTCAAGAAGCTGAATAAATTCGAAATTCCTAAGAAAATTTATTTCGTGGAGAAATTTGAAGAAACCCCCAATGGAAAGATCCACAGGGGGAATACCTTAAAAAGCAGGATATCCTAAAATGACATTTTCAGCTTATTTTCTGAAAGTCTACGTAGAATTCCCTGGTCTTTAGTTCCACATCTTCAGAAGAAATCTTCTTAACGGGAAATTCTTTCCATGATGAAGTGGTCTTTAACCGAATTTCATCTCCCTTCACCATAACATCTACAGGCATATTGAAGTTTTCTACATCTGCCTTCCAGCGATAATAGACCTGCCCGTTTTCGGTTTTCAGCTGAAGTTCAGGAATCGCAGCGTTTCGCAGGTATTGGTCAAAAACAGGAGTAAGGTCCACATTTGTCGCTGCATTGAAAAAGTCTTCTGTAGTTTGGGTAGTAATTATCTGGTGCTTATAGGTTTCTGTATAATCTTTCAAAGTTTTCCACCAGAGTTCATCATCGTCATAAATACTTCTGATCGTATTCAGCAGGTTGGCCCCTTTAGAATACATATCGCCAGAGCCTTCGCTGTTAACTCCGTAATCACCAATGATTGGCGAGTGGTTCCTTATGCCTCTTCGCAGCCCTTCAAGATATTCCAGCGCTTCTTCTTTTCCCCAGCGGCATTCCACGTAAACCGCTTCGGTATAACTGGTAAAACCTTCGTGGATCCACATATCGGCAATATCTGCCGCGGTTATGCTGTTCCCGTACCATTCGTGCCCTGTCTCGTGAATGATGATATAATCCCATTTCAGCCCTATTCCGGTACCGCTAAGATCATTTCCGAGGTAGCCCATCTTGTATTGATTACCGTAGGCAACTGCACTTTGATGCTCCATCCCAAGATAAGGAGTCTCCACAAGTTTAAAACCGTCTTCTACAAATGGGTATTCTCCAAACTTCTCATAGAAGCAGTCCATCATTAATTTTACTTCCTCAAACTGCTGTTTTGCCTTTTCCAGGTTGTAAGGCAGGACGTAATAGTCCAGGTCGAGATCCCTGAACTTATCATTGAAATGCACGTAATTCCCAATATTGAGGATCACGTTGTAATTGTTGATAAGATTTCCCACTTTCCAGCTCCAGCGCGTGAAACCGTTTCCAAGATTTTTCTCTCCTAAAAACCTACCGTTGGAAACGTTCATAAGTCCATTTGGTACGGCCACATCCAGCCGTACTTCTTCAGGTTCATCGCTTTGGTGATCTTTATTGGGATACCATAAACTCGCACCCGTACCCTGAACAGCAACGCCAATCCACGGGTTTCCTTCCTTGTCCTCTTCAAATACAAAACCGCCGTCCCAGGGCGCATTTTTGGCTATGATGGGATTTCCGGAGTAATAAAACTGAATAGAATCTGTTGTATTTGTTGATATTGCCTTCGGAAGATCAATAAAGACAGCGTTATATTTTCTCTGATAATTCAGGTTTTTGCCTTTGTAGATGATAGAATCTACCTCCATATTTTCAAAAAGGTCAACCTGCATCACTGGCAGATTTTCTTCGGCTTTAAAAACAATGGTATTTGATCCTGAAATGTATTTTTTCTCCGGTTCAACTTTTAGATCAAGGTGATATTTCAAAACATCATAACTTCTTTCGGGTCTCAAAGATCCACGCAGGGTATCGGCTTCTGTATACGTGGTTTTATCGCTCAATACCTGTGCACAGGATTGAGTAGAAAAAGTTGTCGTGATTAGCAAACATAACAGGATAATGTGGCGCATATCTTCAGGTCGTTGAGTTAAATTGTCTACAAAAGAAAGGTTCAAAAATGGCATTTTTGGAACCATTTTCAAACATTAGGTCTGGATCACCCCAAGGTTAAAGTCTTTGGTGATAGGAGCATGATTGGCTGCTTCAATTCCCGTCGAAATCCACTTTCGGGTATCCAGCGGATTAATGACAGCATCTGTCCAAAGTCTGGCAGCAGCATAATAAGGTGAAGTTTGCTTGTCGTAGCGGGCTTTGATCTCGTCAAAAACTTCTTTTTCTTTTTGTTCATCTACTTTCTCACCTCTCTTCTCCAGGGAAGCGGTTTCTATTTGCGCCAAAACTTTTGCAGCTTGAGTACCTCCCATTACGGCCAGCTCGGCACTGGGCCATGCAAAAATAAGCCGCGGATCATAGGCTTTTCCACACATCGCATAATTCCCGGCTCCATAAGAATTTCCTATTACCACTGTGAATTTTGGTACTACAGAATTGCTTACTGCATTTACCATTTTTGCCCCATCTTTTATAATGCCGCCGTGCTCGCTTTTACTACCCACCATAAATCCTGTGACATCCTGAAGGAAAACCAAAGGAATTTTTTTCTGGTTGCAGTTGGCTATGAACCTGGTGGCTTTATCGGCAGAATCTGAATAAATCACTCCGCCAAATTGCATCTCTTTCTTTTTGGTCTTTACGATTTTTCGCTGGTTGGCCACAATTCCAACCGCCCAGCCGTCAATACGGGCATAACCGGTGATGATGGTTTGACCATAACCTTCTTTGTACTCTTTAAATTCGGAATTATCTACAAGACGGTCAATGATCTCCCGCATGTCATACTGCTCGTTTCGTTGTTTTGGGAGAAGGCCAAAAATTTCTTCAGGATCTTTTGCGGGTTTTGCCGCGGGCTTACGGTTGTATCCTGCAGTATCATAGTCGCCAATCTTGTCCATGATATCCTTTATGGTATCAAGGGCGTCTTTATCATCTTTTGATTTATAATCTGTCACACCGCTTATTTCGCTGTGTGTAGTGGCTCCGCCCAAAGTTTCATTGTCAATAGATTCACCAATTGCTGCCTTTACAAGGTAACTTCCGGCGAGAAAAATGCTTCCGGTTTTTTCGACAATTAGCGCTTCATCGCTCATAATTGGCAGGTAAGCACCACCGGCAACGCAGCTTCCCATGACTGCAGAAATCTGTGTGATTCCCATACTGCTCATAACTGCATTATTTCTGAAAATTCTTCCGAAGTGTTCTTTATCCGGAAAAATTTCATCCTGCATTGGCAGGTAAACTCCCGCAGAATCTACAAGATATATAATTGGTAAACGGTTTTCAATGGAAATTTCCTGCGCCCGAAGATTTTTCTTAGCTGTTATGGGGAACCATGCGCCGGCTTTCACCGTAGCGTCATTGGCAACCACAATACACTGCTTACCTGAAACTTTTCCAATCTTTACGACCACACCGCCACTCGGGCAGCCGCCGTGTTCCTTATACATTTGATCCCCGGCAAAAGCGCCTATTTCAATGGCATTTTCGGCATTGTCCAGTAGGTAGTCAATTCTTTCCCGGGCAGTCATTTTGCCTTTTTGATGGTGTTTTTCTATACGCTTCTCACCACCGCCCAGTTTTATTTCTTTAAGTCTGCTTCGTAAATCTGAAACTAATAGTTTGTTATGATCTTCGTTCTTATTAAATTCAATATTCATTGGTGTCTTTTAATCTTTTTGATTTATCTACAGGAAAAACTCCTTCATTTAATCAGGAAATCCGCCGGAAACGGCGATTTGAACAGTTGCTAAAATACAAAAAGCAGACAATTAATTATCTTTATTAAACCACTAAAAAATGCCATATTTGCAATTGATTAAGCCTGGTATCGAAGATTTCACAAGACAGGCGCCGAGGAAAGGATAATTATGGGAATGAATAAAAATTCGGTTTGTGCATGGGCTTCTTTTGTGATGTTTCTTATAGGGACTGCGCTCGTGCTGCTGGGAGTTTTAAAATATGAAGATTACGCCATAGGTTTTTCAACCGTGGGAATTGGCTTTTTTGCCATTTCCTGGGCGTTTAACGCGCTAAAGGGACGCGTATAATGAAAGAAGCGGCAATTATTCGGGAGCAACTGGTAAAACACCTTAAGGGTGGTGAAGCTTTTATGCCGCTGGAGGACATTCTTAAAAAGGTTGAGTATAAAAAACTGGGAGAACGACCAAAAGAGCTTCCGTATTCATTTTATGAACTTTTTTATCATATTTGGTTCACCCAAAAAGATATTCTGAAGTACTGCACAGAAATAGAATACAATGCTTCCGAATGGCCAACAGATTACTGGCCAGAAAAAAGGGCTGCAGAAAATAAGGAAGAGTGGGAAAGTCTTAAAAGCCAATACCTGGAGGATAGGCAGAAGTTAATTGATCTTATCCTCAATCCTGAAATTGACCTTTTTGCACCGGTTCCATCAAACCCAAAGCATACTATTTTTCGGGAAATAATGCTTGTCATTGAGCACACAGCTTACCACACCGGGCAGCTTTTGATCGTGCTAAGGCATTTAGGCCTGCATAACTCCTAAAGATTTCAACTTCCCGCGGCAAATATTTTTAAATTTATGATATTTGTCCCGTTACTAACAATAAGCTAAAAAATGCTTCAAAAATGGCATTTTTGAGTATTATATTATAAAAACAATTCTTATGGCAGATGATAATAAAGTGATTTTCTCCATGTCTGGTTTAACCAAAACCTTTCAGGGAGCAAATACTCCGGTATTAAAGAACATCTATTTAAGCTTTTTCTACGGAGCAAAAATTGGAATCCTGGGGCTTAACGGTTCGGGAAAATCTACCTTGCTCAGCATTATTGCAGGAAAGGACAAGAATTTCCAGGGCGATGTGGTTTTTGCTCCGGGTTATTCGGTGGGGCTTCTGGAACAGGAGCCGGAGCTGGACGAGGAGAAAACAGTTCTTGAAGTGGTAAAAGAAGGTGCTGCGGAAACTGTGGCAATTCTTGATGAATACAACAAGATAAATGACATGTTCGGCCTTCCTGAAGTCTATGAAGATGCAGAAAAAATGCAAAAATTAATGGACAAGCAGGCAGAGCTTCAGGATAAGATCGACGCGAGCAACGCCTGGGAACTGGACACGAAACTGGAGATCGCGATGGATGCCCTGCGCACTCCGGAACCCGATAAAAAGATTAGCGTACTTTCAGGAGGAGAGCGGCGCCGGGTAGCCTTGTGTAGATTGCTGCTTCAGGAGCCAGATGTACTTCTTCTGGATGAGCCAACAAACCATTTGGATGCAGAATCTGTGCACTGGCTGGAACACCATTTACAGCAATATAAGGGAACCGTCATCGCCGTAACTCACGACCGGTATTTCCTCGATAACGTCGCCGGTTGGATACTGGAACTGGACAGGGGAGAAGGTATCCCGTGGAAAGGAAATTATTCTTCCTGGCTCGACCAGAAATCGAAACGTCTTGCACAGGAGCAAAAGCAGGCCAGTAAACGTCAAAAAACTTTGGAGCGTGAGCTTGAATGGTCAAGAATGGCGCCCAAAGGAAGACAGGCAAAACAAAAAGCCCGTTTGAACAACTACGATAAATTGCTGAGCCAGGATCAAAAGCAAATGGATGAGCAGTTGGAAATTTATATTCCTAATGGTCCGCGGTTAGGAACTAACGTCATCGAAGCAAATGGAGTTAGTAAAGCCTTTGGAGATAAATTATTGTATGAAGATTTAAACTTTAAACTTCCGCAGGCAGGAATTGTAGGCATCATTGGACCTAACGGTGCAGGTAAAACCACTATTTTTAAAATGATCATGGGCGAAGAAACGCCCGATAAAGGTTCTTTTGAAGTAGGGGAGACCGCGAAGATCTCGTATGTTGACCAAAGTCATACCAATATTGATCCTGAAAAGACCATTTGGCAGAACTTCAGTGATGAGCAGGAATTGATCATGATGGGAGGAAGACAGGTGAATTCTAGGGCATATCTAAGTCGCTTTAACTTCAGCGGAAGTGAGCAGAATAAAAAAGTAAGTAAACTTTCGGGAGGGGAAAGAAACCGTTTGCACCTCGCGATGACCTTAAAGGAAGAAGGTAACGTTTTATTGCTGGATGAACCTACTAATGATCTTGATGTGAACACACTTCGGGCTCTTGAAGAAGGTTTAGATAGCTTTGCCGGTTGTGCAGTGATCATTTCTCATGACCGTTGGTTCCTGGACAGGGTTTGTACGCATATTCTATCTTTTGAAGGAAATTCACAGGTTTATTTCTTTGAAGGAAGTTTCTCAGACTATGAGGAAAACAAAAAGAAACGTTTAGGTGGCGATTTGATGCCGAAGAGAATAAAGTACAAGAAACTGGTGAGATAATACCTTTTTTGGGAGATAAGATAAATCCGCGGTTGATTCTGAAAATAATTTTAGGATTTAACCGCGGATTTTTATTTATCTAAATTTCACCCGGCTTTGTTGGAAAGCACAAAATGAATAAGTTCACCTTTTTTACTTAAATTCAATTTGTCTTTGATGTTTTTAACGTGGGTATCCACAGTGTACCTGGAAATGTAAAGGGAATCTGCAATATCTTTATTCGTTTTACCGGTAGCCAGTTCCTGCAATATCTCTTTCTCACGCTGACTTAGCTCGCGCAGCAGGCTTTCATCTTGAAAATTGTTGGCAGGAGCCCGTTGATTGTTCTTAATTGCGAGCTTAAGAGTTGTAAGCAATTGCCGATTGTTAAAAGGTTTAATAATATACGCGTATGGGCTAACTTCTTCTGCATCTTCCATAACCTGTTGATTGGAATATGCCGTCAAGAAAATTACCGGTCCGTGTTTAGCTAGTTCATGGTAGTTTTGAATGATTTGAATACCATTTATTCTTTCCTGCAGGTTTATGTCGCAAATTACGCCATCAAATTCTTTTACTTCCAGGCGTTCTATAGCCGAATCTACGTTGGAAGCAATAACAGCTTTATAAGAATTCTTCTTTAAAAAAAGCCGTAAACCTTCTGCTATAATAATCTCATCTTCAACAATTAAAATCTTCTTCATAAATTCAGATGGGTGTGAGGTTGTTTAAATATAACATTAATATTTAAATCGAATCAGGATACGGGTTCCCTTTTCATTCAGTATCTCCATTTGTCCTTTAAGCTGGAGGGACAGGTTTTCAATGAGGCTAAGCCCCATCGAGTTTTCTTTATTTTGGGCGTCTGCAGGAATTCCTTTTCCGCTGTCGTAATAATCCAGGACTGCAAATCCATTTTCGCCGGTTAGGGTAATGACTATCATCTTGTTTTCCTGTTCGGGGACAAAGGCGTGCTTGAGCGTATTTGTAACCAGTTCGTTTACAATAATCCCGAGAGGTGTCACATGTTTTTTGTTCGATTCCAATGGGGCGAGATCAAATTCTAAAGTAACTTCAGCATCCATAAACTGCACAAGTTCTGTAGCCAGTTTTTTGATGAATTCATCTAGTTTGAAAAGCTCTTCAGGTTTTTTCGTATTGCTGAGTAAATCATGAACTGTGGCAATAGTAAATAACCTGTTTTGAGCTGCCTGCAGGTTATTTTTGGCCAATTCATCTGAAATCCCCTCTTTTTGAATGTCCAAAAGACTGGCGATTAACTGAAGATTATTTTTTACTCTATGGTTAAGTTCTTCCATAAGAAAAGAAATGTTTTCCTTTTGCTCCTTCGCCAGGTTCATTGCGGTGCTCAGATTTTCATTTGATTTTTTGAGGTCTGCAGTTCTGCCTTCCACCATGCGCTGCAGCCGGATGTTTTCTGCCTTTTTTTCGCTGTAGCGCCACCAGTAGATGCTACTAATAAGGAGCAGGAGGGCAATGACCGCGAGGATACGAAAATAAATTGTCGCATACCAGGGCGCCCTGATAATAAGCGTTAGGGAATCTGGAGCACCCCAGACTAAATCATTGTTACTTCCCTTTACCATAAAGGTGTAGGTGCCGGGATTGAGGTTTGTATAAGTCGTGGTACGTTCCCTGGTAATGGGGCGCCAGTTCTTATCAAACCCAAGCATTTTAAACTGGTACCGGTTCTTTTCGGGCAAAAGATAGTTAAGGCTGGAAAAATTAAAAGTGATTACATTCTCATCATGGTTAAAGGAAAGAGTATCGGTGTAGATGATATTTTTTTCAATGGGAGTACCGAATAATTCCACATCTTCAATCACGGTATTACCTACGTGTTTATTCACCGGAATGCTGTCTGGATGAAAAATATTAAAGCCGTTCATGCCGCCAAAATAAAGATTCCCTGCATCATCTTTATATGCAGCTTTTCCGTTGAACTCGTTATTTTGGAGTCCGTCTGCTTCAGTAAATCCGGTGAATTTTTCAGTTTCGGTGTTTAGTCTTGAAATTCCGCGGTTCGTACTTACCCAAACATCACCATTGGAATCTGAAAGTACTCCATAAATAAAATCGTTAGGCAGGCCTGCCTGCTCAAGATACCTTGTAATACGATTGTTGCTGAGCTCTATTTTATTCAAACCTTTGGCTGTTCCAACCCAAAGATTTTCGGAGTCATCTTCTGTAATGCTAAAAATTCGGTTGTTGCTCAGGGAGTTTTCATTGTTAGGATTGTGCTCGTATTTTTTGGTCTTCCCGTTTATTATGCGATAGAGGCCATCATCGGCTCCCAGCCAGATGGATTTATCGCTGCCAATAAAAGAGGCTCGCGACCGGTGGAGGCTTTTGCCATTAATAGGTACAGGATGTGCTTCAAGTGTTTTGGGGTTCACAGAAAATATTCCTGAAGACCAGGTGCTTACCCAAATACTATCTTTTGATAAAGGAGTTATTTGAGCAATGTCCCTGTCGGGAATTCCTGTTATAGGGGTTACATCCTGAAAGAAATCATCCTTTTCATGGTATTTTTGAAGTCCCTGGTTGAAGCCTCCTCCCCAAATATCGCCCTCTTCATCTTCTACAATGGTATAACCAAGACGATTGGTGCGATATAATTTATAAGTATTGCTGGAAAGGTCATGCTTTACAAAGCCAAGCTGAGTGGTCATCCAGAGCGTGTCGTTATTCCGAAGGAAATTGAAAATACTTATGAAGTCTTTCTCGGGTTCATTGGGTAATGTAATTCGTTTGGGCGTAAATTTCTGCCTTGAGGGATGGTAGTAAAACATACCTTTTCCCTGGGTAGCCATCCAGATTCCCTTGGAAGAATCCTGCCGAATTTGCAGCACTTCCACAGGAGAAAGCACTTCATTTTTATAGCCTGTAATTACGGAAGGTTGTACTTCATAGGTATTCCTGTTAAGAAAAATTACACCCGTATAAGAGCCAACCAAAAAGTAATCTTCATTCCATTCATAAAAACAGCGAATGGCTTGTTCCTCACCCGATCCATATATTTTTTCAAGATTTCCGCTGATAATGTTGTAGTAAAAAAGCCCTTTTTCAGTACCTATAAATAGGGAGCTTTCTGAATTGTGTTGCAAAGCGTGAACAGAAGTGTTTTTGAAAGAATTAAAATCTTCTGAATCTGTAATAGTCTTTTTATCCAGGTCAAGCTCCAGGATGCCGTTGTGATAGGTACCTATCCAAAACCTGTTTTCTGATTTTTTAGCAATACTTAACACATAATCATTCACTTCCTGGTTGGGCAGGGGAACTGGAATGAATTCCAGGGATTTTCGATCTAATAAAATGGCATTTTTCAAGGTGCTTACCAGCAAAAAACGATCATTTAATTCGAAGATCTGATGTGCATAAGCAAGAGAAGGATTGGCTTCTATTTCCTCCTTTGTAACAAAATCAAGAAACTTATCTTCCGAAGGAATGTATGCCTGCAGAGAACTCGTGTTGGTGCCCAGCCAAAGCGTATCGTTGAGGTACAACAATCCGCGGATGTGGTCATCTTTTAACCCCTCCTCATTGGAGATGCTTTGGGAGAAAACCTTCATGTTATAGCCGTTGAACCTGTTGAGGCCGTCTTCGGTTCCAGCCCAGAGATATCCTTTCTCATCAAAATCAAATGCAGCAACATTGAGCTGAGACAACCCTTCCTGCTGCGCTATATTACTTACTCTTAAAGTATCGGGAACTGAAGAAAATTCCTGTGCCCTGCAGGTTATTCCGAAGAAGATAAAGACCAAAAAGAAGAAATTCCTCATACTTTATGCACGCCCCAAAAGAAGGCTATAAAATGCCATTTTTGGATGTTCTAAATAATTTATTTAGAGACAAGTATAAGAAAATTCCTAAAACTTCAATTTCGGGAGATAAAAAAATAAAAAAGAGGCTGCCTGAAAATTGTTTTTTCAGGCAGCCTCTTTTTTAAAACTTATTTTAAATTTTATTCATTTGGATACCATTCGGCAAGAACTACTTCAATATCCTCATTGCCTTCATTCACGAGTTGCTTGAATTTTTCAACGTCGGCCTTGCCGTCTTGACCGCGAAAATGGTAAGGATACACCTTTTTGGGAGCAAAATCAAGCACAGCATCGGCTGCTGCATCAACAGGCATAGTGTAAGGTAAGTTCATAGGGACAAACGCAACGTCAATGTTTTCCAGGTTTCTCATTTCAGGAATGTCCTCGGTATCTCCCGCAATATAAAGACGCTTTCCATCTTTCTCCAGAACATAACCGTTTCCGCGGCCTTTTTCATGGTACTGCAGTGCTTCTTCCCTTAAATTATACATGGGGATTGCTTCAATGGAAAAATCCTGTTCGTTGATGGTTTCACCATTGTTCATGACCGTAAGACTTTGAGTGAGCGAATCGGGCAGTTGCTCATTCACGGCCTGCGGCGCAATAATTGGCGTATCACCCAGGTTTAAGGCGCTAAGAGTTTTTGGATCCATGTGATCTCCATGAATATCGGTCAAAAGAACAAGATCTGCTTCATTCATTCCTTCAAAGGCTTCACTTCCACCTGTAGGATCTACATAAATGGTGGTCTCACCCCAATTAATGGCAAGTGTGGCATGGGAAATAGGTTCAATATTTATTTCTTCGGAATTTTCATCCTCGTCTATCCCCGGATCCTGAAAGGATTCTTCCTCGAGTTCTTTAGCCAGTTCCAGGTTCTTTTCGCTTTCGGACTTACAGCCGATTAGCGCAAGGGAAAAGGCGAAAAATAAAATAAATCGTTTCATAATAATTATTGTTTTTGATTGGAAAATTTAATTTCTGTCATCAGGGGAATTGCTAAAATTTCTCATAATGCTGTTTCTAAACAGTTAATTATCAATAAAACTACTAAAACTAAGAGGTTTCCGGGGGTACTTTAATAAAGATTTATGAGAGCTCCAGTTTCATCTTGATATCTCCGCGGGCGTACGGGTTGTTGCTTTCAATGGGTATTTCCTCAAAGCCATACTTCCTGTAAATATGAATAGCGTTTTCAAGTTTACGGTTCGAGTAGATGACAAGGGTTTGCCATCCCTGTTCCCTGGCATAGCGAAGCGTATGTTCCATAAGTTTCTGGCCTATCTTTTTTCCCTGTGCTTCAGGACTAACAGCCATTTTGGTGAGTTCAAAAACCCCTTCTTCTATTTTCATTAAAGCTACAGTCCCAATGACCTTGTTCCCTTCTTTAACAAAGAAGATGTTTCCGCCTTCACTTATAATATATTTTTCGGGCTGGCCAAGCACTTCTTCATCGTGTGGTTCCACCCAAAAATATTTTTCCAGCCACGCTACATTTAGATCTTTAAATGCTTTTGCATATTGAGGGGCAAATTTTATAATTTCCATGTTATTTATCTCCAATAGTTTTCTTTTGCCATGGCCATCTTCCTTCCAGCTCTACCTGAAGAGAGAGGCTTAAAAAGGTTCGTATCAATACGATCATTCCCAGTACCAGGACGTTGCTCATGGTGGGGTCTGTGCTTACCGTAGCAATAATATCGCCGGCTACAAGAAATTCCAGTCCCAGCAGAATTGCTTTTCCTAAGTCGTGTCTAAAAGTCCTGTAGGAGCTGCCATCTTCGTGCTTGTCGAAGAAATAGCGATAGAGTGCGAATAATGGCCCCACAATCATAACCAGAACTCCCATGACTTCAATTGTAAGGGCAGCGTAATCAACATACTCCTGAATTATTTCATGCATAATTGCTGTTTTTTACAAATTCATAAACTAAAAAAGCAAGGCTTTTTCCAGTGGGGAAATTCTCTGTTGCTATAGCTTCACAAAGATGAAGGTAAGAACAATTTCGTCTTTTTCCAGCCATTCCTATAAAATTCCGGACCTCATCGAGAGTAAATCCGCTGGGGGAGATTGCGCTGCTCGGGAATCCTGCGATTGCATCGCAATCTACTTCAAGGCCAAAATTCCCTTCGGAAACAAAGCCGAGTTGCTCCTCAAAAATGGCATTTTCATCTCCATTATTTAAATTTCTGAAGAGAGAATATTTTACTTCGGCTGAAGCCTCCATTTCTTTAAAAATGTACTGCGGAGTGTAATTTTCCTGCAATCCAAAAATGGCATATTTGTCAAGAAATTTTCTGTTGCGCGCATAACTAAAACCATTTCCGCTGTGACGGTGTTCCAGCTTTCGAAGATCTGTGTGGGCGTCGATATTGAGTACATTTAATGGTTTACCAAAAGCTTCCGAAGCACCTTTTAAATTTCCGAAGGCATTGTTGTGTCCGCCGCCAATAATTATTGGGATCTTCCCTGTGGAAATGATCGCTTTTACAACCGCACTTACTACTTCATCAATAGCCTCTACCATTTCTCCCAGCTTCACATAATAATTAGGATCAGAAAAGTCGAGATTGGAAGCTTTTTCCATCTCAGCCGAACAGTTTATTTCGCCCAGCAACACTAAGTTTTCTGAAGATAAAAAATCGTTGTGCTGAATATTTAAAAATGCTTCCAAAAAGGCATTCCAGGCACTTGCTGCTCCGGCTTTGCCATAGTTTGCCCGCACTCCAATATCTTCTGGGATTCCAAAAATGACATATTTTGCTTCACTTTTAGAAAGTTCCTCCAGCCGTGAGATGAAATCCATTTTTTCTCCTGCCTTCGTTTCTCCCGGCCTTTTTTTAAGAAACCTGGAGATAAATTTTGGAGTATAAACTTTTAGTTGAGGCATTTTAGATCCTTTTTCCGTTAATGAAGACAGAATCTATGTGGTTTGCACCAAAAGAGTAGGGCAGGAATCCAAACGACGGAATTTTATCTGTCAAAATAAGATTTGCAGCCTTTCCTTTGGTAATACTTCCATGAGTTTCACTTAAACCAATGGCATAGGCGCCATTTACAGTAGCCGCATTGATGGCCTCTTCGGGTGTCATATTCATTTTGATGCAGGCCAGGGAAACCACGAGGTTCATATTACCGCTGGGCGTACTTCCGGGATTGTAATCTGTAGCAAGAGCCAGCGGTAAACCTTTGTCAATAATATCACGTGCAGGAGTGTAGGGAATCCCCAGGAACAGAGAGCAGGAGGGAAGTGCTACCGGCATGGTTTGGGTGCCTTTTAAAGCTTCAAGATCTTCGGGATTCATCACCTCCAGGTGATCTACAGAAAGGGCTTTGTGGTCTACAGCAGCTTGAATACCACCAATCGCGTTGAATTGATTTACATGTATCTTTGGCGTTAAGCCGTATTTCCTGGCTGCGGAAAGCAGATTTTTAGTGTCCTCTACTGTAAAATAGCCTTTTTCACAAAAAATGTCCACATACTCTGCCAGGTTTTCTTCGGCAACCTTCGGAAGTATTTCATCTATGATGAGCTTCATATAGCCTTCTCTGTCATTCCTGTATTCCTTCGGAAGCGCGTGTGCTCCCAAAAATGTGGATTTCACCGGAAGATCATAATTTTCCCTTAATTTTTTAATGACCCGAAGCATTTTAAGTTCAGCTTCGGTTGTCAGTCCGTAGCCCGATTTTATTTCTATGGCCGTGGTACCCATTTTCATGACTTCTTCAAGCCGGGCCAACGATTGCTCATAAAGCTCTTTTTCGGAAGTATTTTGGAGTTTTTCCGCAGAATTCGGAATTCCGCCGCCTTTATTGGCAATTTCCTCATAAGTGAGGCCTTTGATCCTGTCAACAAATTCCTGTTCGCGGTTTCCGGCGTATACGATGTGGGTGTGAGAATCTATCCAGCCGGGCATTAGAATTTTTCCCGTAGCGTCAATGGTTTCATCTACATCAAAATTGGATAAACTTTCCATTTTTCCGAAGTCGGAAATTTTTCCGTCTTCGGTAAGCAGCCATGCGTTATTGATAACCGGCAGCTCTTTCATTTCAGCTCCCGAAAGTTTTGTAATCCCTTTTTCTCTTATCTGTAGTAATTCCTGGATGTTCTTGAAAAGTAACTTCATGTCGTAAAGATAAAAAAGTGCTCCTGAAATTAACTTAAAATAAGGCTAAACCTATAACCGGCTGGTTTGGTGAAGGTGGTGAAAACGCCATTTTCGAAAATAATTCTGTACTTTAGTGCAAATTCTGAATTCCAAAATTTTACAGTAAATATGAGCAAAAAGCAACCGGGAATAAACACTATTTGTACCCACTCTGGAGAACTGAAAGACAACGAGTACAAAGGTGCGGTTTCTCCTTTATATATGTCGACTTCATACGCTTTTGAAGATGTTGAAGTTAAACGCTATCCAAGATACTTTAATACACCAAACCAGCAGGCACTTGCGCAAAAAATGGCTGCCCTGGAACACGGGGAGGCCGCCATTATCTTTGGCAGTGGAATGGCTGCGGTAAGTACTGCTTTGCTGGCATTTCTTCATAAAGGAGATCATGTGGTTTTGCAACAAACTTTATATGGCGGCACGAGCAATCTTGTGGTGGAAGAGTTTGAAAAATATGGGATTGAATACTCTTTTACAAAAGACCTGGCACCGGCGAGTTTTGAAGCCGAAGTAAAGGAGAACACTAAAGTGATCTACATAGAAACTCCTTCAAATCCTCTTTTGACAATCACCGATATTAAAGCTGTCGCAGAAATTGCTAAAAAACACGGCCTGGTAAGTATGATTGATAATACTTTTGCTTCGCCCGTGAATCAAAATCCCATTGATCTGGGGATTGATGTTGTTTTGCATTCGGCTACCAAATATATGGGCGGCCACAGCGATATCCTGGCGGGAACAGCGATTGCTTCAGAAGCTCATATAGATACTATTTTCCAACTTGCAAAGAATTTAGGCGGGAGTTTAAGTGATTATACCGTATGGCTGTTGGAACGAAGCCTGAAGACGATGGGAATTCGGGTGAAAGCGCAAAATGAAAATGCACAGAAACTTGCAGAATATCTAGATGGAAATCCAAACGTGGAAAAAGTCTACTATCCGGGTCTGAAAACACATCCAGATCATGACCTGGCAAAATCCCAGATGAAAGGCTTCGGCGGAATGTTATCTTTTGAATTAAAGGAAGGGCTTGATTTTTCGGCTTTTCAGAAGAAATTAAAACTTATAAAACCCTCCATGAGCCTTGCCGGAGTGGAATCTACCATTTTGTCACCTTCCTTAACCTCTCATGGTTTATTAACTCCCGAAGAACGGGAAAACCAGGGAATTAAAGACGGGTTGCTAAGATTTTCTTTGGGAATTGAAGAAGCAGAAGATCTTATTGAAGATATCGAACAGGCTTTACAAGAGATTGTATAGAGATTCAAAAATGGCATTTATAAGTCATATTATAATTTTATAACCATTCAAAAATATTAAATGAAGTTAGATATATTGGCCATTGGGGCACATCCCGATGATGTTGAACTGAGCTGTGCCGGCACCCTGGCCAAAGAAATCTCCCGCGGAAAAAAAGTGGGAATCCTTGATCTAACCCGTGGAGAACTTGGTACGAGAGGTTCCGCGGAAATAAGAGAAGAGGAAGCAAAAGCTGCTGCAGAGGTGTTGGGCGTAAAATTACGTGAGAACCTGGAGTTTAGTGACGGCTTTTTCGTGAATAACGTGGCACACCAACTGGAGATTATAAAGGTTTTAAGAAAATACCGGCCCGAAATGGTGCTTTGTAATGCCATTTCAGACAGGCATATTGATCATGGAAAAGGAGCACAGCTGGTAGCCGATTCCTGTTTTCTAAGCGGATTGAGAAAAATTGAGACGATTTGCAAAGGACACAATCAGCATGCCTGGAGACCAAAGCATGTTTTTCACTACATCCAGTGGAACAATTTAGAGCCGGATATCGTGGCGGACATCAGCGGATTTATGGATAAAAAACTGGAGGCGGTAAAAGCTTATAAATCACAATTTTTTAATGAGGAAAGCAAAGAACCCGAAACGCCCATATCAAGTAATAATTTTTTGGAGAGTATTACCTACAGGGCCAAAGACTTAGGGCGTCTTACAGGTGTTGATTATGCCGAAGGTTTTACAGTGAACCGACAACTGGCGGTGGATTCCCTCTTTGATTTGATATAAAAATTCCATTTTTTTCTTTTGTAAAAGAAAGGAATTATACTACATTTGCATCCGATTAAAATGGTGGTTGTAGCTCAGCTGGTTAGAGCGCCTGATTGTGGTTCAGGAGGTCGCCGGTTCGAACCCGGTCTTCCACCCAGAAAGCTTCTCGTGAAAACGGGGAGCTTTTTTTGTTTCTGAATTTTTTGGGTGCAGAATAGAGGGTGAGAAGCCTGTCCTGAGTCCATCGACATAGCTCAGGATAAACTACGTCGAAGGGAACCCGGTCTTCCACCCGGAAAGCTTCTTGTGACAACGGGGAGCTTTTTTGTTCAGGAGCCTTTGTAACATGTGCTTTGAAGAAGAGATAGTAGCAGCAACTTCCCTTTTTGGCTTTTAAAAAGGTGGTTTTAAGGTTATTTTTAGAATCGATCCTGGGTTAAGCTTCAGAAATCTAAAAAAAAATCGATCTTTAATGGGTTGAAAATCTACAGCTTATCATTCCTGAAATTTTATTTATTCATATTAATTCTAAATAAGCTTTCCTGTTTCAGGAACCCTTCTTACTTTTGCCTTATCTATAATAAGTCTAAATAAATTTGAATTAACTGTAATGAAACAAAAATACCTTGTTTTAAGTCTGGTTTTATTCCTGGTACAACTGGGATTTTCACAGAGCACCAGTAATCTTCGTGGGCAAATCGTCACCGAGGATGGAACACCTGTTCCTAATGTAAACATTAAGGTGGTAGGTACCACCGCCGGAACCAATTCTAATCTTGATGGCCGCTTCCTGCTTCAGGGAATCATGGCCGGCAACCGCGTGATACGTTTTACTTATGTTGGTTTTGAACCCAAAGAAGTGGAAGTATTTTTACCGGCGAATGAGACGGTAAGTTTACCAACTGTTGTTCTTCAGGATGATGAGCAGGAACTGGACGAGGTGATCATTAGCGCCACCTGGAATATCAATGAATTTACCAGGCCAAAAAGTGACTTTGTAGCAAAGCTGCCGCTAAAAGATATTGAAAACCCGCAGGTGTACAATACCATCACCGCAGAATTATTAGAGCAGCAAATTGTCACTAATTTTGATGATGCACTTAAAAATGCTTCAGGAATTAGTAAACTGTGGGAATCAACCGGGCGTGGTAATGACGGTGCAGGATACTTTTCCCTTAGAGGGTTTGCGGTGCAACCAACACTGGTCAACGGTTTGCCAGGCCTTACCAACGCCAGCCCCGATCCTGCTAACATAGAACGTATTGAAGTTATAAAAGGACCTTCGGGAACATTGTACGGCAGCAGCCTTATTTCCTATGGTGGACTCATTAACATAGTCACCAAAAAGCCATATGATTACTTTGGAGGAAATATTTCCTACACAATGGGTAGCTTCGGACTCAATCGTATCACTGCAGATGTAAACATGCCGCTTGATGAAGAGGGGGATATCGCAATGCGCATCAATACGGCTTACCATACAGAAAACAGCTTCCAGGACGCAGGATTTCATAAATCCTTGTTTGTTGCTCCTTCCTTTAGCTATAAAGTAAACGATCGTTTGTCTTTTTATGTAAATACTGAATTTTACGACAGTGAAAGCACCAATCCTACAATGCTTTTTGTAGACCGTGGTGCGCAATTACGTGTGAACAATATTGAAGAACTTGGATATGATCCTGAGCGCTCGTACACCAGCAATGATTTGACCATCGAGAACCCAACGTTTAGTCTGCAGGGACAAATGTTGTATAAGCTTTCTGATGAATGGACTTCCCAAACTGTGATCTCTCGGGGTTCAGCCAAATCTCTTGGTCACTATTCTTACCTGTATGAAACTACGCGTTTCTATCAGGGAATGGAAGAAGTGGAAGGCAGCGTTACTAATCTTGATGAGGGAATCGTTCTTACCCGTTATATTAATGACCAAAACTCTACAACACTAACAACCGATATTCAGCAGAATTTTGTTGGCGACTTTGAAATTTTGGGCATGAGAAACCGTATGGTAGCAGGTCTCGATTACTTTAACCGCCAGGTGATTGACAACAGTTCCGGGTACGTGGCAAACGGGAACATCTACATTGGAGACGCAACTCTTCAAAACGTGAATGAAAGCGTCTTCGGAATTTATGATCCTGCGGCCTATATTACAGATAACGACAGCGGAGTCCTTTCTGCTGCTGGAACAAACGCCCTGCTTGCCAACAGCAACCGTAACAACAATACAACCGAAGAGAACATTTACAGCGCATATGTTTCTGATGTTCTTAATTTCACACCTTACCTTTCTCTAATGGCTAGTTTACGTGTTGATCACTTTGAAAATGAAGACAACAGCCAAACAGCTCTTTCTCCAAAATTTGGACTTGTTTACCAGCCAATAGATGATAAAATTAGCATTTTCGCAAACTACATGGATGGTTTTACGAATGTAGCACCACAGGAAGAGGGAGATCCTACTGCAGGAGCAACTACTACTGTGACTTTTGATCCTGAAAGAGCAAGACAGTTGGAAGTGGGAACAAAATTAAGTCTTCTGGATAACAGGATTGCAGCTACCTTTAGCTATTATGATATCCAGGTTTTCAACATCGTAATGGAAGAAACCGGAAGACCATTTTATTATGTTCAGGATGGTGAGCGATACAGTCGTGGTTTTGAAGCAAACTTTGTAGCCAACCCGTTTAAAGGATTTAATATCATCGCCGGGTACAGCCATAACGAAAGTGAATTAACAGTGTCTGACCAAACAGATTTCCTCGGAAGAAGACCTGAATCTGCAGGTCCTGTTGATATGGCCAACCTGTGGGCGAGTTATGCATTCACTTCAGGAAATCTAAGAGGTTTCGGCTTTGGTTTTGGAGGAAATTACGCCAGTGAAAACATGATCTTTAACAGGCAATTAGGCGGAGTCTTTACCCTTCCTTCTTATACTGTGCTAAATGCGGGTGTTTTCTACAATGTGCAGGAATATTCAATTAATGTGAAATTGAACAATTTAGGAAATGAAGAATATTACAACGGGTGGTCTACCATTAATCCTCAGACTCCCAGAAATGTAATGGCCAGTTTCACGTATAAGTTTTAATTAGGACTGAGTTATACCGGCTGCCCGTAAATAGTAAATTTTATACTATTTTCGGGCAGTCTTATTTTTGATGAAAAACAGGAAGAAAAAAAATAGTGTAAGAAAGTGGATCGGGAGAATACATCTTTGGCTGGGTCTCACTTCGGGTATCATTGTTTTTATTGTAGCCATCACCGGCTGCATTTTTGTTTTTCATGATGAAATAAGAGATCTCACGAGCGATTGGAGAAAAATTGAACCTCAGGAGAAAGCTTTTATAGCCCCTTCTGTACTTCGGAATAAAGTGGAGGAAGGCTTCCAGGAAGCAGAAGCCAGTATGGTGGTCTACCAAAACAAGGAGAGGCCGGCGCATGTTTTCAGCATTATAGAAGGAGTTGCGCATCATATTTATTTCAATCCTTTTTCAGGGGAATTGCTGCACGTCCAGAACCTGGAAAATGATTTCTTTTTGATTATTGAAGACCTGCACATGCACCTTTGGCTTCCGGAGAAGATAGGCAAACAGGTCGTGGGAATTTCTACTATTACTTTTGTTTTTATGCTCATTACAGGTATCATTTTGTGGTGGCCCAAAAAGCGCAAAAATGTGTTCGATAAGTTCCAGATAAAATGGAAGGCCCGTTGGCGCCGCGTCAACTATGACTGGCACCAGGTAACCGGCGCCTATGTTTCGCTGCTGGCGCTGGTGATCGCACTCACAGGGCTAAGTTTTTCCTACGAATGGATGCATGAGAGCTTTTATTTCTTCGGAAACCTGGGAAAAGAATATCCAGGAGATCATATTTCTCCGGAAATAACAGAGACAAGTGTCAAAAATGATATAAATGCCTTTGATCTTGCTTTTGAAAAAACCGTGGAAACGCTGCCCGAGAGCGGTATGTATTTTGTGTGGGACCAGGGCGGGAATGCACCCATAGTTACAGGGGCATATCCTGAAGCCCTCGGTTTTCACCACCAGTCCAACTTTTATTTTCATCCTGAAACGGGAGAATTGCTGCAGGAACATTTCTACAGTGACAAAAGTACCGGCTTAAAACTTCAGGAAATGAATTATGGCTTGCACACAGGCCAGTTCTTCGGAATAACAGGAAAGATTATTGCCTTTTTTGGAAGTTTATTTGTCGCCGGGCTTCCCGTTAGCGGATTCATGATTTGGTGGGGAAGAAAGAACAAGAAGAAGAAAAAGAAACTGCAGCTCAAAAATCTTTAAAAGATAACTTTCAAATAATTCGGCCTTTACCAGAATAATTCCTTTTTCCTGGTTTTTAAAAAAAGGATCAAAAACATCATTTTTGAATATCCTTATAAGCTGAAATTCAGAAATAAAAAAAGAGGCTGTTTAAAAGCTATTTCCAAACGTCATTCTAAACCTCCTGAATCTTCAGGACAGGTTAACGCGGTATTTCGCTTTTAAATAGCCTCTAAATTTTCCTTAGAAGCAAAGATTTACTCGCTCTCCTCGGTAAGAGTTGGTTTATCAACAAATGGCCGCTCATCACGGTTTGCTACTTCCCAGGCAGTCAGGAACACCAGTTTTGCTCTTTTTGCAAGCAGGTCGTACTCAATTTTATCTGGAGTATCTGTTGGACGGTGATAATCTTCATGAACCCCATTGAAGTAAAAAATGATTGGGATATCGTGTTTTGCAAAGTTGTAGTGGTCACTTCTGTAATAAAAACGATTAGGATCGTTTTCATCATTAAATGTGTAGTCCAGGTTGAGGTTGAGGTATTTGCTGTTAACTTCTTCACTTAAATTGTGCAACTCTGTACTCAACTTGTCACTTCCAATAAGATACACATAGTCTCCGCTGTTTTCCATACCTTCTCCAATACGACCAATCATGTCGATGTTAAGGTTGGTTACCGTATTTTCCAGAGGAAAAACAGGATTTTCGGTGTAGTATCTTGAGCCAACAAGACCTTTTTCCTCTCCCGTTACGTTAAGAAATAGAATAGAACGTTTTGGTCCATACCCATCTTTTTTGGCTTTCATAAAAGCTTCGGCTATTTCAAGGATTGCAACGGTTCCAGAGCCGTCATCATCTGCACCGTTGTAGATGTTTCCTTCATCATCAACTCCTACGTGATCATAATGAGAGGAAAGCACAAGAATTTCTTCTGGCATCGTGCTTCCTTCAATAAATGCCAGAACATTTTCTGAATCCTTAATATTTCCTCTTCCAAAAGCACTTGAAGGTACTTCTTGATAGTAATCATCTCCTCCTAGAGGCGAAGGAATTTCAAGTTCCTGGTATTCCTCTTTTAGATATTCGGCTGCGAGTTTTTGTCCCGGTTCACCTGTATCCCGGCCCATGAACTCGTCACTGGCAAAGGTGTATAAATGATCTTTTAATTCATCTGCCGTAATAGTGTTTGCGTATTCCATCACGTCTGCAGATTCAATGCTTTTTGGCTGCTGGGCTTTGCACCCAACCATGCCCACGGCAATAGCCAAAAACAGTACTTTTTTCATAAATTATTAAATTTTATATTCAGAGGCAGCAATATAACAGTTTTTCGGAGCAATTTTACTGCTGCATTTTGTTAAAAGCAATTAATTCAACTCTTGTTGCTCCAAAAATGACATTTTTCACTTCTTTTTTAGCCAATCGTTTTTTTGATCCTTTTCGCCCGCTCATACTGCGGTGGCCACTTTATTTCTTTATCAAGTGCATGTGCGGCCTCCATGGGAAAATATGGATTGCGCAGGAATTCCCTTGCAAGTAATACAAGATCTGCCTGTTGGTTGTCAATAACTTCGGAAGCTTCCTGTGGGGTGGTTATTAAGCCAACAGCGCCGGTGAGGATTCCTGCTTCAGACTTAATTTTTTCAGCAAATTTCACCTGATATCCTTTCTGAACAGGAATTTGGGCGTGAGGTACCAATCCGCCCGAAGAACAATCTATAAGATCAACACCTCTTTCTTTTAAAATTGCGGATAATTCAACAGATTCCTCCTCATTCCAGCCACCTTTAACCCAGTCGGTCGCAGAAATACGTACAAAAAGGGGCAGGGAAGAAGGCCATTCATTTTTTACGGCATCAAGCACCTCCAGGAGCAGTCGAATCCTGTTTTTAAAGCTTCCGCCGTAGTCATCAACCCGTTTGTTGCTTAAAGGCGAAAGGAACTGGTGGAGTAAATAACCGTGAGCAGCGTGAATTTCGGCTACTTTAAAGCCGGCCTGAAATGCCCTTTTTGCCGCTGCTTTAAAATCATCTTTTACTTTTTGAATTCCGGCTGCATCCAATTCCAGCGGAGTTCCATCGGTCTCATTAAATGGAAGTGCACTGGGAGCTACAGTTTGCCAGCCTCCTTGCTTTTCAGGAATAAATGTTCCTCCCTTCCATGGGCTGGTGGTACTTGCTTTTCTTCCGGCATGTGCAAGCTGAATTCCAGGAACTGCTCCCTGTTCTTCCAAAAATGAGGTAATTTCTTTTAATCCTGAAACGTGTTCATCTTTCCAGATTCCAAGATCGTAGGGAGTGATACGAGCTTCCGGAGAAACCGCGGTCGCTTCAGAAATTATCAATCCGGCGCCACCCACAGCACGGCTGCCAAGGTGGACCAGGTGCCATTTATTTGAAAATCCGTCTTCACTGCTGTACATGCACATAGGTGAAACCGTAATTCTATTTTTAATTTCTACAGATTTTATTTTTAGAGGTGAGAATAGTCCTGATGTTTGACTCATGTTGTTTATGATTTAGCGAATCTCAAAAGTAGCCAAAGTACCTGTTGCTAAAAAGAAACAGCTATAGATAAGTCATATGATAGATGTTGAAAACGCCTATTCCTAGAAAAAATCAGGGCAATGACAGCATTTGCTGAATATTAAAAAATGCAGATGTGAATAAAATAGATGAGGAGACTTTGGCCAAAGACCAAAGTCTCAAAAGAATAATCGTTGCCCCCCAGAAATAATTACTCTACTCATCTTAATTATATAATGGAATTTTCATGATTGAATCAGCTGATATCCTTCCATCTAAAATCTTATTATGAAGATCGTTTTTCTCCAGAATTCAGGAGATCAAAAGGATGTAAAAAATAGATTGATATTCTACAGGTTTGGATAATACCATGTACGGCCGGGATTGGTCATGAAAAATATTAGATTAAAATGGTTAATAGGGTGATCCAAAAATAAAACATTTGTTGGAAAGCAATAGGTGCAAATTATTGGTTAACCGATTTTTAACGATATTTTGATAACATCTATAATCATGAATTATAGAATACGGCAAAACTATAACTGCATTCATAACTTTTTTAAAAGATTAGCTATTAATAAAGAGATTATGGATAAAGTTTTTTAGCCGCCAGCCGGTAATAGGCGCTGAAATCAGAAAATTCGTCCTAACTTTAATCCGCAAAAGCAGAATTATGGACAAAGCATTAAAAGAAGCTTATCACTTCATTTTTGAGGAGGAACTAATAGAAGAAATTAGCAAGTGTGGTGTGCTGCGGAATTTTATAGAAGGTGAAAAAATACTGGAGATAGGAGACTTTGTCACTGCAATGCCGTTGCTACTTGAAGGAGCTATAAAGATCCTGAGAGAAGACGAAGATGGAGATGAATTGTTGCTCTATTTCCTGGAGAGGGGTGACACCTGTGCCCTTACCCTTTCCTGCTGCCTTGGGCAAACGCAAAGCAAGATTCGTGCAGTGGCCGAGCGTGAAACAAAGCTTATCATGATTCCTATTGAAAAGATGGAAGAATGGATTTCGCGCTTCAAAAGCTGGAGGAATTTCGTTTTTGAAAGTTATCAATCACGCCTCAATGAAATGCTGGAAACGATTGATACCCTTGCTTTCATGAACATGGATCAACGCCTAATGCGCTACCTTAGAGACAAGGCAAAAATCAATCAATCTGAGAGGCTTTCGGTCACGCATCAACAAATAGCTTACGACCTTCATACCTCACGAGTGGTAATTTCCCGGATTCTCAAAAAGCTTGAACTGGAAGAAAAGATTAAACTTCATAGAAATGCTATTTTGGTGCAGGAACTTTAAATATCTGTAACCTTTGTTACGGTGAAGCCGATTTTAGTGCTTTAGTTTTGCAGCAAATGACTAATTGATTTGGAAATAATAGATCTCTTTGGATATTTAGGAGCCTTGCTGATAGGAGTAGTTCTTGGACTCATAGGCGGCGGCGGTTCTATCCTCACCGTACCTGTGCTGGTTTATCTTTTTGGACTTAATCCTGTCACTGCAACTGCTTACTCACTTTTTGTAGTAGGAACTTCGGCATTAGTGGGAGCAGTGAAGAACATCAAAAAAGGCCTGGTAGATTTACGTACAGCAGCTGTATTTTCGGTGCCTGCATTTATAGGAGTTTACATCACCCGAAAGTATCTCGTACCTGCCATTCCTGAACATCTTTTTAATTTGGCGGGTTTTGAAATTACCAAAAGCGTGGGAATCATGCTGTTTTTTGCGGTGATCATGCTGCTGGCTTCTTTTTCAATGATCAAAGAAAGCAGTGAAGACAGGAATCCCACAGTAAAAGTTCGTTATAATTATCCGCTTATATTATTGGAAGGCCTGGTGGTGGGAGTCCTTACAGGAATTGTGGGTGCCGGAGGTGGATTTTTGATCATTCCGGCCTTGGTACTGCTGGCAAAACTGCCTATGAAAAAAGCGGTGGCAACCTCTCTTTTAATTATAGCTGTAAAATCCCTTATCGGCTTTGTGGGCGATATCCAGAATCTCGAGATCAACTGGATATTTCTGCTGGTATTTACGGCTTTATCCATAGCCGGTATCTTTGTTGGAATTTATTTGAACAGGTTCATTGGTGGCGAAAAACTAAAAAAAGGTTTTGGCTGGTTCGTCCTTTTTATGGCATTATACATCATGTTCAAAGAATTATTCTAAGAGATATTCTTAAATTAGGCTCAGTATTTATATATCAAAGCTGTCATGGATCGCAAAGAACATTGGGAAAATATTTATAAGACAAAAAAGTTAACAGAAGTGAGCTGGTATCAGCCGTTTCCGGAAACTTCCCTTACTTATATCAGGAACCTTGGCCTTGAAAAAAACGCCGCAATTATTGACGTTGGCGGTGGCGACAGTTTCCTGGTGGATTTTCTTCTGGCAGAAAATTATATGAACATCAGCGTGCTGGATATTTCAGATGAATCACTTAACCGGGCGAAACAAAGGCTGGGCGAGCGAGCTGCTGAAGTAACCTGGATACACCGGGATGTCCTGAATTATGAACCTAAGGAGAAATTTGATCTCTGGCATGACCGTGCTGCTTTTCACTTTTTTACTTCGGAAAAAGAAGTTCAAAAATACATTCATAGCCTTAAAAATGCTACTAAACCTGCAAGCCATTGTATTCTGGGAACTTTTTCAAAAGAAGGGCCGGAAAAATGCAGCGGAATTGATGTTAGACAATATTCAACAGCAGACCTGATAACGCTTTTTTCTACAGATTTTAACGTGCTTTCCTGCAGCAATGTAATTCATGAAACTCCTTCGGGAGCAACACAGGATTTTAGTTTTTGCAGCTTCCGAAGAAAGTAAGCACTTACCTTTTAAAAAGGGCATTTGAATGATGTGTTTTAATTCACCTGTAGCATCATGAAGGAATTTTTATCCTCGAAAATGTTCCACTCTGTTTAGTAGATCCACTCCTGGTTTTTGGGCCCTTTGTAACAAAAGTTACTGCCCTTGTTCATTAATTCTAATATTTTTGCTTCAGAAGTTTATTTAAAAATGTCATTTTTGAAAGCTTTTTAATGGGAACTATTCATTTCCCATAAAAAACAAACCAATAAAGAGAGATTAAATGAAAATAAAACAATTTAAAGATGCACCGCTGGCACATTTTTCTTACGCTATTGTGAGTGAAGGAAAGATGGCCCTGGTGGACCCTGCAAGAAATCCGTTACAGTATTATAAATATGCTGAAGAACAAAATGCAAAGATCGTGGCCGTGTTTGAAACACATCCTCACGCCGACTTTGTAAGCGGACACCTTCAAATTCAGGAAGAGACAGGTGCCGGAATTTACATAAGTGAAAAAGTTGGAGTAAGTTATCCTCATACCGGTTTCGACGAGGGTGATGAGGTAAAGATTGGAGCTGTAACTATAAGTGCATTGCATACGCCCGGGCATTCACCGGACAGCCTTACTTTCGTTGCAAAAGAGAATGATAAATATGCTCTCTTTACCGGAGATACCTTGTTTATTGGTAACGTAGGCCGTCCAGATTTACGTGAAAAAGCAGGGAATACCACTGCAAAAAGGGTGGAACTGGCAAAAGCTATGTATGAAACCATGAATACAAAGTTCAATGGTTTTCCCGATGATGCACTGGTTTATCCGGCACATGGCGCAGGTTCTCTTTGTGGTAAGAATATGAGCGATGCTTCTTCAAGCACTTTGGGAGATGAACGAAAAGGAAACTGGGCATTTCAGGAACAATCTGAAGAAGAGTTTGTGGAAGAAATTCTAAAAGATCAGCCTTTTATTCCATCTTACTTTGGGTTTAATGTAGATCTAAACCGGAAAGGAGCCCAAAATGTGCAGCAGTCGAAATATTCGGTACCGGTAAAAATTTCGGTCGAAGAGGTCGAAGAAGGCGCAACGGTGGTGGATGTAAGAGCAGGAGATGAGTATAAAAAAGGACATTTGCCCAGCAGCATTAATATCATGGCGCGAACAGAAGGCGATAAATTTGAAACCTGGCTGGGTGCGATCATAAAACCTGAGGAGGCATTTTACCTTGTGGTAGAATCAATAAAAGATGTAGATCAAATGCTGGAAAGAGTGGCTAAAATAGGCTATGAAGATCAGCTGAAAGGCATTCTCACCTTATCCAAAAATGATAAAAAGAAGTCCGATTTTCTAAACCTTTCAGATTTTAAAGAGAACAGGCAGGAATATACCATCGTGGACATTCGCAACGCAGGAGAATTGGAAAATGGGAAAACTTTTGAAGATGCCATTGCGATTCCATTGAATGAGCTTAGGGAAAGAGCCGGTGAAATTCCCGCAGAAAAGCCGGTGATGGTGCATTGCGCCGGCGGCTATCGTTCTGCTGCGGGGAGCAGCATCCTGGAGAACAAACTAAAAGATCAAAAGATATACGATCTGGGCGAAGCTATAAGGGAGTTTAAATAAATCCTTCTTTGCAGAATTTAATAACTGCGAAAGTGGTGCTGAAACCAAAAATCACAATAGGCGAAGAGGTGGTGGCTTAGGATAAATAAAATTATGAGAAGATCCGCAGAGAACATCTGCGGATTTTTTTTGTCATTACATCAAACTTAGACGCGAAAGCGGTTACTTGTTTGTAACCTTAGTTACAGTTTTACGACTCTAAACTTCCTTTCTTTGCACTCTTAAAAAATAGAAGAATGAATTTGATTTTTGAACCCTGGCCCTGGTATATTTCCGGGCCGCTAATTGCCGGAATAATGTTTTTGTTGCTCTTTGTAGGTAAAGGCTTTGGAATGTCTTCAAACCTTCGTACGATCTGTACGATGTGCGGCGCCGACAAGAAAGCCGACTTTTTTGCGTTTGACTGGAAAGCACAGCGCTGGAACCTCGTGGTACTGGTTGGTGCGATTACAGGCGGTTTCCTGGGAGCCCATTTTTTGAGTAATGAAAGCGCCGTAGACATTAGTGAGGCCACCGTAGAAGATCTGCAAAAACTTGGCTTTGAAAGTGCCGGAAAAGCTTATCTCCCTACAGAATTATTCGGAATTGAAGCTCTTACCGATATTAAATCGCTCCTCATACTCGCAATTGGTGGTATGCTCATTGGTTTTGGCGCAAGATACGCAGGAGGTTGTACATCTGGACACGCGATTTCCGGGCTTAGCAACCTGCAACTACCTTCCTTAATTGCTGTTGCCGGCTTTTTTATAGGTGGTTTGTTTATGATTCACGTGTTGTTCCCAATTATATTTTAATATGAAAAAAGTAATAAATACTCAAACCTTAAGTTATCTCCTTATTGGAACTTTCTTCGGAATAGTCATGTACAAATCTGAAGCAGCTTCCTGGTTCAGGATATATGAAATGTTCCGGTTTCAAAGCTTTCATATGTATGGAATCATAGGCTCTGCACTTCTTTCTGGAGTGATTGGAGTGCTGGTCATAAAAAGCTCCAACGCCAAATCTTTTTATGGAGAACCTATCATCATTCCACCCAAAGAGAAAGGATTCAGACGCTATATGTACGGTGGAATTATCTTCGGCCTTGGCTGGGCACTTGCAGGTTCCTGTCCCGGCCCCATTTACACGCTTATTGGTGCAGGATATCTTCCCATGGTGATAGTTTTGCTGGGAGCGATTTTAGGAACTTATTTCTACGGAAGGATTAGGAGGAGATTACCTCACTAACGTCTCAAAAATGATATTTCCCATTCATTTTCTGAAGGTTTAAATTTCTGAAGATTTCTGCTTTTTTTTGCTATTTTTAGAAAGATATGAAGTAAGAGGTTATGGAAAAAATCCTAATTCATGTTCTTTAAAAATGGCAAAAATGATAGAGATTCTTAAAGGAGATATTACCAAAGTCAAGGTAGATGCGATAGTCAATGCGGCCAATAGTTCGCTTATGGGCGGCGGCGGAGTAGATGGTGCCATTCATCGCGCCGGCGGACCTGCAATTTTGGAGGAATGTAAGCAAATAGTACAAAAAAGGGGAGAATGTCCTACGGGTGGGGCGGTAGTGACAACTGCAGGCGAACTTCCTGCCAAATATGTCATCCACACTGTTGGGCCGGTTTGGAGTGGGGGTGAAAGCGATGAAAATGAAAAGCTGGCGGCTTGTTACCGCAATTCTCTTGAGATTGCAGTTCAGAAGAAATGTGATTCCGTGGCTTTTCCAAATATAAGTACGGGAATTTATGGTTTTCCGAAGAAAGAAGCAGCTAAAATTGCAGTTTGTACCGTGCAAACCTTTTTAAAGGAAAGAAATGCACCTAAAAAGGTGATTTTTGCCTGCTTTGATGAGGAGAATGAGCAATTTATAAGAGAGGAGCTAAATAAAACTAATTCTTCTTGCTTCTGAAAATTTAGAAATATTCTTTTGCAAAATTGCCTTTTTTGAAGCTCTTGTTGGAAACCCGCTTTCCTTCTGAAAAATTTCAGTTTCTTCGCGGTATCATTTAATTGCAAATGTCGCATTCAAAAATTATCTTACCGGCAATTGTTATTGCACAGTTTTTCTGTACTTCGCTGTGGTTTGCCGGCAATGGGGTGATGGAAGATTTGCGGCAGCAGCTTAATCTTGATGCTTCTGCACTCGGGCATTTAACTTCGGCTGTACAGTTCGGGTTTATCGCCGGTACGCTGCTGTTTGCTTTTCTAAGTGTCGCCGACAGGTTCTCGCCTTCGCGTGTTTTCTTCTTCTGTGCACTAGCTGGAGCCTTGCTGAATCTTGGAGTGACTTTCGAAGAAAATTCCATACAAAGTCTTCTTTCTTTGCGATTTCTAACAGGCTTCTTCCTTGCAGGAATTTATCCTGTAGGTATGAAAATCGCTTCAGATTATTATCGTGAAAAACTGGGTAAATCCCTGGGGTATTTGGTAGGAGCATTGGTCTTAGGGACGGCTTTTCCTCATTTATTGAAATTTGCTACAGGAGCAGGTGACCTTTCCTGGAAGCTGGTATTGATCTTAGTTTCAGGCATGGCCGTAGCGGGAGGGTTCCTGATATTGCTGCTGGTGCCGGATGGCCCTAATCGAAAACCCATGCTAAAAAAGGATTTTTCGGCATTCTTCAGGATTTTCATGCAGAAAAGATTCAGGGCAGCGGCTTTAGGATATTTCGGGCATATGTGGGAGCTGTACGCCTTCTGGGCTTTCGTGCCCGTCATGTTGCAGTCCTATGAAATTTTACATCCTGAAGTAGAAATTCATGTGGGGCTTCTTTCCTTTATGATCATAGCCTCCGGTGGTCCTGCATGTGTTGCCGGCGGTTACATTAGCAGAAAATACGGAAGTAAGAAGATAGCTTCTATTGCACTTTTTCTTTCAGGATGTTGCTGTGTGACATTTCCTTTTATTTTTTTAAGTCATTCGGTGGTTATTTTCAGTTTGTTTATGCTTTTTTGGGGAGCGGTAGTAGTGGCCGATTCTCCGCTGTTTTCCACACTGGTGGCAAATAATGCCCCGGAAGAAAACAAAGGAACCGCCCTTACGATAGTAAACTGCATTGGTTTTGCAATTACAATTGTAAGTATCCAGCTTCTTGGTTTCATGCTGGAGGTTACAGGAACCGTATATGTATTGGCCGTTCTGGCTATAGGTCCTGCGTTTGGACTATTTGGATTATTTCGGAATCCTCTGAAAAGGTAAAACATTTATATTTTCAGATAACTTATTTCATAGTTTCCTCAGGATCCAAAAAGTCAAATCTTAGATCTTAATCCAGATTCTTCGATAAAGATTATAGGAAGATGGTCCATGATTCTGTTTTTCAGAATAATGTTAAATTTTCCTGGCATGAAACATGTTAAACTGAAACAGTTAATCTCAATAATGATAGTAAAACTATTATATTTGCACGCAATAATTTTATTATGAAACATTTATTTTCAGAAATACAGATAAAGGTCAATTCCAATTTGTACCTGAAAGATCCCGAGTCATCTGCGTTAGGTAAAAAAATTGTAGGTAACTCCATTTTGCTTATCGACGAACTGGGATTCGAAAATTTTACGTTTAGAAAACTTGGTGCCGCAATTAACTCTAACGAAAGTTCAATCTATAGATATTTTGAGAGTAAGCACAAACTTTTGCTTTATATCACCTCATGGTATTGGGGCTGGAAGGAGTATCGCCTCGTTTTTGCTACAGCAAGTGTTGAAAATCCGCAAAAAAAACTGGAATCTGCACTGGAAATTTTGACACGCACCGTGGAAAAGGATATGGTTATTTCCCATATTGATGAGGTTGTATTAAACAGAGTCGTAATAAATGAATATTCAAAATCTTATCTCTCTAAAGAGGTGGACCGCGAGAACAAAGAGGGGTACTTTTCTATATATAACCGGCTCGTTCAAAGGCTAAAAGAGATGATACTGGAAGTGGATGAGCAGTATGATTTTCCGGCCTCGCTGGCAAGCACTATTCTTGAAGGGGCTTTACATCAACATTTCTTGAAAGAGCATTTTCCTGCTCTTACCGAATGTTGTAAAGAATTACATCCATCAGATTTCTTTAAACATCTTGTTTTTTCCACTTTAAATACAAAATAGAATGCCTAATAGTTCTGCTTCGCCTATGAAACGGCTGTATAACCTTCTGAAACTGGATAAAAAGGATATACTTCAAACCATTTACTATGCAATTTTTGCCGGTTTGCTCAATCTCTCCGTACCACTGGGTATCCAGGCAATCGTGAACCTTATCCAGGGAGGCCGGGTGAGTACCTCCTGGACCATACTGGTGGTCCTGGTGACTTTGGCAGTCGGTTTTGTGGGGGTATTAGACCTTATGCAGGTGCGAATTGTCGAAAACCTGCAGCAAAAGATCTTTACCCGGGGTTCTTTTGAACTTACCTATAGATTTCCAAAGATCAAGATGGAGGAATTGGTTGGAACTTATCCGCCAGAATTAGCCAATAGGTTTTTTGATATCATCACCATTCAAAAAGGAGTAGCTAAATTGTTACTGGATTTTCCGGCTGCAGTGCTTCAAATCTTTTTTGGTCTTATTTTGCTCTCTTTGTATCATCCCTTCTTTATCCTTTATGGGTTACTTCTGGTATTTCTTCTATGGCTGGTCTTCAAGTTTACTGCAAGCCGTGGTCTGGAAACAAGCCTGGATGAATCGAAACAAAAATACAAAGTGGCCCACTGGCTTCAGGAGGTGGCCCGGGCAATTATCAGTTTTAAAATTTCGGGTAGGACGAGCCTGGCTATGACCAAAAATGATTCTCTAACGAGTAAATATTTGATTGCGAGAGAAGGGCATTTTGGAGTGCTGAAAATTCAGTATATCAAACTTATTGCTTTTAAAGTATTGGTGACCGGTGGACTGCTTGCTATTGGAGGTATGCTGGTGCTTAATCAGGAAATGAACATAGGACAGTTTGTTGCAGCCGAAATAATCATTCTTTTGATCATGGGATCTGTTGAAAAGTTGATCAAGGGCATTGACACTATTTATGATCTTCTTACTTCCCTTGAGAAGGTGGGGCAGGTAGTTGACAGGGAGTTGGAGAGAACCGAAGGGGAACACGCACTTTCGCCAGACCAGCCACTTGAGGTGGAGCTGGAAGAGGCGGGCTATACTCCAAAAGATAGGGAAAAACCCATTCTTAAGAATATATCTTTTCAAATTTCTCCTGGAAAAAAGTTACTACTGAAGGGTTCTAATGGTAGTGGACGTAGTACGCTGCTAAAAGTAGTAGCAGGAATCCAGGAGCCTACCCGTGGAAGTATTTATGTTAACGGAATTTCCCTGAAGAGCCTTAAACTTAACGAGTATAGAGATCGGCTTGGGATTTTCCTTCCTGAAGAATTCCCCTTTGAAGGAACTTTGCTTGAAAACATCACTTTTGGAAATAAAGCTATTCCCGAGAAAGATGTGCAGTGGGCAATCAAAGCCATGGGATTGTCCCGTTTTGTAAAGGAACAGCCAAACGGACTAAAGACCATGATCTATCCCGAAGGAAAATATGTGTCTTCCCTAATTGGAAAAAGGATCGTATTAGCCAGGGCAATTGTAAAGAAGCCAGATTTGCTCATTTTAAAGGAACCACTCGAAAACTTCGAACAGGAAGAAGCAGAACGCATATTTAAGTTTTTTACAGATGAATCTCACAAATGGTCACTACTTGTCGCCAGTAGAAACAAAATCTGGGAAACGTCATGTGATCAAACTGTAGTGCTGGAGAATGGAAAGATTGAGAATATAACTTAAGAAAAGCATGTTAAATATTTCAAAATACACTGTAAATCAAAAAGTAGATCTTTCCCAGTACAAGTCTGGAGAAAAGGTCTTTCATAAGAGGCATTATAAGTTGCTCAACAGGTTTTTACTGGGCTTTTCCCTTTTCCTGCTGGTCGTTTTATTTTTGCCATGGACGCAGACGGTCTCCGGGACAGGATATGTCACCACCCTGCAACCGGAGCATAGACCGCAAACAATCCAGTCTGCCATCCCCGGAAGGATAGAGGAGTGGTACGTAAATGAAGGAGATTTTGTTGAAAAAGGGGATACAATTCTGCATATTTCAGAAGTAAAGAGCGAATATTTTGACCCCGACCTGGTAGAAAGAACGGGACAGCAAATACAGGCCAAAGCGGGAGCAGTAGCATCTTATGGAGATAAAGTAGCAGCTTTGAATGCCCAGATTAGGGCTATTAGAAATGAACGCGCATTAAAAGAAGAACAGGCGCGTAATAAACTGCAACAGGCTCAATTAAAGGTGGAAAGTGACAGTATTGATCTCGAGGCGGCAAGAACTAATCTTGGCATTGCACAAACCCAGTATGAACGTACATTACAGTTACAGCAGGAAGGTCTTAAAGCTTTGCCCGATGTAGAGGAAAAGCGGCTTAAACTGCAGGAAGCACAGGCCAAGCTCATTTCTCAGGAAAACAAGCTTCTTGCCAGTAAAAATGAGGTGATCAATGCCCGCGTAGAGATCAACAGGCTGGGAGAGGAATATACCGAAAAAATTTCCAAGGCCGAAAGTGAGCTGCAAACCGCCAGATCTAATCAATTTGATGCGCAGGCCCAGGTGAGCAAACTGGAAAGCGATTACTCCAGTTATGTGATTCGTGGTAATATGAATTATGTGGTTGCGCCACAAAGCGGTTACATTACCAAAGCACTGCGGGCGGGAATAGGAGAAACTTTTAAGGAAGGCGAACGCCTGGTGGGTATCATGCCGTCTGACTTTGAACTTGCTGTGGAAACCTATGTCAAACCAATAGATGTGCCTCTACTGCACATTGGGGAAGAGGTTAGGGTACAGTTTGATGGCTGGCCGTCCATTGTTTTTAGCGGCTGGGAAAATCTTTCCTACGGAACTTATGGTGCACACATTGTTGCTATTGACAATTTTATAAGTGATAATGGCAAATACCGCGTATTACTTGCACCAGATCCTGAGGAACATGAATGGCCTTCAGGTATTAGAGTAGGTTCGGGGGCGTCTACCCTTGCGCTCCTGGATGTAGTGCCAATCTGGTATGAACTATGGAGAACTTTGAACGGTTTCCCTCCGGATTTCTATGTGCCTGAAGGAAAAAGCGTCAACTCTGAAAATAAGTAACAATGAAGAAACTTGTTTTTCTATTTCTAATACTTCCCGTTGCATTGCTCCAGGCTCAGGAAATAAATCCTGATGCTCCCAACGTCTTAAGTTTTGAGGAGTATATGGCTTTTGTGAAAAAATACCATCCTGTTGCACAGCAGGCACAACTGGAAATAAGTCAGGGCGAAGCAGCTTTATTAAAGGCCCGCGGCGGCTTTGATCCAAAAATTGAGGTAGATTATAACCGCAAGGAATTTAAAGGGACAGAATATTACGATATCCTGAATTCCACTTTTAAAATTCCTACCTGGTATGGAGTACAATTAAAGGCAGGATACCAGCAAAATGAAGGCTACTATCTAAACCCCGAAAGGACGGTGCCTGAAGATGGACTTTTTAGTGCAGGAATAGCTGTTGCAGTGGGGCAGGGCCTTTTTATGGATGAACGTATGGCTGCCTTAAGATCGGCACGTGCTTTTAGAGAACAGTCCATTGCTGAAAGAGACTTGATCCTGAACCAAATACTGTTTGAGGCTGCCGTCGCCTATTTTGACTGGATGCAGGCTTATCGGCAGCTCTCCATATATGAAGGTTTTTTAGAGAACGCGGAACAGCGGTTCGTGGGAATAAGGCAGAATGCCAGGTTAGGAGAAATACCTACTATTGATACAGTAGAGGCAAAAATAGCGCTTCAGGACAGGATTCTTCAGCTGGAGCAGTCACAGGTGAACCTGGTAAAACAGCGAATGCAGCTATCCAATTTCTTATGGCTGCAAAACAATGTACCTGTAGAATTACAACCCGGCATCATTCCCGAAACTGAAATCCTGGAAGATTTAAACGACGTGCTGGGATTGGAAAATGAGGTTTTAGAAGGATTTTCTGTAGAAGACCATCCCAAGCTAAGGTCACTAAGGGCGAAATTAAGAGGTTTGGAGATAGACCGCAGATTAAAGACCAACAATCTTCTGCCGGAAATTGACCTGGAATATAACTTTTTAACATCTGATCCAGATTATGCACAAAGTTATATACCTTCCAATTATAAAGCAGGTGTAAATCTAAAGTTTCCCTTATTTCTTCGGAAGCAGCGGGGGGAACTTAAAATGGCAGCTCTTAAAATTGAAGATACCAGCCTTGATCTGGAACTTAATCACAGGCAGTTGGAAAACAAAATAGAGGCAATTATTGAGCAACTACAATCTTATGAGACCCAGATAGAAGTTATTGAGGAAATGGTGGAAAATTATCAGACACTTCTGGCGGCAGAGGAGCGTAAATTCAGCTTTGGAGAAAGTTCTTTATTCCTTATAAATACCAGGGAAAGTAAGCTGATCGAAGCGAGGCTGAAACAAGTGGAAATATTTGCCAAATATCTTTATGCAAGGGCCGAATTTTTCCGAAGCCTTGGTACTGTCCCCAACCTGGAATAGGAATCTCCTTTGATTGTGGGAGCATAAGCTGTCTCCTGTCAAGCTCTTTCCCGGAGAAAAGAATAAAAATTTAACTGCTAATTTAAAGTAGAATGTTTACGACTAAAGCGGCATTATAAAAGTAAAGCTGGTGGTTTTCTCTGTCGAGTTCACATGCATCTTTGCTCCGTGGGCGCGTGCGATTTCAGAAGTAATAAATAAACCAAGACCGAGACCTTGTTTTCCGGGTCTCACTTCATCCCTGTAAAAGGGTTGAAAAAGATGTTTTAGCGCTTCTTCCGGAATCTTTGTACCGCTGTTGGTTACCGAAAGGCGAAACTCTTTCTTGTTAGAAGTAGCTTCTACCTTCACAGGTTTATCCATTGCGCCATGAGTAGTGGCGTTGTTCAACAGGTTTAGTAAGAGCTGCGCCATTCGTTCAGAATCGCAATTCACCGGCTCATCGAGGTTAAAATCTACTTCAAATTCTACTTCCGGAGACAATATTTGCGCCTCTTTAAGAACCTGGTAAAATCCTCCCTCCAGGGACGCGTTGTCTTCTTCAAGATTAAGAATGATCCCTTCTCCAAATCTTCCACGGGCAAAGTCCAGCAGGTTATCTATTAACCCCTGCATTCTAAAAGCAGTAGATTTTATTGTTTTTGCCTGTTTTTGAGCTATCTCCTCTTTCGAAAATTTTTGCAGAATATCTGCGCTCATTTTCATGGTAGCAAGGGGGTTTCGAAGATCGTGTCCCAATACTGCAATAAATTGTTCTCTTGTTTCGGAAAGTTGTTTTTCTTCTTCCAGATCTGCATTCATAGTGGCTACTTCTTCCAGACTTTGCAGGTGGAAGGAAATAAGATCTGCGAATAATTTAAACATTCCGGTTACTTCCGGACTCTTTACCTGTGCGGGTTTTGTGTCAATAGCACATAAGGTGCCGAAGAAGGTCCCGTTTTTCTTTATAATTGGAAATGAAACATAACTCGTAATTCCATACATCTTAGGTACAGGATGTGTGCAATAGACTGGATCTTCTTGTGCATGATTAATAAAGATTGGTTCATGACTTTCTCGTACTTCCTGGCACATTGTAGTTTCAATCTTCAGTTCATCGCCCGGTTTAAGCCCAAACGAGATATCGTCCTTTGTAGTACAGGTGATCCAGCGATCTTCTGTAACGCGGGCAACGGCAGCAAAGCCCATTCCAGTAGTACGACAAATAACATCCAGTAGCTGTGGTACTATGGGAATTTTATTGATTTTCTCGACATCTGCCGAAAAGCTATTTTCCCTGATAGTTTTATTCTTATGAGACACGCAATTCTTTTTCTGTATACGTACAAACTTATAAAAAAATAAGATATAACGGAATATTAAGATAACCCCGAAAAAAATTAAACCCGATCCCCTCAAAAATGTGCTTTGGGATCGGGTTTCTGAGTGCTGTATTTTTTTTACTATTTATTTCAGTTTAGTAAGCTGAATTATTTTTCCGTTTTCTTCATCTGTTAAAACATAAATAGAACCATCTGGAGCCTGTTCTACATCCCTAATTCTTTTTGCCAATGGCAGTCGCTCTATTTCTTCCGCTTCGTGCCCGTTAACATCTACCCGTACTAATCCTGAACTGGTAAGGCCGCCAATAAACGCGTCTCCCTGCCACTCTGGAAACATATCTGCAGTGTAAAAGATCATTCCAGAAGGTGAAATTGTGGGGGTCCACACGATTTTAGCATCTGCAAATTCCGGGCGGGTAGTGGGATCTGGGATTTCAGCACCGTCATAATCAGTCCCCCAGCTTACCACCGGCCAACCGTAGTTCTTTCCTGCTTCGGGTTGGTTGAATTCATCACCTCCCAGAGGGCCCATTTCAGCAACCCAAAGCATCCCGGAATTAGGATCAATTGCGGCACTTTCAATGTTCCTGTGACCGTAAGACCAAATCGCCTCTTCAGCATCTGCCTGGTCCAAAAATGGATTATCATTTGGTATGCTGCCGTCATCATTTATCCTTACTACGGTTCCCAGGGAATTGGAGAGGTTTTGAGCGGGTTCAAACTTGAACCTTTCCGCCAGCGTAAAGAAAATCTTGTTATCTTCAGTAAATACAATTCGACCACCAAAATGATTGGGTCCTTCTACTTTTGGCTGCATCCTGTAAATTACTTCAAAATCTCTTAACTCATTTCCTTCCAGCACGCCCCGGCCCAAAGCAGTACCTGCGGTGCTGTCCTGTCCCGGTTCGGCGTAAGAAAGATAGACGTAATTGTTTTCCTCAAAATCAGGATGAAGTACCACGTCAAGCATCCCTCCCTGTCCTACATTAAAAACTTCTGGAGTACCTTCCAGAGGCTCAGAGAGCTCATTGTTTTTATCCAGGATTCGCAGTGTTCCCGTTCGTTCGGTTACCAGCAATCTGTTATCGGGTAAAAATGCCATTCCCCAGGGGTGGTTAAGGTTTTCGGCCAATGTATTTACTTTTACAGTAGGTCCATTAGTCCTTATCGTTGATTTTTGAGCAAATCCGGAAGATGCGAAAAATAGCAGCGCAATTAAAAAAGCTGTTGCTTGCTTTCCGGTTTTCTGGTTGAGGTTTTTCACTTTCATATTGAGAATTTTTTTAATTCTCCCTAATTTACCATTCCCCCTTTGCTAAAGCAAGTTACTTAGTAAACAGTTAACAATCAGTAAATATGGCTTTAACAACCGTTTCGTGCTAGCTTTTGATTTTAAGTCACTTCCAGGCTGCTGTAACCCTGCCCGTTCCGCTTTAATTGTATTTGAGTGGCGATTCTTTCTTTGAGAGAATCAACATGACTAATAATTCCAATTGTTTTTGACGATTCTGCCTGTAACTTTTCCAAAGTATCCAGCGTTTGATCAAGAGTTTCGGGATCTAATGTGCCAAAGCCTTCGTCAATAAAAAGACTGTTGATTTCCACATTTTTGGATGCCAGGTCAGACAATGCCAAAGCCATTGACAAGCTTAAAATAAAAGTTTCTCCGCCCGAAAGGGTTTTGACAGATCGCCGCTGGCCGCCCATGTGTTCGTCTATGGCTACAAGTCCGTCTTCTTCATCGTCCTGTGGCTTGTCAAGGTGGTAGCGGTCGCTAAGATCCTTTAATCTTATATTGCCAAGTTTTAAAAGTTGCGTGAGGCTAAGATCCTGTGCGAAATCATTGAATTTTTTACCCGTCGCACTGCCTATAAGTTCATTTAACAGGCGCCATCTCCTGGTTTGTTTTTCCTTTTCAGAAATCTGTTTTCTCAAAATTTCCAGCCGCTCCAAATTTTCATTGTGATTCTTGAGTAGGCGGTGTATTTCCTTGCATTCGTTACTCATATTTTGCAGGTGCTCTTTTTGTTTTTCAAGTTCCTGCTGCAGTGCAGATTTTTCTTTTCCCACATCCATTTTTGTGGCTGTTTCCAATTGAGAAACAAGCAATTTCAAAGCCGTCGCACTATTGTCAACTTGCTTTTGAATGCTTTCCCGTTTTGAACGCAGGGCATTACATTCTGCATCGGGCATGAGCGCTTCAAAAGCATCAGATATCTGTTCAAAACCTTTTTCTGAAACCTTCGGTTGCAATTTGTCGTTCAATTTGGAAAGAAAAGACTCTTTCTCTTCCAGAACTTTACTAATTTCCTTCCGGCGAACCTGTATGTTTTTCTTTTCAGCAATAATGTTGATCCATTGGTTGTGCAGCTGCTGCGTTTCCTGCTGAATATTTTCTCCCGTGTACATTTCCTCCAGTTTTTCCTTGAGTAGCTTTCCTTCCTTCAAGATTTCCTGAAGCTTTTTAAGTAACGGAATAGCGGCTTTAATTGAATTTCCCTGCTTAAGCTGAAGCGTGTATTCATCGAGCTGCTTCACTTCCAGTTCCAAATTATCACATGTTTTCTCCCAGCCTGCAAAGGTTTCTGCCTGTGGTAGGCTCGAATATTTTTCTGAAAATGTCTTTTTATGATCTGTAGATTTATCCTTTAATCTTAAGATTATTTCTTCAAGCTCCCTTAGTCGTTCCTTAGCACTTCTTAAATTGACATTTGCAGTATTCAGGTGGCGATTTGACTCCTCCAGTTCAGTTTCCGTTCTTTTTATTTCTTCATCAAGTTTGGTGTCTTTAGGAGGTAAGTCTTGAGCATAAGGATGCTCCAGGGCTCCACATAACGGGCAGGCTTCTCCTTTTTTTAAATTGTGCCGGTGTTCCTCTAGGCTCGCCCGTAGCATTTGGTTCTCCTTTTTCAGGTTGAGGTTTTCAAGATTATTTTTCAGAAACTTTGTCCGTAAATCCCATTTTTCGATCTCCTGCGGCAATTCTTTTAACTTCGGAAGAAGTTGTTGCTTTTCTGCAACGAATTTTTTCTGTTCTTCATCAATCTTCTCAAGCTCATAAAAGTTCCTGGCAGCTTCCCTTGTGAGTGCAGTTTTCTTCTGAAGTTGTTCTTTCTCTTTTTGCGGTTGTGAAAGATCAATCGCAGAAAGTTTTTCCCGCAACTCATCTATATACACTTCATTTTTTTTCCGAAGCTCTTCTAAGTCACGCCGGCTTTCTTCCAAATTGCGTTCGTTTAACTGAAATTGGATTTCCCGAAGTTCTGCAGCAATTTCATTTTTCCTAAAGCTGTACTCCTTTCCTTTTTCCTGCTTTTCAAGTTGCAACTTCTGCACGCGATCCCTGAAATACTGCAATTTTTCTTCCAGATCGCCTGCATCAACTTCTGAATGAATAAAGCCGGAAACCTCCTTTTTTAAGGCTTCTTCTTTTTCAATATTTTCGGCAACTTTGATTTTGTTGCTTTCAAGTTCGGTTTTCAGGCTTTCTATCTCCCGGTTGGAATGCTTCCAGTTTCTTAGATCATCTGAGAAATCCTGGACTTTTTCATGCTGCTTTAATGGAAAACCATGCTCTCTTTCAAAAAGTTGTAAATTCTCTACAGCCTGAGATCTCTGGTTTTCCAGCCGTGCAATTTCCTTTTTCTGGTTTTCTATATTCTCCTTTAACTCGATTGCTTTCTGTAGCCGGGAGATCTCCTTTTCAAATTGCTCGCAGGCAGTAGTTTGCTTTTCGTAATTGGCTTTATGTTCTAATATAATTTCCTCTTCCAGTAAATTCTGCTGAATGATCTTGATCTCATTTTGCTGCTCTTCGATATCGCGGTTTACTTCCTTATTTTTATCGTAGGCTTTTATTCCCAGTTGCCGATAAATTCCTGTGCCGGTGATCTTTTCAAGAAGTTCCCCGCGTTCTTCTTTTTTCGCCCTTAAAAACTGTGCAAATTCTCCCTGTGCCAGCAGCACAGACTTTATGAACTGGTTATAGTTGAGACCAATCAATTCTTCGTTCTTTGCAGGAACATCACTCTTTTTTAGATCAAGTACTGTGTTGTTCGTAAGATCCTGGATTTCCATTTCATAATCCCGAAGCTTGTCATTTCGGTTGGTAGAAATGCTCCACTGTGAAGCAAAAATGCCATTTTTGGATTCGAAGGTAATTTTCGCTGTGGCCTCTTTTTGATTACGCGTAAGGATGGCACCTTTGGCAATAATTTCACCTTTGGTGATTTTGCCCAACCTTGGCACCTGATTGAAAAGCGCGAGAGAAATGA
>JACLAD010002856.1_pt1 | contig 76876 bp, 78 predicted proteins | sample 8027901 | NCBI WGS metagenome assembly JACLAD01 (sample SAMN15725071, study PRJNA655200) | protist metagenome | isolation source: fluorescence activated cell sorting (FACS) single amplified genomes of... | place: Spain: Blaines Bay Microbial Observatory, Mediterranean Sea | collected 2016-07-05 | reverse complement strand
CAGGGCCAAGTAGACCTCGGAGAAGGCAATTGGAGTCGGATTGGCTCCACAAGCCTTCGGCATGGCCATGTAGGCAGGCACATCAGGTACTCGAATCTTCAAATTCTTCATTCCTGCGCAGTCACTGAACTGTCGGTTTGAAGTTGTGTGGCGTGCCCCGTAGTAGGTCATCGCTGTGATGTGGATCCCCGTTTTCTTCTCATACATTCCAGCCAACTCTGCAAAACCATCACTCTTTGACCAGGCCAGTAGATGATTCCCGTCGCGGAATGTGAATGGGTAGTATCCAACACCAATTCTTGGAACACTTCTGGCCGCAAATGATAAACCGGAGATAATCATATCAACGGTCCCGAGTTGCATTCCCTGGTTGATGTCGGTTTCTTTACCAAGAGAAGAAGCGGGATAGACTTCAACCTTGTATTTGCCGTTGGTCTGCTTCTCAATTTGCTCCCCGGCCCAAACAGACCAGGTGTGGTAAGGCTCTGAAGTCTCATAAACATGAGCCCATTTAAGTGTAGTTTGTGCGAGTAGGGTGGCACTGCTCAAACCTAGGGCGACGACCGTCGTCATCGTAACCTTCAACCATTTTTTCATGAGAATTCTCCTTCATTGGTGGCAGGGAGACTTGATGGTTTGAGCCTCCCTAGATTCATGATTACGAATTCTGCCTACGTTCATGCATGCAGAAAAACGTGTCTCTCATATATTAGTGATTGACTTAAAGTCAATCAAAAACTACTGATTAGAATGAATTTGTATCTTTCTTAAACTGAGGAGACGAGTATGAAAATTACTGAAGCCCGTGTGATTGTGACCTGTCCAGGGCGGAACTTTGTGACCCTGAAAATTTTCACAGATGAGGGAATTTATGGTCTTGGAGATGCCACCTTAAATGGAAGGGAACTATCGGTAGTATCGTACCTTCAAGACCATGTGGCTCCTTGTCTGATCGGACGTGACCCTCAGCAGATTGAGGATATTTGGCAATATCTCTATCGAGGAGCTTATTGGCGTAGGGGGCCTGTGACCATGACAGCAATCGCTGCGGTGGATACAGCTCTTTGGGATCTGAAAGGCAAGATTGCCAATCTTCCATTGTATCAATTGCTGGGAGGTAGAAGCCGAACGGGTGTTTTGGTCTATGGACATGCCAACGGTGCGGATCTTTCCTCTACGATTGATGAAGTGGGTCGTTACCGCGAGATGGGTTACAAGGCTATCCGGGCACAATCCGGTATTCCTGGACTGGATAGTACATACGGGGTCTCGAAGGATCGAATGTTTTATGAACCGGCAGACAATGACTTACCCACCGAAAATTTCTGGTCTACACCCAAGTATCTCGATTTTGTTCCTAGGCTGATTGAAAAGTTGAGAGAGGTCTATGGGCCAGAGCCACACTTCCTACATGATGTCCATCATCGTTTGACTCCGCTCGAAGCTGCACAGTTAGGGAAGATGCTTGAGCCCTATCGAATGTTCTGGCTCGAAGACACGGTGCCTGCAGAGAATCAAGAGGGCTTTCGGTTAATTCGCCAGCATACCACCACTCCCCTCGCAGTGGGTGAAGTGTTTAATACGATTTGGGACTGTAAAACCTTGCTGCAGGAACAGCTTGTGGACTATATCCGAACGACAATTGTGCACGCTGGGGGGATCACACACTTGAAAAGAATTGCTGATCTTGCGGGTCTGCATCACGTTCGCACTGGCAGCCATGGTGCAACAGATCTCTCACCTGTATGTATGGGGGCTGCGTTGCACTTTGACACCTGGGTGCCGAACTTTGGGATTCAGGAATACATGCGACATACCGAAGAGACCGATGCGGTTTTTCCTCATGACTACCGATTCGAGGATGGTTTTCTCTATTGTGGGGAGAGCCCAGGTCATGGGGTAGATATTGACGAGACCTTGGCCGAGAAATATCCTTACCAACGAGCATTCCTTCCGGTAAATCGGCTTGAAGATGGGACGATGTGGAATTGGTGAGATGATTTTTGCCACTCAGGAGGATCAGACTTTAGATAATCGAGTGATCCTCTGAGTGGCTCTTACTGGTAAATCTTTGGAAGAAAAAATTACATGGGATAAAACGACATCAACAATGCTCAGGAGGTAGCGCCCAGTTCCTCTTCCATGTAAATTTTGATAATTTCATCAAAGTTGTTTTCTGCTTTGAAGCCCAGTGATCTCGCTTTTTCAGCCTCAAATGACTGAGGCCAACTGTAAACCAACTTCTCGATGAAAGGATCTGGCTCTCGTTGAATCAATTCGACAGCTTCCTTACCTGCAGCACGCTCCAGCGCTTCGATTTGTTCCTTAACACTCGCACACAAACCCGGCAAAGTTAGGTTGCAGTCCCAACCCACCAATTCCAGGTCAATAGTAGCTGCGTGTAAGAAAAAACCAACAGCAGCTCTTGGGCTGGCGTGCCAATGACGTACATCATCTGACACAGGCAAGACAGCTTCCTTACCGTTCAATGGCTCTCGAAGAATTCCTGAGAAAAAACTAGATGCTGCTTTGTTGGGCAATCCAGGCCTGATGCAGATTGTGGGTAGTCGAAGTCCAATTCCCTGAAGAATTCCTCGTCTGGAATAATCGGCCAGCAATAACTCACCTATTGCTTTCTGAGTTCCATAGCTACTCAGGGGGGTTCGGTGATGGGTATCGGGGATCGGATCTGGAAATGGAACACCGAACACAGCGATTGATGAGGTGAAGATCACTCTCGGACAATAATCCGTTTGGGCCCGGATCGCTTCCAGCAAATATCGGGTACTGTCAAGGTTGACACGATAGCCTTTCTCAAAATCAGCTTCTGCTTCTCCAGAGACGACAGCAGCCAAATGGAAAATAAATTCAGGTCTTTGTTGAATTAGGGTTTCAGCAGAGTCTGGATCTCCCATATCCATCGCGTGTTCAGCGTAGGCCCCTTCAAATTTAGGTAGTCCCTTTGGGGTTGTGATGTCAGCAAGGGTCAGTTTAGTAATTTCATGTTCACCAATCCTTTGGTCTTGAATCAGTCGCTGGGCTAATTTGCGGCCCAACATTCCAGCTCCACCAGTGATCAATACATGCATGTTTCAAGGTTAGAAAATAGGGTTATGATCTAGCCGTGTATAAGAAATTGGGATGTACCAAATTCCTTTTATTCACAGGGAAAAACTTCTTGGATAAGTACCCTTTGGGCTCCAGAAATACTGATGCGCATGTTGATCTCATCAGGGAGACTAGTCAACGTATTTGTACGAATTCTTGAAAAATTTACTCAGGTGTTTTTCCATTTTTTGAGATCGACATTTGATGAGACCATGAGGATGCCGAAGAGAATCATAGCACCACCAAACCATACCTTTGGACCGGGTTCGTCTCCCCAGAAGATGATTCCCATCAACACAGCGAAGATGGGAGTCAGGAGGTAGTATGGAGTGATGCGACTGACAGGTTGTTCCTGTAACAACCAGAAGTTGATTCCATGACCGATGATCGAGGAGAAAATAACGGCATGCAGCACGGAGATCCAATTAATCCAAGTAGCAGATTCAATCTTTTGCCAATGATTTTCTTCAACCAACAGTGACAGGAAAAATATCGGCAATATTCCACATAGGCCTGTCCAAGCCTGCAGGGTCAATGGGTTAATTCCCTTCAGATTGTGGCGAACCATCAAACTGCAAATTGCCATCACCGCGGTTGCAGCCAGCATGATCACCATCGAATCAAGTTGTGTGAAAATCACAGGGTCAAAGCTCATCACAGCAAATCCTAGAAAGGCGATACCTATTCCCAAACCGACACTCCAGGTGAGTTCTTCTTTCAGAAAAATCAAAGCTAGTATGGCTGAGATCGGAATGTAGGCTTGGGAAGCGAGGGCTAGGGACGCGATATCAACAGCCAGATGAAATGAAGTCATGCCTAAGCCAAAGTGCAAAATTCCCATCAAACAAGTGACCTGCAAAAATGCTTTTCGATTCTCTCTGGGGAATCCTCTCAGGAAGGGAAGAAGCAATAGGACTAACCCTGCATAGCGAATGCTTAGTGACAAGTAGGGACCGAAATGTACGACATTCATTTTGATGGAGAGGAATCCGGAGCCCCAGGCCAGGTTCACTACGATAATGGCCCACCAGTGCTTCAGTAACAATCTGTTCCAATTTTTAAGGGAGGCAGAGTTCGCAAGGTCAATTCGGAAGGTTCAAATTGAGGTCGAAAAGATGACTGTAAATTCAAGAGATCGTCGAGTTCTTCTAAGCGGGTTTGACATTACCCGGGAACAGTGTTTTGTTGGAGAACTTTTTCGCATTTCATAAAAAATGAGCCAACCACTTTAGGAAGCTTAATGCCTGAAGAAATTTTAATGACAAGCCAAGCGTTTTTTCATCAAGAATGTTTAGCCGATCTGGAGAGCAGATATCTTGTCCACAGACTCTGGGAAGCCAGTGATCGAGATGCTCTAATTGAAAAAGTCGCCCCTAACATCAGAGTGGTCGTTACGGAGGGCTGGGCACCAGCAGACTTCCAGGGCAAATTCCCCAAGTTGGCATTAATTGCAAGTCATGGAGTGGGCTATGATGGAGTGGATGTAGGCGTAGCTCAAGCAAGAAAGATCGCTGTCACCAACACTCCTGGCGTTTTGGATGATGCTGTTGCGGACCTTACGGTTGGATTATTGATTGCCGTTACTCGAGGAATGGTGGTCGGTGATCAATACGTTCGTAATGGCGAATGGCTCAAAGCCCACATGCCCTTGACGAGCCATTTAAGAGGGAGACAAGCTGGAATTTTGGGTCTGGGTCGAATCGGAATGGCTATCGCAGACAGATTGAAAGCTTTTGGTATCACAATCAACTACCACAACCGCCGGCAGCGATCAGATGTGAGCTACAATTATTTCTCATCCTTGATGGAGATGGCCGATCAGGTGGATTTCCTGATCTTGAGTTGCGTTGGTGGAGAAGCAACCAAGAAAATTGTCAATCGGCAAGTCCTGGAAAAACTGGGGTCAGATGGGGTGCTGATCAATATTTCACGTGGATCTGTTGTCGATGAAGATGACCTTGTTGCCTGTCTCCAAGAGGGCAAGCTTGGCGGGGCAGGTGTAGATGTGTTTACCAACGAACCAAAAGTGCCAGAGGCTCTCTTGCAGATGCCTCAAGTAGTTTTGCAACCCCATGTTGGTTCGGCGACCCTGCAAACCCGCATCGCCATGGGGCAGCTCGTGGTAGATAATGTGGATGCTTACTATGCAAACAAACCACTGCTGACGCCAGTTCCCGCAGTTTAAAATTATTGACCTCTTTCTTTTAAAGAAATATGGCTCTTTTTGCTGAACGTAACCAAAGAATTGGTTCTGAAAATGCCTTTAAAGTGGGACCACACATTGTTCATGTCGGTCAATCCCGTGGACCAGTTGTAAAATTAAATCTTGGCGAACCAGACTATGATCTACCCAGGGCTGTCAATGCCGAGATTAAACGACAACTTGATACTGGAAATACGCACTATTGTGACCCTCAAGGTACGCCAAACTTACGTAGTGCCATCAGTGAATACGTAAATCGAACGAGAGGTCTCAAAACTACACCCGGGCATGTGGTGGTCTTTCCGGGCGGTAAGCCATCGATTGGCTTGACCCAGCAAATTTATTGTAATCCGGGTGATGAGGTGATTTACCCAAGCCCAGGATTTCCGATCTACGAGTCATTTATTCGTTACGTCCAAGCTGCTCCTGTCCCCTTACATTTGGATGAATCAGCCGGATTCACATTCACCGCTGAGCAACTCGCAGAATTGATTACGCCAAAGACCAAGGTAATTTATTTGAACTTCCCCTCAAATCCCACTGGCGGAGTTGCGAGTCAGTCGCAGATTGAAGAGATCGCAGATGTGATACTGCGCAAGGCTCCACCTGATGTCAGAGTGTACTCTGATGAGATCTATGAACGGATAGTTTTTGATGGTCAGCAGCATTATTGCATTCTTCAAGTACCGGGGATGGCAGAAAGAACGATCTTAGCAAGTGGTTTCTCCAAAACCTTTGCCTGGACTGGAGGAAGAATCGGCTATGCTGTGCTACCCACTGTGGCGGAAGCAGAGATGTTCAAAACGTTAAATATTAACTACTTCTCATGTGTTGCCCCCTACAATCAAGAAGCAGCTGTGGTGGCACTTACTGACGAAACAGTGGAACGAGAAGTTCTGGAGATGGTACGAACCTTTGAAGAGCGAAGAGATGCTGTGCTGGAAGATTTACGGGCTATCCCCGGTGTAGAGTGTCAAAAGCCAGGAGGAGCCTTCTACCTGTTCCCAAATATTGAAGGAGTCTGTGAGTCTCTGGGTTTAATTGATCACCATGCAAATCTGAATGATGCAGCTAAAAAGGAAACGTCCCCTGCAGGTCTGTTTCAAATGTTCGCTTTGTACGATCATCAAGTAGCTGTGTTGGATCGGCTCTCTTTCGGTCGAATTGGCGTAGAGGGGAAGCATTTTCTAAGGCTTTCGACAGCTTCTGAACTTGGTGTTCTGAGAGGTGGAGTACAACGCCTACGCGACGCTGCTCAGGATCAGACAGGACTAGAAAAATTCTTGAAAGAGCGGCCGGATTTAAATCAATAAATTCTCATTTGACTATCGATATTAGTGATCTAGAGAAATTATAGGATTACGTTGATTTGGTTTAACAAATCTGAATTAATTATTTACTTTAACGTTAAAGTAAATAATCATTACAATTACCATGAAGAAAAGAATAACAATTCTAGAAGTAGCGGAAGCCGCCAAAGTAACGATGATGACGGTTTCTAACGTCGTTAACGGCAAAACAGATCAAATGAGTAAGGAGACAAGAGATAAAGTACAGGCAGTGATTGAACAGCTTGGTTATAAACCCAACCATGCGGCAAAGACATTAAGGACGAAAAGTAGTTTATCAATTGGAATGGTAATCTTGGATGATGTGCCAGAATTTTTGGCTGATACTTATACTTCACAAGTGGCTTCTGGTTTATCGAATTATTTAGCTGATCGAAATTATAGCCTAATATTGCAAGGAATTAGATCACAAAGCATCCAGACAAAAAGTATTTTGGAAGAGATTCATGCTGATGGGATTTGTGCAATTTTATCTGGTAGCAAAGAAAAAAGGGAAAAAATAATTAAAAAAATTTTAAACCTAAATTTACCTTTTGTTCTAATTCAAGAGAAATATCCGGACAATAGAATTCACAGTATTATGCAAGATGATTTTAAAGCAGGGAAATTAATTGCCGAATTTTTGGTAAAAAAAGATTGCAAAAAATTTATATTTCTGGCCCCTAAGCAAAATTGGCCAGCAATTGAACAAAGAGTACTTGGTGTAAAAAAAATTTTATCTAGGAATAATCTAAATATTGAAATTATTGAGTGTGGAGACGAAGGATTGAAAGATACCAAATCAGCAGTTTTAAATTACATTGAAAAAAAAGGGTTCCCAGAAGCAATTATTGGTGGAAATGATAAAATGGCGATGGGTGCAATCAGAATTTTAAGTGAAAAAGGAATCAGTGTTCCAAATGATGTTAGGGTCACTGGATTTAATGCATTTGAAACTGCTGCATACATAACACCAAATTTAGTGACTATTCAATCAAAAGCCTACGAAATTGGGATGGAAGCAGGAAGAATTTTAATAGATAGGATTAAGCATAAGATCATTGATTCAAATGAAATTGTATTTCCTGTTAGTTTAGTTGCTGGAGAATCAGCTTAGCTGTATTTTTTAAGGTAGTAATATTGATGGAAGATAGAAAATGGATAAATTGATCGAAAACAAATTAAACGAACTGTTCTGTTCGTTAGTCTCCGACGTGTTAGATGAATTAGGTTATGCAAACCAAGCTTTCCCTCACTATATTCGACCATTGGATGAAAACTTACGTCTAATTGGTCGAGCGAGGACGATGCTATATACAGATATTTATGAAAGACCCAGAAAAAATGAAAACCAATATGAATTAGAAATTAAATTAGTGGATAGCCTCCAACAAGGAGATGTTGCTGTCGCAGCTTGTGGTAGTTCAAATCGGATCGCCCCTTGGGGAGGATTGTTAAGTACTGCTGCAAGAGTGAATAAAGCAAATGGGGCCATCATGGATGGGTTTGTCAGAGATGTTCAGCAGATTAAGAAGATTGGCTTTCCAGTATATGCAGCTGGCATTGCGCCCCTTGACAGTAAGGGCAGGGGAAAGGTGATTGAGATTGATGTGCCAGTAGAGTGTGCAGGAGTGAGAGTATGTCCAGGTGATATTATTTTCGGTGACGCTGATGGGTGTGTGGCTATTCCAGAGAAAATCTTTTCCAATGTCCTTTTTCATAGTGCTGAAAAAATACAGTCTGAGAAAGGCACATTGAAAGCTTTAGAATCTGGAAGAAGCCTAGGAGATGTTTTTCAAGAATTTGGTGTGTTGTAGTTAGTTTTATTTAAATAAAGAATTACAAAGATCAATGAAGAAAATTCTGAATATCGATGGTGTAACTATTGGGGTTGTTTTTGCAGCTTTAATTTTAGTTTTTATGATTACAGCACCAAAGGCTTTTTTAAATTTCCGTGTGTATATGAGCTTTTTTGCAACAGTACCACCACCACTGATAATTGCTCTTGGGATCACACTAGTAGCAGTTGCGGGCGAAATGGATCTTTCATTTCCTTCAACAGTTGCCTTATCTAGTTATATATTTGCATATTTGTTCGAAAATTTTCAGTTATCTTGGTTGGCATTAGCAATTGCAATATTAGCAGGTGCAGTGGTTGGCCTTGTAAATGGTTTAGTCATTACAATGCTTGGAATACCATCACTGATTGCAACACTTGCACTATTATTCCTATGGGGTGGGTTTGTTACAATAATTTCTGGGGGAATTCAGTTAGCAATTCCAACAATTTATGAGACTCCAATTCATGATTTTTTAGTTGGTAGACTTGAACAATTCTTTCCAGTCCAAATTTTATGGGCAATTTTAATTTCAATTGTTATATGGCTATTACTTAATCGGCATAAATTTGGAGAGAATCTACTTTTCATTGGAGATAATTCAGAGGTAGCGAAGATGATGGGAATCAATGTGATTTTGGAAAAGATTAAGCTATTTACCCTATCTGGAACATTATCTAGTGTCGGAGGAGTGTTTTTGACTCTAGAAACTACTTCTTATTTCTCTAGTCAGGGAATGGGTTATCTTTTGACGGTAATTGCGGCCGTCTTTATTGGCGGCACGTCAATTTTCGGAGGGTCTGGCCGAGTAATTGGAACAGTGTTCGCGGTCTTCATTGTTACAGTTATTGAGGCTGGTTTAGTTGCCTCCGGAATCCAGGGTTTCTGGACCCGGTTTTTTATCGGACTGGTCTTCATTTTAGCAGTCTCGATCAACACTCTTCTAGAAAATCCTGGCAAAGTTCCCCTTGTTCAATTTTTAAGAGCAAAGGGTTTTTTTCAATCCTCTTGAAGGAGAGTCGCCATGAAAATGGTACTTCACAAAAGCATTTTTCTGTTCTGCTTGTTTTTCTGCATTCCCTTCTTTGCCTGGAGTGACGACCGTCCAGCTATTGAAGGAGACCTGACAATTTATATGCAGATGGGTGGGAATTCTGGAGGGCCAGCAACTCTGGCTAGAGAGCTTGGAGCCAGAGATGCGGCCAGAATTTTAGACGTCAACTTGATTGAACAGCATTCAGAATGGAATCCACAAAGGATGTTGCAACAAGCCAATGAAGCACTCGCAGCAGTGCCAGATGCAATCATTGTCATGGGCCATCCAGGCACGAAATCAATGACGACTTTCCTCCAAAAAGCGGCGAGAGATGGAGTTAAAGTCATTGTTGGTAACAATAATTTACCTGGATCAGGGCGGAGTTATTTTGGTTTGGATAATTATGAGGCAGGGATGAACCTTGCTAAGTTGACGCTCCAAGAGGGGAACTTAGGCCAAGGTGATCACGTGGTTGTTTATGGTGCCTTTATCGAAGGAGCCCCAGGTGAATTGGTGGCAAGAGGATCTCTGAAAGCTCTTGATGAAGCTGGAGCCAGTTACGATAAGCTCCAGTGGTCAAATGAGGCTGTTCAAGATCCATCATTGGCTGTGCCGGTTTTGGTAAGTTACCTCGAAGCCAACCCCAAAACTCGCGCTATTATTGTTCCAGGTCACGGGGGAATAACAGCATTTCTCGGAAAAGTCCTCCGTGATGCAGGCAAAAACGCAGGCGAGGTAGTCACTTCAGGATTTGATATTTCTCCAGCAGCTATTGACGAAGTAAAGCGCGGTTACTTATCACTTGTTTTGGATCAGCAACCTTATTTACAAGGGTTTATGCCAGTTGTTGCGGCTGTCCTAGAAGTAAAATATGGTTTGGGGAATCTATTCCTAAACACAGGTGGGGGTACTGTAACAAAAGATAACGTGGCCATGATCGAAAAACTTGTCTTGCAGGGTGTTAGATAATTTTTTGTTGCTAGCTGATTTGAGTGTCTTTTAAATCAGCTGGCAGATTAAATTTAGTATTTGAAATCAAGAGAAAAATTGAATTCAATTGTTGAACTCAAAAGTGTTTCCAAATCTTATGGGCCTGTCCTGAGCCTGAAGCCTACATATCTTGAAATTGGCAATAATGAAATTGTTGGTCTTATTGGTGACAACGGAGCAGGTAAATCTACGCTTATCAAATTGATTACCGGCCTAGAGTCACCAAGTTCTGGAGAGATTTTCATTAAAGGAGAAAAAATTGATCCCAATAAATACTCAGTAAAAATTTCTCAAAAGCTTGGAATTGAGACTGTTTATCAAAAATTGTCACTATGTGAAAAACAACCATTGTGGAGAAACTTTTTTGCTGGAAGACCAATTACCAATGCTTTTGGTTTAATTGATGTTAAAAAGCAGCGAGAAATCACTGCAGAGATTATGAAAAGTACAATTGGTTTTCGGAGTGAAGGCATCAATGTGGATACTCCAGTCAGTTTTCTTTCTGGTGGAGAGAGACAGGGTGTCGCAATCGGAAGAGCAATGTATTTTGAAAGTGACCTGATCATTCTAGATGAGCCAACAGTGGCATTGGCTATCTCAGAAGTAGAGAAGGTTCTAAGATTTGTGGACAATATAAAAACTAAAGGAAAATCATGCATATTCATTGAACATAATATCCATCATGTCCATGAAATTTCAGATAGAATTATCGTTCTGGATCGAGGAGATGTAGTTTTGAATTGTGATAAAAATTCAATAGAAATTGGTGACTTGATTCAATTTCTTAAAGAACTTCATTTCCAAAAAGAAAAGAAATAGAAAATGTACTGGGTAACTTAACCCTCAAAAAATATTTTTTACATCCAAAGCAATTAGAGAGAATTTGATCCCAGAAATCCGCCAACATGAATTTCAGGGCTTATTTGGAGTAGCTGTAGCTGAAATCAACCCACCTGCAGGAATGTACTCCCGAACGTGGGGATATTCCGAACATGACATTGCCGATGGAATTCATCGGCCCCTAAGAGCCTCCTGCCTAGCAATTTCCGATTTATCAGAAAAAGTGAATCTGACCTTGTTAGCTTTCGATCTGATGGTATGGCTTTCTCGTGAAGACGAGGAAGGCATCAGACTTCCCCTCGAAGAAGAGTTCAATTTAGCTCCTGGGACCCTCATCACTCACCTCTCGCATAGTCATGGTGCTCCATTTACAGATCCAATGTTGGCAAATGCCTCTGGAGGGCATTTAATCAAGGACTACCGTAAGCAAATTCTGAAAACATGTCGTCAGCTACTCTCAGAAGCTTTTGAGAACAAAAGAGTCTGTGTGCTGAGCTGGGGGATTGGTCGTTGTGGCTTGGCGTTCAATCGCGATCTGACTCTCCCAGAGACAGGTGATCCCGTTGTAGGAATTAATCCGTCTACAACAGCAGATGACACACTACTTGTGGGAAGGATAACAGCGCAATCAGGTGTTAACGTTGCGAGTTTGGTCCATTATGCAGCACACCCCACGTCCTTGGGAGGATTGAACCGTCTGATCTCACCTGATTATGTAGGTGCCATGAGGGAATTGGTAGAAAGGGATACCAACGAAGCCCCCTGCATCTTTCTTCATGGTGCCGACGGGGAATTGGCGCCTCGAAGATGCTACGAAGAATCAACAGAGGCTGCAGATCAAAATGGTAGGGAATTGGGCTATGCCGCGCTTTCTACCCTGACTAGTTTGATGCCATCTGGAAAGAAGATGGTTTTTGACCGAAAGGTGGAATCCGGAGCTACACTGGGACTATGGAAATATGAGGATGAGTTGCCAGACCAAAGAATTGGCATGATAACAGAGACTGTGGAATTGGAGCTTGGGGATCTGCCTACGATTGATGCCTTCAAAAAATTAGTAGAAGCAAAAAGTGGATTCGAGAAAGAGCGTGCACAAAGAGGATTAGCCTTGAGAGAAAAACTGGGGGAGTCATCAACCTACGATTTTCCGATTTATGCTTGGAAATTAGGAAAAACTATAATGGTTGGTGCACCCATAGAATTTTATGACGAATTCCAGATTTTTTTGAGGCGACAGTTTCCGGAAAATCTGATCCTCGTCCTCGATATCTGCAATGGATTTTTAAACTATTTGCCAAGGCAAGAAGAGTTTACTCGAAACACCTACCAAGTCAAAATAGCCCTGTTTGCCCCAGAAAGTGAAGGGAAGGTGCGCACAAAAGTTGTTTATTTAATAAATAAATTATTAAACAAAAACTAACTATTAGTAGATTAATTGGATCTTAAAATTCTAAGTAGTTAAATGAGATAAAGCTATCAGCAACAACAATTGTTCTTGCCTTTTAGGGAAGTCTAGCCTAGTTTCCCGCGAGTGCTTGGGTCAAGGTGGCTCAAGTGACTTAATTTGCCATAGGCTGAATAGGAAGAGGAGATTAACATGGAAAAATTGAATGATAATCAACCGACCAGCATTTCTGGGGAGACAACTGAAAAGGGTATGACCCGACGTCAGGTCATCAAAACGGGTGCAGCCGCAGCAGGGGCAGTCGCCTTGTCAGGTGGATTCCCCTACATTAGCAGCGCTCAAAATAAGACTCTTAACATAGTTCGAGGTACCTACTTTATTCCCGGGGCCCAGGAGATTGCCAAACAGCAAGCTGAAGAGTTCGGTAAGCAAGCAGGTGTGAAAGTAAATGCTGATTTTCTAAACTGGACTGACCTGAATACTAAAATTGGTGCTGGTATTCAAGCAGGCGGAATTGATGTTATAGAGCTTTGGCCTGTCCAAAATCATTTGTATGCCAATAATCTTGTTGATATGACAGAAGAAGCGGAAGAGGTCGCTGCTCGTGGTGGGGGCTTTGAGGAATATGTGCTGAATTCGGGGCACGTGAATGGAAGATATCTCGGCATTCCTCACGGAAATAACGCGGGTACAATCGCTTACAGGATAAGTGCTTTCGAGAAAGCCGGCGTTAAGCATGCAGACAAGGGTGGCATGGATATGACATGGGATGAATATTTTGCTGTGGCGAAAGAGTGTAAGAAAATGGGTATGCCTTTTGGCCAGAGCCTGGGTCACAGCTTGGGTGATCCAATTGGATTCTGCTATCCATACATGTGGGCCTCAGGCGCACTTGAAGTGGGTGATGACGGAAAGACAATACTCTTCAATACGCCAACCTTTGAGTATGCATTGAACAAGTTTGTACAAGCTTGGAAAGACGGCTATGATGAAACAGGAACATCTTGGGATGACAGTAGTAATAATCGCGCTTATTTGAGTGGCAAAATAGCTTCTACATTCAATGGAGCAAGTATTTATTACGCATCCAAAAGACGTGATGATGGTGGAAAGTTGATGAATGACACCCATCATATGTTAATGCCGAAGGGCACAGCTGGCCGATATCATGAATTTGGTACTCAGACAATGGGCATTTTAAATAATTCCGAAAATATTGATGTTGCTAAGGAATATCTAAAGTGGTGGTTTCAGCCGGAAAACTTTGATAAATGGTGGCGTGTCCAAGAGGGATACCAACTTCATCATGTTAAAAATCTTGCCAACGACCCTATGTGGAAAGACGATCCAAAAATGGGCATCTTCAAGGAAATCCCCAAATACGGTAGACTTAGAGGCTTTGCGGGTAACCCCAATGAGAAAGCAAGCTTAGCTGCTTCAAAATATATTGTTGTTGACACGTTCGCAAAAGCCGTCCAATCAGGAGATGCTAAAGATGCCCTTGAATGGGGCGAGCGACAACTGAAACGTATCTATCGATAATCTGGAAGTATATCCATTTTCAAAACCCTCTGTGTAGCAATACCCAGAGGGTTTTTTTGTTTAAAGCAAGGTGTAGGAAACACGAAACAGGGAACTAAGAACATCTAAAATGAATTCAGTATCAATTCAATCAGAAAAGTTTTTAGACCGAGAAAGTTCACTGGGTGTTTTACTGATGCTCCCAGGCTTAATTTTACTTGCAGTATTTCTAGCCTACCCATTCTTTTTAGGTATTTGGTTATCACTGACAGATACCAGAATTGGCATGCCAGGGGAATTTATTGGACTCTGGAATTACGTTGATTTACTTGAAGATGAAATATTTCATCAAACTGCTTTGAATACGATGGTCTATGCTCTGGTGACAGTACCGTTTAAAGCTGTGATGGGACTAGGGCTAGCACTGATATTAAATAATCAAATTCGTTTCAGTAATCCAATTAGAGCTTTTATAATGTTGCCTTGGATTGTCCCAACTGCATTAAGTTCTTTGGGGTGGTTCATGATTTTTGATCCAGTCTTTAGCCCTATTTCCTGGCTAATGATTGAAATGGGTTTTATTGATTCGAATATAAATTTTTTGGGAGATCAACTAATAGCTGTAACAGCAATTTGCTGGGTAAATATTTGGCGAGGTATCCCATTTTTTGGGATAAGCATTTTGGCTGGATTACAAGCTGTTCCACCCGAACTTCATGAACAAGCTGCAATTGATGGTGCAAATAAATTTCAAAGATTTATCAATGTAACTCTTCCTCAAATCAAAGGGCTTTTAATGATAACAAGTTTGTTGTCAATTATTTGGACATTTGCTGATTTTCAACTGATATACGTACTAACCAAAGGTGGTCCAGCAAACCAAACTCACATCTTTGGAACTTATGCTTATCAGATCGGCCTTTTTGGAACCGAGATTGGTATGGCTGCTGCCATAACGCTATATATGTTTCCAATATTGGCATTTTTTAGCATTATTCTACTAAGATATATGAGAAAAACTGCATGATGGTTGGAAGTGATAAGCAAAAAGCCTTACAAATCTACGTTCCTTTAGTTGTTTATACATTGCTGTTGCTTTTTCCTTTCTATTGGATGGGTGTAGTATCGTTTAAACCCACTTCGGATATCTTTACCCTTGATTTAAATCCTTTTTGGGTTCAACGATTTACATTTGAAAATTATCAGTATCTTTTTGAAAATACTGAATTTATCAGTTGGATGTGGAACACTATGTTGATAGCTGTTGTTTCGACAGCGCTGTCAATTTTTTGTAGTATTTGCATTGGATATGCTTTAGCTAGATTAAAGTTTCCAGGCAGTGATTTTATGGGGATTGGAATTTTTCTGGTCTATTTAGTACCCCCAACACTACTTTTCATTCCAATGGCTGAAGTCATTGGTGCTTTAAATCTTTTCAATACTCATTGGGCATTAATTCTTACCTATCCAACGCAATTAATTCCTTTTGCATCCTGGCTCTTGATGGGCTACTTCCTGACAATCCCGAAAGAGATTGAAGAGAGCGCCTTGATGGATGGCTGTTCAAGGATTCAGATCTTGATCCGGATTGTTCTCCCTCTATCTGTTCCAGGAATTCTTTCCGCAACAATTTTCTGCTTCACACTCTGCTGGAATGAATTTCTATACGCATTGATCTTCATGTCTTCCGGAGACATGAAAACCATCCCTGTCGGAACGGTTAGCGACTTGATCAAAGCAGATACCCTCTTCTGGGGATCCCTGATGGCTTCAGCGCTACTCGGATCTGTTCCGGTGGCCTTCATATACTCGTTCTTTGTCAAGTACTACGTCTCTGGACTGACAGCAAGTGCCGTTAAGGGCTGAAGATCAGGGCATATCGATGACAATCTTTACAGCGTTATCGGTAGCATTTTGATGAAGCTCGTAGGCTTCCAAGACCTTTTCAAATGGGAAGCGGTGGGTCAGCACAGCAGAGACATTCAATGATCCTGCGGCAATCAAATCCAGAGCTTGTAGGGTAGAAGTGTGTCCAGGTTCACTATTGGCGTGAACAATCGACTTATGCTTTAAGCACTTTGTAAAAATCCTGCCATAGTTCACGTTGATCGGTTCGTAGGGAACTCCAAACTGTAAGAAAAATCCCGAATCCGGTCTCGCTAACTCGATTGCTAAATTAATGGATGATTCCCTACCTGCTGCTTCTACAACAATGTCTACTAATTTCTCATCGTTGATTCCCAAAATTTGCTCAACAGGATCTGCTTCTCGAATATTGATGATATCGGTAGCACCGTATTGTTGAGCAAGTTGTAGACGATTAGATTTTGGGTCAAGTGCAATCACCTTGGCAGCTCCTAGTCTCTGTAAAACGAAATCAAACCAGAGCCCTGCAGTCCCCTGTCCTACCACTGCGACCGTCTTTCCGATTACACTTGGCAGTTGCTTACAGGCGTATAGCACGGTTCCGAGTTGCTGAGCCATCAACAATTCTTCCCTAGTTTTTCCAGCAGGAAGTTTTAGTAAGTTTTGTTGTGGAGTGAGGTAGCGTTCGGCCATCGCACGATGGTCTGGAGCAATGGCAAGAACAAAGTCCCCAACTTCATGTCCCTCTAGTCCAGGACCGAGCTCCATAATTTCAGCAATCACTTCATGCCCTGTCGTTCCGGGTGGAAAGGGATAAGCGGCATCTGGTGCGTGACTCAGCATCCAGACATCACTTCCACAAAGGGTCACATGGCGGGGCTGAACGATCGCATGCCCCTCTATCAGTTCAGGTATAGTTGTTCTAATAAACTCTGCTTTTCCACGAGCGACTACCTGTAAGGCATCCATCTTGGCTGTCATTTGTTAACCTAAAAGTGTTGTGAATGAAAAGATTGATTGAGATTCGGGTTTGATAGTCAATTGACACAGGCTATTGCGAAGTTTGAAGCTTTGCAAAGTAGTGATTCGCTCCAAATGGATGGTTGGGTGGTCAGCAAAGCAAAGGTCATATCCCGCTTGGGATCAGCCCAGAAAACAGTGCCTGTCGCTCCACCGTGTCCAAAACTTCCTGGTGAAAGAAAGTCACCGAAGAATCCCCAACAAGATGAAGGCGCAAGTCTCCAGCCGAGTCCTCCACGAATCCTTACTTTTTGCTCATTTGGGACCAGAGGCATGGGACTAGTTTGATCTCGAATCATGGTTTCAACATTGCTTCTGCTAAAAATTCGCTTACCCTGTAGTTCTCCTCCATTCAGTAGCATTCTTAGAAAACGAGTCAGGTCTTCGACAGTGGAGAACATACCACCCCAAGCGGCGCCGAAATTGCGCCAGTAGGGGCTATTCCAATCCCAATCAACTCCTTCTTGTTCCGGGGGAAGTTTCACGTTGGACACCCTGTCTTCAGGCAAACCGTCTATGCCTAAGGCCGTATCCTTCATGCCCAAGGGTTCGAAAAACTCTTTTCTGAGAAATTCTTGGAGAGAAATTCCGCTCACTCTTTGAACAATCTCTCCAAGAATCGCTAAACCGGTACTTTGATACTGAAGCCCAGTCCCAGCAGGAAAGTCCAATTTCAACTGGCAGATCTGCTCTATGAACTCAGACATTGGGGCATGTCGTTCACGCAAGCTCTGGTTTTCTGGAAGCATGTCTGGTAGCCCAGAACTATGAGTCATCAAATGTCGAAGTGAGATGTCTTCTTTTCCAGAATTTCCGAACTCAGGAAGGTAATGGTAGGCTGGATCATCCAGTAAGAGTTGACCACGTTCTGCCAGCAAAACTGCAGCAGCTACGGTAAAGGGTTTTGTGATCGAGGCTACCAGAAAGATTGAATTCTGCTGCATTGGAGTAGCAAGATTCGGCTTAAATCTTCCAAAAGCCTTGCTGACACTGGGCTTGTCTCCAATCGAAAGTTGGACTGCTGCACCTGGGACTTCACCTCTTTGGACGGTTCCCTCCAAAAAATTGTAAAGCCGATCGATTCGCTGATGGTCCAGTGTTGGGCTCACAGAATTGCTTGATGAAACGTAGATGGGTTCAAAAAAATATTTCTTACTAGGGAAGTTAACCAACCCTCCATCCACACAGAGGACCTGCCCATTGATGAATCTTGCTTGTTCAGACACCAAAAACACGACTGCATCCGCAATCTCGCCGGGCTCTCCGTAGCGAACTCGGGAAGCTTTTTGGGAATCCATCATCTCTGGATCAACAACCCTTGTAGCCTCAAAACGAGTAGTTTTTGTGGGTCCAGGGGCAACACAATTTACTCGAACCCCGTGTTGCTTGAGTTCACTGGCAAGACAACGGGTATAGTGCGTGACAGAAGCCTTTAGAATTCCGTAAATTGCCCCATCAGAAACACCGAATTGTCCTGCTACAGATCCAATATTGACGACAACTCCGGATTTCCGATCTCGCATTGCTGGGATGAATGCTTTGCAAACGTTGATGGTTCCAATCAGGTTGTTGTTAATCAGTGCCTGTACATCTTCGATAGGGATATCCAGTGCATTATTGGGTGAGGGTTTGCCACCACTAGCCCCGATGTCACCTCCAGCACAATTGACAAGAATATCGACCTTCGAGAATTTTTCTTCAATCTTACTGCACATTGCCGCGACAGCTTGGACATCCCCAATATTTCCAGTCACCGCTAGTACTTCCACTCCCTTCTTTTCAAATTCTTTGGCAACCTCTCCAAGGCTTTGAGCTTCTTTATACTTTTCAGGGGCATCCCAGTCGATGTCATGCAGAACAATATTTGCGCCCTGATCAGCAAGTCTTTGAGCCATTACTTTGCCCAGTCCTCGGCCTGAGCCTGTAACGAGTGCAATTTTTCCTTTTAAACTGCTCATTAATGGTTTTTACATTCCTAGTTTTTTCATATTTGCAAAGCTTTTGCGGTACATTTGGAGTTCATAATCTACCAGCTTGCTGTCCTCACCTTTTTCCCATGGCGTACGGTAGTCCTCTTTGTCGGATAGAGGGTTTTTCTGGGTTGCTAATAGACATTTGGCCAGCTCAGTTGCCGATTTTGCTGGATAGCCCCGCCACCAATCTTCTTTGAAGAGTTTAACGTGTCGAGCCTCAAGAGCTCCTGGCTCTAGTACCGCAGTTAGTTGATTTTGGTGTTTACCAATTTCTTTGAAGAGTTCATCAAATGGCACAGCTCCCTCTCCAATCGTACAGCGTACTAGTCGGAATCCTTCATTAGTGAACTGCACGCGGTAGTCCTTGAGCTGTAAATGTATAACGTGAGGCGCAACTGTTTTCGTAAATTGATTAGGGGATTCAGCCACTGGAAAGGAGTTGCCGGTGTCGTAAGTAATTCCAACTCCTGAGGTCATTTCACAGAATTCCACTAGTTCTGCGGAAGTGAAATCTTGATGATTTTCAATAGCATTCATCAAACCGGCATCAGCAGCGGTTTTACCAAGTTCAAGGATCTTTTTTCGAACCGCTTGGCGCAGTTCATTCCAATCAGTTCGGAAGGCTCTTCCACCACAAAGCACGTTGGTCAAAGCAAAGCGGATTGTTTTTGCCTCGAGCAGTTGCGCTGACCTAAAAACATGGCCCGTTTCCTCAAGAATATAGCCTCCTGAAACAACTGGAGTGATTCCTCTATGGTCTAAGCGATCCTTCAAAATTTGAAATTCATTGCCGGAAAACTCTTGTAACCAGGGATCAAAGATTTCCAAGGACTTAGCACCAAGTTCCTCGGCAATCTTTAAAAACCCTTCCAAACCTGTCCCGTTTGGATTTTGTCTGGCGGTGCCTCGTCCTTGTAAACCAAGGTAATAGGTCATTCCATAAGGATTGAGTCCCAGTTTGAATAGCGGCCAAGAAGAATTCGTCATGTGAACCTTAGTAGATTAAGCGATCTTTCCAAGATTGACTAAAGGGCTGTTAAGATGAGCTTAGCTACGATCTCGAACCAAGCGATGGTGGGCAGGAGAAAATTCTTCCATTCCACCAATATTTCCGTAGCTTTGATCAATCCACTCCAACGGATATCCGTGCTTGAAGTTAGAAACTTCCTCCAAACGATTCCAGTGATCTGCTTCGAGATCCCAATCCGCGACTGCCAAAACATCTTCAATTTGCGCAACTGTTTTGGGGCCGGAGATGACAGATGTAATTCGACGATCTCCAAGGAGCCAAGCAGTGGAAAGCTGGCTCGGAGGCTTCCCAGTCACTTCTCCCAATTCAACTAGTGCTTCCACGGTATCAAAGGCGTGATCATGGAAATATCGCGGAATATCAACACTTTTACGGTAAGAAATTCTGGATCCCTCCGGAATATCACCTCCCCGTTGGTATTTCCCACTTAAAAACCCGCTTGCTAATGGACTCCAACAGAGCATACCCAATCCTTGGTCGGCACAGGCTGGAAGAATCTCTCGTTCAATATCACGGCGTACCAAGTTATACATGTGCTGAGCGCTGATAAACTTTTCCAAGTTCATCTTTTCTGCAATAGAGTTGGCTTTGACCATTTGCCAAGCGTAGTAATTACTGCAACCGATGTAGCGAACTTTGCCTTGCCGAACCAGATCATCTAGGGTTCGCATCGTCTCCTCCATGGGAGTGAACCAGTCTGGACCGTGCACTTGATAAAGGTCGATGTAATCAGTTCCTAGTCTTCGCAAGCTTGCTTCCACAGCTTCCAAAATATGCTTGCGGGAACTACCGCTTCCATTTGCGCCTTCCGAGGTTCGAAACCAAGCTTTGGTTGCAATGACTAGTTCATCACGATTATGGGACTTGATCGCTTGGCCTGTCATTTCTTCTGAAACTCCAGCGCTGTAAATATCTGCAGTGTCGAGAAAATTCCCTCCGGCATCAACAAAGGTATCAACAATGCGCGAAGCCTGATTTTGGTCACAGCCCCAATTGGCCATTCCAAATGTCATCGTGCCTAAACAGATTCTGGAAACAAGCAGACCAGATCGGCCAAGATAACGATATTTCATCGGGTACTCCTAAAGCTTCTGAAAATTTTATTTGCTAATAACTCTTACCGTCCCCCTCCGACATCCAGTGTGGATGCGGTGACGTAGGAGGCTTCGGGTGATAACAACCACATAATTGCCTCAGCGACTTCTTCTGGAAGCCCACCTCGTTTCATTGGAACCACATTTTCCAATCGTTTCACGCGATCAGGATCACCCAGGCTTGCGTGAATATCGGTATAAATTAGTCCTGGGCGGATTCCATTCACTCGAATTCCCTCATTTGCGACTTCCTGGCCCAATCCATGTGTAAAGGTGTCAATTGCTCCTTTGCTGGCTGCATAATCTAAAAATGAATTAGGCCCCCCCATCTTGGCGGCTGCGGACGAAAGATTGACGATAGCTCCTCCAGAACCCCCCAATCGAGTAGACATTCTTTTGACAGCTTCTCTCGCACACAGCACTGCCCCAAGAATATTCACATCAAAAAGTTCCTGCAAACGCTCGCTTGTCATTTCCACGAGTGGTTTTGGAGGCTGGAGGATTCCAGCATTGTTGACGAAGGCATTCAGTTTCCCCAGTTGCTGGTCCACCTGATTGAACATTTCAATGATCTCTGATTCGACACTCACATTCGCTTGAATGATGATCGCTTTCCCTCCCACATCATTGATTTCATCCATTAAGTTTTGTGCAACATCTGCTCGTTTCTGGTAATTTATTGCGACCGCATAGCCTCGCTTCGCACCCAGACGAACGGTTGCGGCACCAATTCCTCTGCTTCCTCCTGTGACCAACATGACTTTACTCATCAAGAATCCCTCATTCGATATGTATCTTCGAAATTTTGAGTAGTGTTTATCCACGACCAATGAACGGCATCGTAGTGGCCATCACAGTCACAAACTGTACATTTGCTTCCAAGGGCAATTCTGCCATATAGAGAACAGTCGTCGCGACATTTTCAACATCCATTCTGGGCTCAATTCGAACACTGCCATCAGCCTGAGGTACACCTGTTGTCATCCGGTCAGTCATCGGAGTCGCAGCGTTCCCAATATCAACCTGACCGCAAGCAATATTGAAGGGACGGCCATCCAAGGAAAGTGATCGGGTTAATCCTGTAATTGCGTGTTTTGTTGCCGTGTATGGTGCAGAGCCAGGACGAGGAACGTAGGCTGATATGGAACCATTGTTGATGATGCGACCACCCTGTGGATCCTGACGTCTCATTTGAGCAAAAGCTGCCCTTGCACAGAGGAAGGAACCTGTCAAATTGACATCAACTACTTTGAGCCAGTCCTCGATTGGGGTTTCATCGATGGTTCTTGATGGGCTTCCCATTCCAGCATTATTGAAAAGGACATCAATTCGACCCCACTTGTTAACAACATTGGTAAACGCAGTATCGACAGCTTCGGGTTGACTTACATCACAGGGTAGAATTAGAGAATTCTCAGTCCCTGCTGCCGTTTCCTCCAGGAGTTCTTGACGTCTGCCAAGAAGCGCAACTTGGTAACCTTCAGTTAGAAATCGTTGGGCGACGGAACGTCCAACACCGGTACCTGCTCCGGTAATGATGGCTACTTTGGAGTTGTTGTTTGAAGACATGGTTTACCTGTCATGAAGTTGATAAAATGATGGAACAAGAAATCAGTGGAAGGATTGTCCTGGCCGGAGAAAGTGAGCATTTACACAGTTTCTCAACTTGTCATCCTTAAGATACAGAAGAACGGTCTCTACGGATTTTCGTCTGAGGTCTAGTGCACTATCAACGCTGTACCAAGCTGTGTGGGGGGTGACGAGCAGTCGTTCTTGAAGCCAGGTTTCATTGTTTTGAAGAGCCTGCAATAATTTTGGCATCGGGTCTGGAGGCTCGGTTGGAAAAACGTCGATTGCTGCTGCACGAAGATAGCCATCTTTGAGGACATTATAAACGCCATCTAAATCAAGAATAGGCCCTCTTGCTGTGTTGATCAGAATCGAGTCTTTGGGCAATAACCTTAGCAATTTCTCATTGATGATTCCCTGAGTTTCATCAGTCAGAGGTGTGTGGATGCTTAAGATGCTGACCTGGCTACAGAGTTCTTCAAGACTCTCAACCCTCTCAACTCCGACCGCAATTTCCTGACCCCTAGGTAAATAAGGGTCATAAATTACCACTCGCATCCCAAATGCTTTGGCTCTGAGTGCGGTTGCAGTGCCTATCCGTCCCATGCCCAATAGCCCGATACTTCTGCCGCGGAGTCTTCTTCCAGGGGGAACCTTCAAATGACTAAAATTCTTGAAGGGGTCACTATTTACAAGGTTATGATAGGAAACGAATTGTCGCTCCAACGAGAGAATCATACCAATCGTATGATCGGCAACTTCGCTGGTTCCATAGTCAGGAGTATTGCAAACAGCAATGCCCCTTTCTGCAGCTGCTTTCAGGTCGACATTGTCGAAACCCACCCCACAGCGAACGATGATGCGACAACTTTTAAGCTGGTCCATGTAGTTGGCGTCGATGGTTGCGATATGCCAGACCAAGAGACCAAAATATTCAGAAAACTCTTCAGCAGGAACCTCTTCTTCCCATCGAAATAGATCAAGATCCAGATGGTTGGCAGCAACCTCTCTCTCTGGGATGCCTCCATCGGTGTATTGAATGTCTGGGCTCAGTACTCTAAACGAACTCATGATTTTCGGTTGACTTAAATTGGGTTAGGCCGTTAGCGGATTCTTTTGAAGGCTTGCAGAATCTCTGATTTCAGAGATGCTAAGACTTTTTTGTAAATTTTTAGATAATCTGATTAAATTCGCAAACATACACGGCAATTGAAATCTTGCCAAGTCCTCATTCAACTTCATTTCAGTGTTTCTTGAGGCGAATTTAGGGCTCATGTCTGAATCTCATCCAATAGGAGTATTTATGGCGAGGAACCATTACGATTTTACGAATCAGCGGGCGATTGTGACAGGTGGTGCGCAAGGAATTGGACGGGCGATTGTGGATCGGCTTGTGGGAGGGAGTGCGAAGGTCGCAATTTGGGACATGGATGCTAGCCTTGCCGAAACGGTTGCATCTGAATATCCCGAAGGACAGGTTGTACCGATTCAAGTCAATGTGTCTGATTTGGATTCTGTTAACAGTGCGTGGGATTCCACGAAAGTTAAATTAGGTGGTGCTGAGGTGTTGGTCAATTCTGCAGGAATTGCTGGAGATACAGCGACTGTTGAAAACTATGATTTGGGCCTCTGGAAAAAAACTCTTGACATCAATTTGACCGGAACTTTTTATGTTTGTCGGGCGGTGATCTCAGGTATGCGTCAACAAAACTATGGACGAATTGTCAATATTGCCTCCATAGCTGGTAAGGAAGGGAACCCGAATGCTTCAGCCTATTCCGCATCAAAAGCAGGTGTAATTGCCTTGACGAAATCACTCGCCAAAGAAACCGCGGACTTAAATATTTCTGTCAATTGCATCACTCCCGCTGCAGCCCGAACAAGGATTTTTGAGCAAATTAGCGAGGAACATATTCAGTATATGCTCGCAAAGATTCCTAGAGGTCGTTTTGTTCAAGTTGAAGAGATTGCTGCAATGGTCTGCTGGATTGCTTCTGAAGAAAATTCCTTTACGACTGGAGCCGCCTTTGATCTCTCGGGTGGGCGAGCCACTTATTGAAATTTCCAACACCAAATATTCCGGAACTGATGACCAATCCAATTTACTCAGATCTTGTAGGCAAGAGAGTGTTTATCACTGGAGGTGCCAGTGGTATCGGCAAGGCCATTGTCGAAGCGTTTTGTGCTCAAAAAGCAGAAGTGTTCTTTGTTGATTTGAACGCTAAGGCTGGTCAAGATCTTTGCCAGAACTTATCAGATGCAGGGGGAAGTACCCCAACCTATAAAGCGATCAATTTGCTGAAGATTGACGAATTACAGGACTGGATTCGTGAAATCCACGCTCAGCATGGTCCAATCCAGGTATTGGTCAATAACGCAGCCAACGACACACGGCATAAGCTTGAAGATGTGACCCCAGAGTATTGGGATGAGCGCATGGCTACCAATCTACGGCACTTCTTTTTTACGGCTCAGGCCGTTCTGCCACAGATGAGGGAAAATGGGGGTGGATCCATCATCAACTATGGCTCTGTATCCTGGATGCTCAAGCAAACGGGGATGCCAGCTTACACCACGGCAAAATCAGCGGTTTGGGGATTCACAAGATCCCTAGCCAATGAGAGCGGAGCAGATCGAGTAAGAGTCAATATGCTTGTTCCAGGATGGGTCATGACTGAGAGACAATTGACGCTTCACGTTACGCCAGAAGGGCTGAAACAATTAGAAGAGCGTCAATGCCTGCCAGATCATGTTCAACCAGAAGATTTGGCACAGGCCACTCTGTTTTTGGCTTCAGATGCTAGCCGCATGATCACAGCTCAACAAATCGTTGTGGATGGTGGCTGGACATGACAATCAACTCACGCTGGGCAAATGTACTGAAAGACGTTTGGAAAGATTCAATCGAGATCAGTTTTGAGCTGTTCAAAGTGATGATTCCAGTGGTGATTTTGGTGAAGATCTTACAGGAACTCGGTGTGATCACAGTTCTTGGAGATTGGCTAACACCCTTGATGCAATTCTTAGGTTTGCCTGGATATACCGGTTTGGTTTGGGCGACTGCCTTATTTACTAACTTTTACGCTGCTGTGTTGGTATACATCAATCTAATGGGCGATGTTGAGACACTTAGTATTGCTCAGGTTACAGTGCTGACTTCAATGATGCTTTTTGCGCATAGTTTGCCAGTTGAACTGAGAATTGTTCAGAAGACAGGGCCAAGAATTTGGAGTATCGGCCTATTGAGAGTTGGCTCAGCGATTGTGTACGGATACATACTCCATCTCGTTCAGTCTTCCATGGGTTGGAATCAGCAGGCGGCCCAGCTAGTTTGGGAGCCTAGTCCAATAGAGCCTGGAATTGCAAACTGGGTTTTGAGTGAAATCGAAAACTTTTTTTGGATTTTCGTAATACTTGTCGGACTCGTTGCTCTGATGAAAATCTTGGATGAATCGGGTACAACTAAATTTCTTCAGACTTTGTTGGAACCTATTTTGAGGGTTCTTTCGATCAGTAAACAGGCAACTAACTTAACTGTAATTGGAATAACCTTGGGATTAGCTTATGGGGGCGGACTAATTTTGAAGGAAGCAAGATCAGGATTGTTATCAACAAAAGATATTTACTTCTCGCTTGCGTTAATGAGCATCTTCCATAGTGCTATCGAAGATACTTTACTAATGCTGCTATTGGGGGCAGATTGGGTGGGCATTTTAGTTTGCAGATTCCTATTTAGCTTCTTTGTACTGTGGCTTCTGGTCAAAATTGTTGGCCATTGGTCAGAATCAAGATTCAATTTTTGGTTTTGGCATCAAACAACTTAATAATACGTTACATCGTGATTTGTTGTTGTGAATACTTAATTATGTCGACTCCCAATAATTCTGCTCAGATTTGCCATTTCTATGGCAGCTTGCATTGCGTATCTTCCTTGATTCCCTGCCTTTGTCCCTGATCGTTCAAATGCTTGCTCAATCGTGTCTGTAGTGAGTAGACCAAAGATTGTTGGAATGCCTGTGTCTGCTCCTACTGCAGCCACTCCACTGGTGACTGCTGCACAAACATGATCATAGTGTGAAGTTGCGCCTCGAATGACAGCTCCCAAACAAACTATTGAGTCATAGGCTTCCGTTTCTGCAAATTGACGAGCAGCTGTTGAAATTTCAAAAGCACCTGGAACTCTAGAAAGCAGTAACTGATCAGGATTTCCTCCAAATTGCCGAAAAGTGTCAGATGCACCTTCGATGAGTCGATCGACAATCATTTCGTTAAATCTTGAGGCAACAATTACGATCCTGAGCCCCTCGGCTAATAAATTTACTTTCAGTTCCTGCATAGTATTCCGATGAATCATGATTTGGAAAGAGTATGCTCACATAATTCTCGGAGCATTCGAAAATTATAAATACCGGAGTCATGTCCATCATTCCAGTAGAACCTTAGTGCATAATTTCCAACGAATTCACTTCTCGATGGCTGAATATCTTGACGAATCTCGGAGGATTTCAAGATCTTCTCACCTGTAAGTTCGTTTACACAGAGTGCGCATGGACAGGCATCTCTCAGATCGAAATAGGAGAGCCGAGCCTCCATTCCATCCTTCCACAGCAAATATAAATCATTTTCGACGAGGACTTTTTCTATGCGTCTTTTCCGAAGGTTTTGCATCAGGAATTCAAGGGTGTTGGACGTCCCAAGTCAGATCCCCTAATTGTCGAACTTTCGCCAGGCAAGCACCATATGGAGATGGTCCGGCCCACTCATCAGGAGAAATCATTGTTAATTGAGGATCACCAGAGTTTTCATAAAGATAGTAATCCTGATGGACTGCTGGTTTGAATCGAATGATTGAAGATCGAATTTTCTGACGAATATCAGCTTGCCATTCTATGAGCCGTGCTTGCTCTATCAATAGGCGCGCTTGAGCCTGCAAGACGGCAGCTTCGTTGTTAGCTGTATCATTTGTCCGCGCTAATCCAGCATCTAACTGTAAGGTGAATTCAGTGATTTTTTCAGCAGGGGTTGTGATCTGGACTGGGTAGGTCTTCTCTTTTTTTTCGAGAAGGTTTTTGGGGATCGTCAGGTCAGACATCTAGGCCGCTTCAGTTAAATGTTATTAAGAGATGATAATTATTCTGCAACAGAAGCGGCTTGCTGTCATCAAAGAATTTACGGTGATTCCGATACCAGCAAATTATTTCATCAGTCTTAATATTTTTGCCAAGCTATCATAGCAGTCCTTGGCTAGCTCTAATTTACCCTCTTTTAGAGCAGCATCCGCAATTCGATTGTAGCGCTCTTGTAGGAACTGTAGATTGGCAGCAGATTGTTCATTTTGTGAATCGGTTGAATTTTCTTCCTCTTCTGGAGACGATTCTGAAATCTTCTCAGGGATAACAAGTGTGGGATTAGAACTCTCAAGAGATTCTAAATCTTGAAGATCCATTGCTTTTTGGGAAATTTCTTGTTCTGATTCTATCACAAGTGCTTCTTCGTCTTGATGCTCGTCTCCATCAGAAAGTTGTTCAACTTCATTTTCGGAATTTTCATTTGTCTGCTCTTCGTTGACACTTCCAGCCAATTCTTCCGAATTCGTGGTCTTTGAGGTTTGAGTATCAAGTGAATCAGGGCCTTCCTCAGCTTCGGACTCTTCAGTCAACACATTCTCAGAGTTTTCTATCTGCAGTATGTCTCTATCTTCCTCATCCTCCTCAACAGAAATTTCTTGCAGGTCATCGATTTCTGAAGATGCATCACTGACTTCATTAGATTTCAATTCTGAATCGATTTTTGAGGATTCTAAAGTCTCTTCTTCGAGATTTTTACTTTCAATATCAGTAGACTCTGAATCTGAAGTAAAATTTTGATTTATTTCTTTATATTCAGGAGTTGGTTGATCAGATTGGTCTGAATCTCTTTTGATCTCAGTCTCAATTTCATTATCATCTTGAGTTGCTAGATTTTCAGGATCTTCCTCAGTTAGATCCTCTTCAGACTCCAAATCAAGTTCAACTACCAAATCCTCTTCATCTTCAGATTCTTCCTCTTCATCTATAAGCCCTCCGTGGGATGCTTCGCTTGCGAGTAGTTCAACTTCAGATGGAGTAAGGATTTCAAGCGGCTCATTTGCATCTTCAGTTACCAAATTTTCTGAACTTTCAGATGTCTCGAGAGATTCTGAGTCTTCATCAATTATTGGTTCATCAGCAGGGTTAACATCATCAGGCATTCTCGAGAGAACAAGTTTATCACTTTCAATTAATTCCTCAGCTGAAACAGATTGAGCTTCTACTGACTCACTAGTTGAATCACTCAAATCAGAAATTACTTCCTCCGAGGCTTCAACTTTTTCCGGAGTATCTTCAGCTTCCGAAGTTTCTAATTCGGTTTCAGAATCTTCAGGATTTTCCTCACTTTGTTCTTCACCTTCACTCTTTGCTACTTGGGACGGTTCTGCTGTTTCTTGAAGAAGTGGTGATTCAGGATGGATTTCTTCCTCTCCTAAATCTTTGAGGGAAAGTGCCTGTTCCTCCTCAGCTAACTCTTCCTGAAACCATGATTCTGCTTCCTCTTCTTCAATTTCTTCTTCAACCTCATCTAGGTTTGACTCGCGTTCATCATCAAGCTCAGAATTCAGCTGAACTTTGTGCACTGACTTGGCTTCAATTTGCTCAGCTTCTTCGATAGCTTGATTGATCGAAACAAGCTCTTCATCATCTTCATCAATAGGATCTGTAGAATCTAGGTTTCCTTCATTTGATTCATTGGCGTCTAGGGCATCAGCATTCTCAAAACCAGCTGTAGGATTCCCTTGTAATTCTTGGGCGACAGCTTCTGCAACAGCGCCTAGATAAGTTGAAGAATCTGCTCCATTTTCCTCGTCTACAGGATCCTTGTGGAACTCTTCATCGATCTCCTTGGCTTCATCTGATTTCACCTCTGAAGATTTCTTCTCAGATGCTGAAGTCGATGCAGTGGGCGTTAGATTGGGGAGAACAACGGGTACAGCTTCTTGGGGATTTGTGTTTGGAACTAGAGACTGCAATTGGGAAATCCAGCTGTTCACGTCCACCAATAACGTATCAGATATTGGGCTACCATCCTCTAATTGAAAAGAATAGTAACTTGTCTGATTCTCAATATCAGCAGCAATTTCAGCAAGTTGATTAAGAATTTTCCACTCTTTTTCAGCATCTAGAGTGGTTGTTTGTTCCGTCGCCTGCATGAAGCCTCTTTCGAAGTTGGAGCTTGTATTAAGACCGAAGCTATTGACCTGCTTCAATCTATGCAAAACCAAGAACATTTCAGATGTAAACTGAAGATTTCGAACTCCGATAGCCCTCTTAAATTGCTCTTGAAGAACCTTCCAAGCATGAGTTGCTGTCGCCAAATCTGGAACAACTCAACCTGAATTTGCAAAGCTGCAATGATGAAAAAACAATCTTAAACTGGCATTTTACATGCAGCGAATAATGGAAATGAATTAAATAAAATTCAGAAAATTTCGATGGAATTATCACCAACTTTTAGAGAGATGGAAGCCTTTATAAGAAGGCTGCAAGACCAAATTTGTAATGGTTTAGAAGCCTTTGAGCCAATACAGAGATTTCAGCAAGATATTTGGGAAAGGGAGCAAGGTGGTGGTGGTTGGACAAGGATACTCACTGGTGGAAAAACCTTTGGAAAAGCGGGAGTAAATATCTCTTCCATACACGGAGAGATGACTAAGGAACTAGCTTCCCAACTACAGGTTGAGGAAGGTTTTTTTGGGGCGTGCGGGCTTTCACTGGTCATTCATCCAAATTCCCCCAAAGTTCCTACGATTCACATGAATATCAGGTACTTTGAAACAAATGAAGGACGAAGCTGGTTTGGAGGAGGGACAGATCTGACGCCATACTATCCCTACCCAAAAGATTTCAAAGAATTTCATCAAACATTGCAGCGAGCTTGCAACTCGGTCATTCCTTCATGTTATGAGCAATATAAAGAAACTTGCGACCAATACTTCACAATCAGGCATAGAGCAGAAATGAGAGGGGTTGGTGGTATTTTCTTCGATTACTTAACAGGTACAGAAGTAAAGCACGCTGATCTTGTTCGAGCAGTTGGAGAATCATTTCTTCCTGCGTACGCTCCAATTGTTGAACGCCGTAAAGATGAACATTTTGAAGAAGTTGACACCATCTTTCAGAAAATTAGAAGAGGTCGATACGTTGAATTCAATCTGATTTATGATCGGGGAACACTTTTCGGGCTTCGATCAGGAGGCCGGATTGAATCGATATTCATGTCACTTCCACCAGAGGTGGAATTTCACTATAACTGGCAGCCTGAATCTGGGAGTGCACAGGAGGAAATGCTGTCATATTATCAACCCTATGATTGGATTAATGGATGAAAACAATGATAGGAACTTCAAAGAATTTCGCTTGGATATTGGCAGTTCAATTTGCTGTGGCATTAGCATTCTTACCTAGCTTAGTAAGCGCGGACCAAATACTTAAGAAATTTCGCCCAAATTATAAAGCTGTCTTGATGGCTGATGCGGACACCGGAAGAGTTTTGTTTGTGGAGCAGGAACACCGGAAGGTTTATCCAGCCTCTCTCGTTAAATTGATGTCGGTTCTCTTGACCTTCGAGGCCATCGAGGCAGGCAAGACAAGCTTGGAGAGCATTGTAGTAACTTCTACTAAAGCCAGTAAAATTGGGGGCACACAGGTCTTCTTGAAGGAAGGAGAAGAATTTACTGTCCGAGAACTTTTGAAGGCCATGATTGTGCGATCAGCCAATGATGCGACACTGGCCATGGCCGAGCATGTTTCAGGCAATGAGGATTCCTTCGTACGTCTGATGAACCAAAGAGCCAAAGAATTAGGGATGGCGCATACAGAGTTTCACTCGCCTCATGGTCTTCCTCCTAGTCGAGGAGAAAAACATAACGTCAGTACAGCTTACGATCTTTTTCTATTGGCTAGATTTATCCTTCAGAATCATCCCCAGTATCTAGAGTGGTCAGCTATTGAGATTGATTCCTTCCGAGCAGGGACATTTCAGTTGGTTAACACCAATCGTAAGTTGATAAGAGCATACAATGGCATGGATGGGATGAAGACAGGGTATTACCGAGCGGCTGGATTCAACTTGGTCTCCACCGCGAAAAGAGGAGAGCGAAGGTTGATCAGCGTGGTGATGGGTTCTCCAAATGTCAAATGGCGAAGTCGAATTACATCGTATTTGTTGGACAAAGGATTTAATGAGTATCAAACAACTGAGCTCGTGGAGGCAGGTAAAATAATTTCTCAAACTGTTCTAGTAGAGGATGGTCAGCACAAAGAAGTCTCAATAAAACCCCAGATGTCGGCTTCACTGCTTTTAGGTCCTGGAGAAAAGGATAAAGTGAAACTGTTCTATCAATTACCAGAGAAAGTTGTAGCACCCGTTGAAAAAGGGAGCATGCTCGGAACATTAGAATTGAGAATGGGTGGGAAAACGATGCGTCAAATCCCACTTGTAGCTGCTGAGGAGGTCCCTACTCAGAGTTTTTTTGCATCAGTAGCGGAATCTATCTTCAATTGGTCGGAAGGGGATGAGTAGCATTATCTTAATGCTCTGAGATCCTCTTGAGCATTATTCGCAGCGGCTGAACCAGGATAGTTCTCTACTACATTCCTGAAGTAGTAAGCCGCCTGTTCGGGTTGCTTCCGCGTTTCCGCTAATTTACCTAACATATAAATTGCGTCTGGGGTCTTGAAACCTTGAGAAGTTGGACGGTGCTCGTAGTTTTGTAAAACCTTCCGAAATGCAGACTCAGCAGCGTTCCATTTGCCAAGCTTAAACTGGGAGTAGCCGATCCAGTAATATGCATTATCACTATCGACATCATCTTCAAATTCCTCCACAAAACCTTCAAAGACATTTACTGCTTCAGGATAGTCACCCTGAATAAAAGCAGACATTCCCTGATTATATAATTTTTTTATTCCTGGTCTTCTTTGAAGGGCCAAGGGCTGGATAGGCTCGTTCAAGTCTGGATCTTGGAAAATTTCAGCTGTATTCAATTCATTTTCAATAACGACTTCTGCAGCATTGGTTTGTGAGCTATCTTTAGATTCCTCCAAAGTAAGATTTATTGGAGAATCCTGATCGGACATATCGCGCTTTTCTTCTTTCTGAATCAATGCGCTAACTTCAGGTAATGGGGGAGGTTTGGGTTTCTGTTGGAGGGATGCTAATGAAACCTCTTCGACTACTGGAATGCTCGGAGGCTGACTGATCAGGGTTTTTGTAGTAGCCCGGGAATTTGGAGAGGTTGGAAATTTTGGGGTTACAGGTTTTGGGGTGACTTGGGAAGGTGTTGAAGCTTGTCTGATTTGAGGTTTTTCTGAAGATGCCATGGTGTTGGGCATGGCCTCGACGCTTTGCTGAAGTTCCGCAATCAATTGTTGATTCTCACGAAGAGTTTCTGAAACGGCTTTTTCCATCAGTGAAAAATTAGTAGTCCATTGATTCTGCAACTCAGCGAAGGCTTTCTCTTGACGAAGAAGCTGTGTCTCTAAGCTCAGAATTTGCTCCTTCAGCTCAACATTTTCCTCTTTGGATGCTGAATTGTGCTTTGTCTGAAGATTAGATTCACGTTTTTTCAGTTCATTTTCACTGATAGGTTTAACTGAAGCGGGTAATTCCTGCTCTTGGGCTTGGTTCTCAACTTCAGCGGATTCATTTGGAACTAGTCTTTCAAGCGTCGCACAGCTCGAAGCTAGGATAAGGGTCAAACTAAGTAAGCCTAGACGAAAAAAAATCATTATTTCAGTTTGATTGAGATGATTGAAGTTCAAGGATCATTCTGATTGAATTGGCTCGATCAGGCTGTTGATTGTTTTCATAGGCATCAATCAGTCGTTCAGCAATTTGATTCCTGCGCTCAAATTTCGGAAAATTCTTCAAAAGGTGCAGATATCTTGTGATAGCTGAGTCGTAAGCCTTTTGCGAGAAATAATATTCTCCTACAACAAATTCATACTCTGCCAAGTCATTACTGGCGTTTCTCAGTAATTCAGTGACATCCTCCAAGTAATTACTTTGTCGATAAAGCAGATAGAATCTCTGATATTCCTGAATGATTTTACGGTTGGGCTCCATGTCTCTGTCAAAAGATCTTTCACGAATGAAAATGCCGTAGCGATTTCTTTCGTAATTTAGACTGATGATTTGGCTTATCACATAAGGAGTCAGGTGGCTGTTTGGATTTCTGATCAGAAAAGAACGATAATTGACTTCAGCGTCGTTCCACTTGGTGCGTTTGAAGAAAAGTTCACCAAGTTGGAGGTATGCTAGTGTGGCTAATTGAGTGCCAGAGTGTTCGGTGCTCAGTTTTCGAAAAAGCTCTTCAGCTTCTGTATAAAACTGATCTTCGGAAGCGATGACAGCTTGATTATATAGCTCTCGAGCCGGAGTGCGGATATTGGTGTCTTGAACAGTGGAGCAAGCAAATAAAAGAAAGCTAAGCCCAATCAATAGAATTATTGAATATCTAGCTTTTACTGCGCTTGCGATAGCGAACCATCGTGATTTCGTTACCGCGCTCATTCCAATATACCTCGTGCATGAAGTTGGTGATTAAGAGCAATCCCTTGCCCGTATTTTGAAAAATTTCCTCGGTTTCTTGATTCCCTGCCTCATAGTCGTGATCAAAGCCTTTGCCTTCATCTCGAATCACATACTTCGCAGAATTTTTACTTATTTTGTAGCTTAAAACTATTCTGCGGTTCCGATAGGGCTCTTCCTCACGTCTTTCAGCAATTGCTTCGCGCATCTCTTCAAATCCTAGGCGATGCAAGACATCCGTCATTTCTAGGTTCCCATGGACGATGGCATTTTCCAAAGCTTCCTTGAGCACAATCCGTATTGTGAAGAGTTCTTCATGTCTTAGAATCTCATAACGGGGAAGATTTCTTGTGATGAAGGTGGTAATGGAGCCAATGCATTCGAAATCGTTCTCCATCTCAATGGTTCGGCTTTCAAGAATCGAATGTTCCAAGCAGTAGTTGCTGAAACGTGAATCAGCCATTAGGGAGTTCACACGTTTCAGAGTACGATGAAGATCGCGATTGGTGAAGGGACGAATCAAGAAATCACAGGCTCCCTGACGAAGGGCTTGGCGCGCCATGTCAGGAAATTCCAAAGGAATCAGAACTACAAATGGTAGTTTTCGATTAATGGCTTTCAATTCTTTCATGAGTTCGAGTCCACCAAGTTTCGGCATCATCAAACCACTGAAAACTACCTGAATCTCTTTTTGTTCGTGAAAAATCCCTAAAGCTTCTTCACCATCTTCAGCGATGAGAACTTCATGCTCTTGATTTTCAAGAAAATTACGTAGCTGTTCCCGCGATTCAGGGTTCGCATCGGCTATCATGACAAGCATATTGGGGGAACTTCCTGGGGGGACTTTTGAACCTGAGGATTTTCTGACAGGGTCAGTATGAATTTAAAAAAACTATCGCATCATTTCAGGGCAAGACAAGATTTTTTGATTCACCGCAAAGTCAGTTCAAATTCGCTATCGTACAGAATTTGTACGATCGAGTTGTAATAATGCTGATTTGATAGACTTAATTTTTCTGACTTCTTGATAAAGAGATTCTAAATTCTCATCATCTATTTTTTCAGCACGGAGAAACTGAACAGTTTGCTTGATGTACTCATAGCATGAACCTCTCTTGCCTTCAGCTTCCAAAATCCTCTTTGCTTTCAATTCTTTAGTCAAGCAAGTACCTACATACTTAGGATGGTCCAAGTTGACTAAAAATGCGATGGCTTCAATTGTGCCTGATGAAGTCTTCAATTGAACCCACTTAGGATGATATGCACCGGTAACCATTTCTCTGGCCCAGATCCTTGCCAATTGGATCTCGCGGTCCACTAAAGGTATTCTGAACGCCCTGCCAACACAGAAGGTGCCAGGTTCTAATCCAAGAACCAATCCTGGCAGTTCATCTGTACCCCGATGCTCAGTACTCCACAAACAAAAATTTCTCTGATAACCATAGATGGTGGCCCGAACCGATAAATTAAACGAAATTTCTGGATGCCACATCAAAGACCCGTAAGCAAAAAGCCAAATATCATTGTCAGGAGATCTTTGGGATAACAATTCTTTTAGGGAATCAGCCATTTCACCAGTCAACTTACAAAGAAATAAATTATTTGTTCCTCACAACCCTGTAGGTTTCGGGACCTTGTGATTCCAGAGGCCTCATACGACCCTGATTTTGAAATGCTTCCAGAAGTTCATCCAAGTGGTGCATGATTTTTAGATCGCCATAAATCTCATAGGGTCCTTCCTGAGCGATCGCTATACGTCCCGATTCTTTAACGTTACCACACACGATCCCTGAAAAAGCCTTCCGCAGGTTAGCGGCAAGAAGATGGCGGGGTTGATCTTGGTGAATCTCCAATTTCTTCATATTTTCATGCGTTGGTTCAAAAGCATGTTGAAATTCTTCCTGAATGTGGAGTCCCCAATTAAAATATTGTGGCAGTTGAGATGACTCACGAAATTTTTGTACTGCCTGCAAACCCAGTTTCAATTCTTGAGCAACCATAATCGGGTTGTCAATGATGAGTTTATATTTTCGGCAGGCATCTGGGCCAAGCGTTGTAGCGATAAAGCGGTCTACTTGTTCAAAATAAGGCCGGCAACTCTCTGGACCTGTAAAAATTAGAGGGAGAGGAAGATCTTCATTTTCTGGGTGGAGTAGAATACCAAGTAAATAAAGGATTTCTTCAGTAGTACCAGCGCCACCAGGAAAAACTATGATGCCATGGCCAAGTCTTACGAAGGCTTCCAAGCGCTTTTCAATATCAGGCATAATCAACAAATCATTAACAATTGGATTTGGGGATTCCGCTGCAATAATCTGAGGTTCACTGATTCCGATATATCTCCCTCCACGCCTCCGTTGTTTAGCATGACCTATCGTGGCTCCTTTCATTGGGCCTTTCATGGCTCCTGCCCCACAGCCAGTGCAAATATCTAGATTCCGCAATCCTAGTTGGTGGCCTACCTCCTTGGTGTATTGGTATTCATTTCTGTCGATGCGATGCCCTCCCCAACAAACCACTAGATTCGTTTCAGCGTTAGAATCAAAAATTTCTGCGTTTCGTAACATTCGAAACACTAGATTGGTAATCTGTTCAGAAGACTCAGAAGGGCCAAACAAATAAGGGTAAACAGTGTCTCGCAAGACGGCGAATAGCATTTCCTGGAGCCCAGATATGATATTCCCATCGACAAAAGCGGTCTCAGGAGCATTTCGAAGAACTATAAGATTGCCTCGAGCCGCTTGCTTGATTTCGATCTGAAAATCTTTATAACGCTTTTGCAACTCGAGGGTATCTGCCGTGGGTCCACCACAGTTCAGAACAGCAAGTGCACAGTTCCGGAATCGGTGATGTAGGCCGGTTTCACTTTGATCGGTTAAAAGGTTGATTTCCTGTTTAGAAAGAAACTCGGGGCCTCGTCCGAGTGTTATGGTTGCGTCCATTTTTCTATTAATAATTTGTGAGTGGGGGGATTATTCAGAAACTTTGGGAAGTGATTTTTGATGAAGTTTTTGAAGGATCGACATTGCAGAGGATTTACATTCTTGGGGACTCATAGATTTTGATGGTTGCGGTGATGATTTCACTTTTATCAACTCATCGAATTGGCCAAGAGATTCCTTCAGTGAAAACAGGTTTTTCGAGGGCTTTTGCCTGAGCAACCCGATAGCCGTTACTGAAACCATGATGGCTGGGAATTTTTGCTGTAATTCTAACCATAGTTCACCTTTTATCTGCTCCCAGTCCGCCTGTATTTCCTGACCACCGTAACAGAGGAGAATAGCCCAATTTTTTTCTGGTCGATGGATAAATCCAGGAGAAGAATCTTTGGAAAAATTGCTTTCAAGGGAACTCCAGATCTCCTTTAATTGTTTTAAATTTTCTTCATCCCTCCGGAATGACTGTGGATCACTGATTTGACATCGAATCTCTACCAAATCCCATCTTGGAAGAAGCCGCTGAAATAATTTGATGTATATTTCCTGTTCTAGTCGAAAAGCTTGTTGAAGCGAGGCGTCATAAACGATTAAGTGTAAACACCTACCAACCCGTTTTGAATGAATGCTTTCTTCCAAAAATTCGAGTTCGTCTTCCTCAAAATTCCGGCGTAATTGCTTTCTAACTGCAGCAACCAAATCCAACTTTTTCCGAAAGCTTTGGTTGAGTAGTTTTTGATAAGCCTTCTGAAGATCAGTATTGTTGAAATCCTGAAATTCTTGTTCTTGCAGGGAATAATCATAAATTGATGAGATGTTTCTGGGATAGGAGTGATTCGCAAGGAAAGGATCCAGATCAGTATTCCACTGATGTCGCAGTTTAGCTAATCCGATCAGATTTTGTTGTCCACCAGCTGCCAAGATCTGCTGCCATTGATCTTGGATAGTTTGACAGGCCACATTTTTTTGTTTTTGGTATCGAATTTGCCGTAAATAGTTTGTTGCTAGTTTATGGGAGTCTAGATCCGCCATCTTTCTCTTACTTTACAAAAAGGCTCTGGGGACCTTCAAAAAAATTATGAATCCTTCATTACCAACTGGAAAACTTTGGAACCCTTGCACAAATAATCCCATGAAGCAGTCAGAATTGGCCCCCGGAATTTTGGTGGCTTTACCTAATTTACAGGATCCTTATTTTTCTAAGACAGCAATTTTACTTTGTAACTATAATGAGGAAGGTGCTTTTGGCATAGTGATGAACCACCCTTCAGATTTGAAAGTCACAGAAATTCTGAAAGAGGAGTTTCAAAACCATCTCGATCTGGAAGTGCCCTTGTTAATTGGTGGTCCGGTGCAACCAGAATCATTCTGGGCAGTGCACACCTCCGATTACCTTTGTGAATCAAGCACAGAAATTTCCTCCAGAATAGCTCTGAGTGCTGGAGAAGATGTCCTCATGGCGATTCTTGATGGTAGTGGACCCCAAACTTACCATCTTGGTGTAGGCTATTCAGGCTGGGGAGCTTTTCAACTTGATCGAGAAATTCAAGAAGAGTCTTGGTGGCTTGCTCCGTTGGATGAATCCCTGATTATGGACATGGAATACGATCACCGTTGGGAATGCATCCTTGATAATCTTGGTATCTCACCATATACAGCTTTGTTCACCAAAAGTGGTCACGTTTGATATTCCGACCAATCAGATGTCCGTCAGCATTGATAGCAAAGTGGTACTGAAAAGAAAAATCCTCTGCAGGCTTTCCTAAGTAAAGAATTGTCCCTTTGGAATCCTCCCACCAATCAAAAACTAGTTTTTTCAAGGCTTGATCAAGATCTTCCAGAACCGATTCCAAGATCAGGAGCTCTACGTCCAAGCACCACAAAAACAGCCAAATTATTCTTTGTTGGCCGCTGATCTCAACTGAATCTAATGGTCTTCGCAGAGTGCTGTTAGAAACCCCCAGCATATCTGCAAGTTGCTGCCATGTCCGAGGTTTGCCGGCTACCCAAGGACGCATCTCAAATCGGGGTGAGGCCAGATTTTCTAAAACTGTTTTTTGCGGATCTAAACCTGCTTCTAGAAGTCTATTACTATAGCATTGATCTCGAACAGGGAAATCTACATTCCCTTTATGAGGCCTTAGGTTGGTTTGCAATAATCGCCATATAGTTTCAGACTGCTCAGGACGGCTACATTCTAAGCTCGCTCGTTGCCCTCTTGGGAGAGAAAAGCTGACTTCTGTTAGATCGGGTTCTTCATCTTGTTCTCTATAAGAGACTTCCTTGAATTCTAGAACCACGGATTTCATTTAATTTTGCTCATGATCACGATCAAATGGCTTTTACCTGATTTAGAGGCAACGGCAGCTGCCGGGGCAAAACTTTCAAAAACATTGGAACCGGGCTGTATTGTAATGATGGAAGGAGATTTAGGTTCAGGCAAAACAACTCTCTGCAAAAATATCTGCGCAAGCCTAGGGGTGCCAATAAATTTGGTAACTTCTCCCACTTATACCATGGTGAATATGTACTCATACGATTTGGGAGTCATCCACCATTTGGATTTGTATCGTCTAGAGGATCAAAAAGAACTGGAAGACTTCGATTTTGAAGATTTAATCGCTGTGGATGGAATCACTTTGGTAGAGTGGCCAAAATTGCTGAGGCCCTTAATTGACACTCAGAGAGTGCTCAATATCAACATCAATTATGTTTCAGATGGTAGTAGAGAACTCATCATGAGTAGCCATGATTCTTTATACGAAAGGTTGATGAATTGAAATCTCTCGTGTTGGATACCCTCTTTGAAAATCTTAGCCTAGGTTTATTAGAAGATCATGAGCCCAGGGCATTGCTTTACACTCATTGCAGACGCCGCAACGCTCAAATCTTAATCTCACAATTACAGGAGTTGCTGAAAAATTTGAATTGGGATCTTGATGATGTTGATGAATTAATCGTGAATCGTGGTCCGGGTTCTTACACAGGCGTTAGAATCGCACTTAGTGTCGTCCGCACAATTGCGCAAGTACTAAAGCTGCCTATTCGTTGTGTAACCAGTTTGGACGTTCTGGCTTTTCAAGTTTCACCTCAATTGAAGCCTTTCCCCGTAATGCTGAATTGTACCAGGCAGGAAGTTTTCTGGGCTTGGTTTCAATTTAACGAAAACGGCTTTCCAGAAATGACTTCTGACATTGAACTCTCTGAACTGAAAAGCCTTCCTGACGCTGTTTTAGAAAATCCGGTTCACTTGTTACAATTGGGGCAAAGAAGGGATTCGGAATTGGCTAAGCTAGAAAAAATTATACTTCAGTATCCAGTTCCAGATGCTTGGATGATCTATCAAGCTGCCCATCTAGGGCAAGTTAAGGAATTATCAATTGAACATGTTCAGCCACTTTATCTCAAGAAGGAAGTTCAAACAAAGAGTTCAATTAGGAAGTGATAGTTTACCAAGTATCACTGATGATTGATTTCCTGTGATGCCAGGAAAAGTAGTGGATTCCCCCATTAGAAACTGATTCCCCAGTACCGCAAAACCAATTGCCTCTCTTGCCTCTGCAGGTTGGCCCAATTCTGAAAAATCTCGAAATTCAACCTCGGGTAATCTGTCCTGTATCTGTTTCTTCAGTTCCTGATTGAATGATCCACCTCCGCTCAAAAAGGATTCTTTGGGCAATCTTGGTAAATGATCTCTATAAGCCCGATTGATGGATTCTGCGGTAAAAACGGTGAGTGTGGCCATCAAATCTGGAAGAGAAAGATCTGCTGATTTTGCCTCATTCAACCAGGTTCTCATCAATTCAGAACCAAATTCTTCTCGGCCAGTTGATTTTGGCGGTTTTAAATCTAGGTAGGGGTGCTGCAACCATTGATTCAGTAATTTATTGTTTACTTTCCCCTTGGCAGCTGTAAGACCGTCTTTATCATATAGCTCACCGGTACCTGAGCGCTGCATTCCGATATTCAAGAGAAGATTTGCAGGACCTGTATCAAATGCTAAGACTTCTTCAGTATTAACTGAACCAGGCAAGAACGTCAGATTACTGATTCCTCCAAGATTATGAACGATCCTTTCAACCCCAATTTTATTGAAAAGAAGAAAATCAAGATATGGCAACAAAGGGGCTCCGGTACCTCCAGCAGCCAAATCTTTCATTCGGAAATCTGAGACTACAGGCAGCCCGATTCTTTGAGCCAATTGGTCGGCATCACCTAATTGCCATGTGGCAGGAAACTGATTGGGAAAACTTTTTGGCAGATACGTTCTTAGTGAAGATTCAGGAGGCAGGTGCAAAACGGTTTGGCCATGACTGGCCACTGCATCAATGAATTTCGGGTCAATTTGCCATTCATTAAGTTGCTGGAGGACGATTTCTGCCCAGTGTGAGCCTAGACTGACATGAAGCTGGCCAAGTTCGATGGCACTGACCTCCCTTGGGTTTGTAAAATTTTGGAGGCAATGTTGCCAATCCGCAGAGTAGGGAGGGGAGGCAAAAGCCTCTAAGGAAATTTTTATGGAAGAACCCGAGCCAGATATTGCCACAAGGGCAATGTCCAATCCATCCAAAGAAGTGCCCGACATCAGCCCTAGCCATAATCTAGAAGATTTTTGGCGGACTTTCTCAAGGTGCTTCCAAGGATTCATTCAGAGAATTACCAAAAAATTAGAAGCGATTCTTGTACTCCCTGAGCACTCGAAAAACAGACACTGGACTCAAATCAGCATCTGGTTCCAATTCTCGAACTCTTTTTTGAATTTCTAACTCCTTAGTCCTCATAAACGGGTTCGTATCAAATTCTTGAGAAATTGTTGAAGGGGTTGTGAATTTTCTTTGAGATCGTATTTTGCGTACCTCCTTTAAAAGCACATGTGCTTTGTGGTTGTTTGGCTCCACGTCTAAGCAAAACTCCAAGTTTTTTTCGGTATATTCATGCCCAAAATAGAGTCGAGTTTCAGGTGGAAGTGAACCGATCTTTTGATGTAGTGAGGAATACATATCTTGGGGTGATCCTTCAAAGATCCGCCCACAACCTGCAGCGAAAAGGGTGTCTCCGGTGAAGGCAGCATCTCCCCAAACATACGTGATTGCACCTGTGGTATGCCCAGGATTGTGAATTACAAATCCATTTAGCGCTCCGAATCCGATTACTTGACCATCCTTTACTCCATCCGTTAGTCCTGGAATACGTCCCTCATCAGATTGATGACCAAAAATACGAACACTTGGAAACTGTTGTTTCAATTCCTCATTTCCCCCGACATGATCCCAGTGATGATGAGTATTGAAAATGTAATCCAAACCCCATCCTTTATCTCTTAATACCTTCAGTATAGGTTGGGCAGCTGAGGGATCTACGACACCAGTTTGTCCTGTAGATGGACACTGTAGTAGATAAGCGTAGTTGTCTTTCAGGCAGGGGATTGGAGTTACTTCAGGAGCTACATTCATTTCGAATTCCTGGCAAACGCATTCAATTTGTCATGTAAAAAAAGGCATTGATTCCACTAGGAATGTCCGCATTTCATCTATGAAAACCTAGAGGAAAGTGAGAACCTCCCGGTTCATCATTCATCTCTGCATCAAGATGCACGATCTCAGTGGATTTTTTCTCTTGTGTACTTTCTACAGAGGTAACTCTGAATCCGTAGCGTTCATTGAGAACTACAATTTCTCCACGAGCAGTGACTCTCTGTCGAGCTGGGTTTTTGTCCACAACTACCATATCAATGGGTTCCCCCAACAGTTTATCGAACCCGATTGTGGATCCTTTGCGTAAACTGAGGATTTCCCGAATCGTCATATTCTTTCGGGCAACTTCGGCACTGACAATGACGGGAACGTCTTTGAGAAAGTCATAGGTGTGGTGAGAATCCTCTTTTCGAGGATTTGCTAAATCGGCATAGTCAAGGTAACGCATCTTTCACTCCAATGTGAGGGTTTGCGTCGTCTTAGGAAGCCTCTCTCAATCTTTTGAGGCCGGCTTCCAAATCGGAACGCAAATCATCAAGGGCTTCCAGCCCGATATGAAGCCGCAAAAGCGGCCCTTCAAAGCGCCAAGGTGACGCTGTTCTCATTGATTTTGGATTGGTTGGGAGGATTAAGCTCTCAAAACCGCCCCATGAATATCCCATCCCAAAAAGCTCCATTCCATTAAGCATCTGTTTGATTCCCTTGGGGTCACAAGGGTGTAATTCCACCCCAAATAAACCAGTTGCTCCTAAAAAATCTCTTCGCCAAATCGAGTACCCTGGGTCACTTGGGAGTGCAGGGTATAGCACCCGCTTGATTTCGGGCTGTTTCTGCAGCCATCCCGTTATCTCCATTGTACTTTGTTGATGCCTGCTTAACCGCACGGACATGGTTCTCAAACCACGTTGGGCCAGATAAAGATCATCAGGGCCACTGCATTGCCCGAGTTGCCAAGCTGCATCCTTCAAGATTGGCCAAAATTCACGGGTTGTGGTTACCGTTCCAAGACTCACATCTGAATGACCAACAATATACTTTGTCCCAGATTGGATGGAAACGTCTACTCCATGCTGAAAGGCCTTGAAAAAAAGGGGGGTTCCCCAAGTGTTGTCAATCATCACCACAAGATCGTGTGCGTGAGCAATAGTACTCAGGGTTGGGATATCTTGAACCTCAAAAGTTTGGGAACCAGGTGATTCCAGGAAAAGTAGTTTTGTGTTTGGCCGAATCAACTCTCTGATTTCGCTTCCAATGCAAGGATCATAGAATGTTGTTTCGACTCCAAAACGCGCCAAATATTTGTTACAAAAATCTCTGGTTGGTCCATATACACTGTCCACCATTAACAAATGATCCCCGGCATTCAAAAAGGCCAGAAGTGCATTGCCAACAGCTGCGATTCCAGAAGGAAAAGTTAGACATGCGAACCCCCCCTCCAATTCAGCGATAGCATCCTCTAGAGCCCACGATGTGGGATTTCCTTTTCGTCCATAGGAAGTGTGGCGTGCGACCTCGGTGGCTCTTCCACGTTCTTCGAGTTCTTCTATCGTCTCAGAGAGAATGGTGGAGACATGATAAACGGGGGGATTTACTGCTCCATGGAAAGATTCTGGATGTCTACCTGAGCGAACAACTCGTGTGTCGTCATGCATAATTTTTTGAAATTTCTAAATAAATAATAATCTTTAAAACTTAGCTTATCATAGTCGGTTCAATGGAGCCACACGCCTTTTTGGGATTCACCTTTTTTTCTTTTCGGAAATAAATTTCTCCAATATTTCTCTTCCTTCCTTGAATTGTGATTCATAGATTTCACGTAACTCATCTACCTTGGGTAAACTCCCGAGTCGCTGATGATGAAGGTAAAGGCACATTGTCTTACCTAAAGCATATGTAGCGGCTGCTGTGTAAAGGGAACTGACAATGGTACCATACACTGGAATGAATTTTATGAGTTCCCTCCCTCCAATATGCAGCATCATACCAAGTCCAATGGCACTCAAGAAATCAACAAAACTACGCCAACTCACTTGCTGTCTGTAAATTGAAGCTAACGCTTGGAACATTCTTGCCTGGATCGAAGCAACCATTGGTAAGGTAACCAGTGGAATTGGAAGTAGTTCAACGCCTCCAGCCAACAAAGAGTGAGCAATGATTTGCGGATGTGCAGATTGGCTGTGAACATCTTGTAAAGTGCGATGTAAGGAGGGTGTGCCTTGAATCAGTGCATGCAAACTGGTTGGTAGCAGCATTTCAATTTTTTGCCAAAGTTCCTCCAACCCATAATTAGAATCAATGTACCCGTCGTCTGGCAGAGTCAAATCTACAGCTACGAATTCACTTGTCCACTCAGACAATTCTTGTTGCTGAAATTTCAGAGATCTCATTAGGTTTTGAGGTACAGAACCAGTAGCTTCCTGGTTTCCGTAAGGATATGGAATGATGTGTTCTGTGCTTGGATCAAGATAGCCCTCGTGCAGATTTGTTTGGACTACCAACACCGGCCAATTTGGTCTCTGTGGGCAAATGATCTTCAGAGCATCCTTTAAGGGTTCCAACGCATGGTCCATCACCTTTACTACCACAATTAAAAGGTGTGATCCTTGGAGGAACAGTTGAAGATCTTCCTGAGGGTCATAGCAGATTTCACCTAAGCCACGGGTGTCAAGGAAATGGACAATAGGGGTTTGTTCACCTGGAAATGAAAAGAGTGAGGAGGTTCTCGTACATGGTTGAAAACCGTTTCCGATCTCTGCTCGAGGGTGACCTGTCAAAGCTTGAATGATGGATGTTTTACCAGATTGGGTCTTACCCAGGAGCCAGATGACGGGAACAGGTAGTCGCTCTCGAATGTCTTTTAGACTTTTCCGATAACTCTCATCATCTACTGTCGGAAAAAGAATTTTATTTCTGATCCAGTTACGGGCTTGCCGTAGCGAGGAGGCGGATTTGTCCTTAGAGGCCAAGGAAGGTAGGAAAGTTTGAAAAAAGTGCGTTCATATACGCTGTTGCTTGAGAAAGCATCCAAGGAAACAGCAGGGCGAAGATCAATAGAAGGGCTGCCATCTTTGGGATGATAGCCAGTGTTTGCTCCTGAATTTGCGTAACGGCCTGGAAGATGGAAATGATCAAACCTACAACCAGAGCACCCAATAATAAAGGTGCTGAAAGCAAGGCCGTCATTCGCATTGCTTCGTTCATCAAGGAAACAACCACTGCTTCAGTCATTATATTTACCTAAATGGGAACAAAGCTTTTGACCATAGATCCGACTAGTAGATGCCATCCATCGACCAAAACAAATAACATCAATTTAAATGGCAACGATATCATGATTGGAGGCAACATCATCATACCCATGGCCATCAGAACGGCGGCAACTACCATGTCAATTACCAAAAAGGGTATATATATCACAAATCCAATTTGAAATGCAGTCTTCAATTCACTCAAGACAAATGCAGGAATGACGACCCAAACTGGAACATCATCAATAGTTCGAGGCCTAGGAAGATTTGAAATTTTCATGAAGAGAGCGAGATCTTTCTCACGGGTGTACTGCTGCATGAAGCGTTTTACTGGAATCGATGTCCTTTCCAGAAAGATTTCCTGAGTAATTCGATTGTCCAAATATGGCTGTAAAGCATTTTCATTAATTTCCTGATAGACGGGCATCATAACAAAGATTGTCAGGAAGAGAGCCAGCCCAACAACAATTTGGTTTGATGGAGTCTGAGGAGTTCCGAGCGCTTGTCTTAGAAAAGAGAAGACTATGACAAACCGAGTGAAAGAAGTGGTCATGATTAACAATGCCGGAGCTAATGTCAGCAGAGTAAGTAGAAATACGATCTGCAGGGTCGTGGCTACCTGCGAAGGAGTATCTGCTTGATCAACACTTATGCTGATTCCGGGGATAGGCGACTGCGCTTGTAAGGTTCCAATTTCGAATAAAAGAAAAGGAATCAGAATGCAGGCCCACATGAAGTTTCGCTTCAATTGTGTCAAAGTGAGAAGTTATCGAATTGGTTTCAGAGTCTTAAGCCTAGAGGTCAATTTTCCTGCAAAACCCTCAATGGTTGAACCCTCAAGGTCGACTGTTCTCACCGGGTAACCGGCGTCAATGGGTGCATATACATTCGAACGAACGACCCGCGGATTAGTCCACTCGGCCACCCTTGATTCAGTTTCAGGAATTTCTTTGGTTTTGGTTACTTCCGTCTTCGTTCCCCAATCTTTGGCGAATTTTTTTCCAGTTTCAGGAATGACCTGTTTTACTTCATTCAAATTTGCACGCTGGCGAGCTTTCTCTAAAGTCTTCAAAAAATCTAATCGGGCATAATCAATGTTTACCTGACCTCCATCGAGATCAAGGGCATTTAGATAAGTTTGGTCTCGCTCATTGTCTAATTTCGCCAGCAGGCTAATACTTTGGGGGGTGACTCCACAAGCAAACAGTTGTTTCCGAATTTCTAATACGACTACTTTTTGTTTTGGGCCCAAGTGGAAGACAGAAACTTGACGGGTGTTAACTTGGTTTTCCAACATTGGAAATTTTCCTGATAGAAATTTTCCATAGACCCAAGCCAACCCGTAAATAAGAGCCAAAATCAAAAACAGCGCAATCAACAAGCCAATCAAGGTTGCAGACCAATCCTGATCCGGAATTGCCGATCCTAATTCCATTTCGGTTGCGACCTGTACGGGGATTTTATCCAACTCTGCAATTTGTTCAGCAGGAGGGTCTGGAGTTGCTCTGCTAAAGGTCGAGGGAAATGGGTCAGCCTGACGAACTCTTTCACCAACTTCATCTGTAAGGGCTATTGATGGTGCAAGCGTATTTGTCTGAATATTTACTAGATTAAGAAACTGAAGATCCAGAAACATCCGGTTCCCCTCACGCCAGACCTCAGGATTCCCCAGGGCCATCCTCGAGCTATTGAATAAAATATCCACTTGGACAAATTCAGCCATGGCTGGTTGTGAGACTAATACATTTCGAATCAAAGATTCGTTAGGTGGGGTCAGCTCTTTCCCTAACTCATCGGCCATTTTCGTTCCTACCAAGCGAACTGAAAGGGCTCCTGGTTCAAAATTCACGATTGGTTCGTCTGGATAGGCCCCATCAAATTGGAGACTGATCTGTTCTGCTTGAGAAAGGGAAGCCAGTTTGATTTCTTGCAGGGTGTAGGGAGCTGCTTGAAGTTTGGGAAGGATAGTCAGGACGGAAAGAAGTATCCCGAATAAGATGGACCAGATTCGGAAACGATTTGTGATTCTTTTATCAGAGTGCGGCAAAGCGATCATCCGGGCTAATAATGTCAGTAATTCGGACAGCAAACTTGTCATTTATTACGACAATTTCCCCACGAGCAACAAGTTTTTCATTCACTCTGATATCAAGCGGTTCTCCAATAGCACTTTGCAGTTCTACAATTGAGCCTTGATCCAACTCCAGAAGATCTTCAATTCGAATTTGGGAACGACCCACCTCAACTTGAATGTTCAGCTGCACATCCAAGAGGAAGTCAATGTCTAACTCCGAGGCTACATGTCCTGGACCTACTGGAGCAGGACTGTCAGAGTCGGAAGGTGCCTCTATGTTTTGTGCCTCCGCTAAAATTGCGTCGCGATTGGCTTCCAACTCACCTTCGACATCTGCCCAATCTAAATCATCTAGATTTTCAAAATCACTCGCCATGAATCCTTTTTCAAGATGCTCCCTTGGTGCATCTTTAATCTACAAAATTTGAAAAATTATTGTTTGTAGAACTCTGTGAACAAAATTCTTTTCACCGGGTCTAAATCTTCCCAAGGGGGTTCATTCGGAAAGAGAGAATTGAGTCTAATCATCAGATCATTTTTTAGTATCTGTCGATACCTTAAGTCTTCTAATTGCTCAACTGAGACACTTTGCAAGTGACGAATGATCATGTCTTTCACCAGCGGTGTGCGAGCAGTCATCCAATCCATTGGCCCGGAATCTGTGAACGCAAGGGACATCGATGTTTTAAGATAGTATTTGCCATCTGGCATGTTAACGACAAATGTACCAAGACTCATATAAGTCGGATCTTCAAGAGGGGGAGGCCCCTCTCTCAAAACCTTCTGGGGTGCTTCCGTCTCATCTTCACTTTGGCAACCGCTTGGAAATAAAGCGATTGTTGCCAACAATAAGACAGGCAGCGAGGAAAGTCGAAGAAATCTCATTAGCGCTCAGAGTCTTCATGGATCACTGAATGACAAACTCCTCAAAGAGCACCTTACGGATCGGTTCAGGATCCTCCCACTCAGGTTTGGTTGGGAAAAGCCCGCTAATCACATTAATCAAACGCAATTTCAGCGATTCTCTTGCCTCTGATTGTGCTACATCTTCTGCGGATAGTGTCTGCATTTCTGAAAGTACAGCATCCTTAACTTCTACCATCCTTCCCTGAAGATAAGCCATTGCAGCAGGATCACTCATCATTAATTGGATTGTTGCCTTCAAATAGCGTCTTCCATCCTTCAGATTCACAACGTAACTTTCCAAGGGTAGAAAGAGTGGAACTTCCAGTGGTTCAACTGTTTCTGTTACTGGTAACTCTTCTTCGGGAATTTCTCCTTCTTCCTCTTCCCCGCCAGAGAGCAGGAAAAAGGCTACAGCACCAATCACAATCAGCAGTACGACTGCAACGATGATCAGAATTAATTTTTTCTTGCCGCCGCCTTCTTCAGCCATGTCCTAGCTCCTGCAGAGTAATGAGTGCGCAATTGCAGAGAAATCTGCGAAAAAATGGGATTTTTTCCGCAAATGCAAGGTGCATGCAGTCTGCCAGTAAACAGAATATACATCGCTGTGGTTCATGAACTTCATTAAAAAAGATTATGGGACCTAGTTTGCAGCTACAATCCAGAACTTAGGCGCCCCCTGATAATACAAGGATGGGTACTTTTCTTTGGCAACCTGAAGCATAGCAAGAAACTTTGGGACATAATTTTGTGGTTCTTCACGAAGTTTAAGATCCCAATAATTATCTTTACCTTGCTGGTTCATAGCTTTGGCAAGGTAATTCGGCCCGCCATTATAGGCTGCTAGGGCCAAAGCCCAGTCGTAATCGAAACGCTTACCAAGACGATCAAAATATTCAGCGGCCGCAAGGGTGGATTTTTTCCAATCATACCGGTCATCAACCAAGACACCCTCATCTAAATTAAATTCCTTGGCAGTAATATCATTGAATTGCCACATTCCTAAGGCACCAGTCCTTGATTTGGCTTTCGCATCAAAACATGATTCGACCATAGGGAGATGAGCTAATTCTGGAGGTAATCGGCGGTCATAAAAAACTCGATGAATGTATTTCAAGTATCCATTTTGTTTTGAACGCTGCAGGCAGGTTTCTACTGTTTTGGTTTTGCTATACCGCTTGACGTATGAATTGACGCGAGCATTGCTGAGGTTCCACATCTCAGGACGTTTGTCCTTTATGCCATATGATTGAGGTTCATAAGGTTTTGAACTAAAGGGAATACTGCTTCTAGGGCTTTTCCTCACAGTGCTGCAGGAAGCCAACATCAGGCAGACAACAAGTAGGCTGACAGTTAATTTAAATATTGAATTATTTTTTACTTTTGCAGGGAAGACCGTAAGGACTGAATCCATCAATTTGCTCCAGTTTAGAATCCATTCTATGGAGTGTTGGTGAGTGCTGTAACTGTCGTTACAACAAAAAATTTTAAGTTTAGAGGTTCTTTTGGAACAAGTATGTAAATAATTGATTCCAAATAAACTTTATCCTGAAAACAGAACATGTTTGAACAAAATGCAGCAACCACACCACCTATACTTAAGGTCAGTCCAAGATACTACAGGCCGATTTCTATCAGAAATTAATTTTGTTGAGAGAAATAATTATGGGAATTCAGCATCTTGCAGGGAATTAAAGTGTAGTCTTTTAGTTCCTGGAGCTGGATCATTGCAAAATTTCGTTCCAGAGAACCATCAAAAAGTCCAAACACTGTGGAACCACTTCCGGAAACAGAAGCAGCAAGGGCACCAAACTCTAAAAGTAATTCACAAATCTGATTTAACTCAGGATAGCTGGAAAAAAGTGATTCGTGGAACTGATTTTCGATCTCTGAGGCTAATTCTGTGAGAGTAGTTGGTGAAGCACTGGGGCGGTACATTTTAGGTTTGCAGTCACTGTAGGCTTTCGCTGTGGATATGCTAAACGTCGGAATAACGAGAAGAATCTCTCCCAAAGGATAATTTTGAAAAGATCTTAAAACGTTTCCTCGGCCGGTTGCCAAGGTTGGTCTTGGATTTAGAAAAAATGGGACATCCGAACCCAATTGCTCACCAAGCTCCTCCAGTTCTTTTTCAGCGAGAGGCTCATCATACCAGCGGTTAAGGGCAAGCAATGTAGCTGCAGCATTGCCACTGCCACCACCAAGTCCTCCCCCGGTAGGAATTCTTTTTTGAAGGTGAATGATGAGGCGCACTGTTCTCCCTGAAGCTTCTTCAAATAGCTTTAGTGCTCGCCAGACTAGATTCTCAGGCCCTTCAAGTTCTCGAAGATTGCAGCGAAAACTGAAGTGCTTCATTGAATGCTCTTGCAGAGTCAATTCATCAAAAAAACTAATAGGAACCAAATGGGTGAAGATTTCATGGAATCCATCATCACGTTTACTGAGAATTTGTAAGATAGTGTTGATCTTGGCTGGTGTGAACAATCGCATTGGTTTTAATTGCATTCCACGATCAACTCACCAGGATTAGCAAAGGGATCTGTTCTTAGCAGATTGTAACTAGGTCCGCAAATTAACTCAGCTTTGCGATAGCAGTAGTTTGGATGATTGGGACAACTCAAATGGTACTGCCGAACTTGTCGTGGGGTTTCGACCAGCTCTTGTGGAAGGGGCTGACATTCAATTTGGAAGGTTTGATAAAGAGGCAGTGGGCTCCAACGCGGCTCTCGCTCGCATCTTGTTAAAAGTGGTTCTGATGGCAAGCTGGTTTGACAGGCAGCTAACATCAGCAAAGCACTGTAGCAAAATTTCGTCATGGATTCTCTGAGTTCAGGAGAAATGGTCTTACCAACTCAGCACATTGCTGGGCAGCTCCAGCTTCCTGCTCAAGTAAGTTTCGTGCTCGCAAACCAAGCTCTTTTGCTTTGTCGGGCTCTCTCAGCAGAGGCATCATTGACGACCGAAGTTCCTCAACATTTGGTACGCTGTAGGCCAGCTTGTCTTCAACAAAACGAATTGCTGTCGCATAATTGTGAAAGCGTGGTCCAAAAAATGTTGGTAATCCAAACGCAGCTGGCTCCATGATGTTATGGACTCCAGTAGTGAAGGCCCCACCCACGAAGGCTAAATTTGCCTTAGCATAAAGGCTGGATAGAACTCCGATTGCGTCAACAATCAATACACGAGCTTTTGCAAATTCCTCCTTTTGACCCTGACTCCAAAGATGAATTGGGTACCGTAAAAATATTTCTTGAATCTCCGAAACATGTTCCTCAGTTGGCTCGTGTGGTACAAGAATCAGGCGCAATTGTGGTAACTCTTCAAGAGCCTCTAGGAGGACAGAACGCAAACAAGTTATATCAGCTGGCCAAATGCTGCCCCCAATTAGCACATTTGCTTTGTTCCATGTTTTGGGGAAATCGGGTGCAGTCACACCATCTCGACGAGAAAGTACGCTATCAACGCGAGTATCCCCAACGACTTTGATGATCGACTTTGGATAGCTTTCTAAAATACGTTGGGCATCTCCTGCAGAAATTGCTGCGATCTTCTGCATTGCATTGTAAATAGTTGAAAAGAGACTTCTACCAAGCAAGTTGCTGTGACGCCAAGAACCCTGATGCACCAAAGCAGAAACTAAAAACTGGGGTACGCCGCTTCGCTGTGCTTCCCAAACCAAATTCGGCCAAAGATCGTAGCTGACATAGACCAGTGCGTTGGGCTGAAGTTTCCCTAAAATTCGTAAAGCATTAAAATGGCTGTCAATAGGCAGATAATCTTTCCAAATTACATAATTTGGTAACTTGGTGGAGCCACTTTCTAACCAACGCTTCGCATTGACCGAGGTATAAGTCAGAGCGATTTGTACATTTTCCTTCTCAAATTGCCTCAGAATTGGCTCAGCTTGAAGAATTTCACCAGCACTTGCCGCATGTAGCCAGAGTAGCGGTAAGTTCCAGTCACGTTGCTGAAGGGCTTCATCCATTCTCTCCCAGATGCCGATTCTACCTTCAAGAGCCTCATTTAGGTTGGGATTTTTCTTCGCTTGGTGCTGAATGAACTGTATCAGCAGTGGCTGTAAAATAAAACGGTAGATCAGCTTCCAGAAAGTCGTCATTTTGAAATCATAGAGAGGTGGAATATCGCTTGCTTAGGAATGACGATTCAATTTTTGTAAAACCTCGTGCGGACAATCCAGATGAAATACAAGTGGTTACTGGCTGCCATTGCTTGCACCTTCGGGGCGACGCTGGTCTGGGCCTCTACCCAAGTCTTTCGGCAATATGTGGAACGCTTTCAGGAGGAAGCAATCAAGACCTTTGCTACTTACGTTATGAAGGGTGAGCGATATCCATTACAGCACGCTCTCTACGACATGCGTTTCCGCGTTCTGCAAGAAGAATTAGATATCAGTCAACGTCGCGAGACGATGGAATGCAACCGCCGTCGCAATTTTGGTACTGAAATCCCTGCAGAAAAGCAGGAGTTCTGCCAGAAGTACGACTTCATCATTGATTTAGCCAAGGAGCAACTGGCAACGGTCAGCGTTTTCAATCTCGTTTATTCGACTTTAGAACCCATTCTTTTGAGAGAAATTGAGACCCGAAAAGCGAGAGATACTTTTCGAGTTTGGATCCATCAAAAACTGAACTGCTTGGAGGACGACTACCGCTGTGCAAACAACGAGCGGGAAATGCTCCGCAGAATCACGAAGGGCAAACAAGAAGTTTTGGATGCTTACCACGCGGCTTTGATGCGCTTGGAAAGAAAGCTCTATCCAGATGAGATCACAACCGCACCAGTGTGGAGCTATGCCGGACAAGCCTGCAAAACGGTGGGTGTTTCACCGCATGGTGAAGAAAGATCTGGGATGGTCTTTATCCCGGGAGCTACTTTCAATATGGGTAGTCCCGATGGAGATGTTTCAGAACAGCCCACACGAGAGGTGACATTGACCGGTTATTGGCTGGATCGTTGTGAAGTGAGCAATGCGGATTATCTTAAATTTGTCATGCAGGATCCCTTCTTACGTCGAAGCTCCTTGTCACCAAAACTCCATGATGGAAGCTATCTGAGAAACTGGAAAGACGATCTGATCGTGGAGTACAACGTCGGTAGTCATCCAGTAACATATGTGTCTTGGTATGCAGCAAGATATTATTGTGGGGCATTGGGCAAGCGCTTACCATCTGAGGCTGAATGGGAAAGAGCAGCCAGAGACGATAAGCAGAATCAACCCTACGGTTATGGAAATGATCCTGTGTTCCTTTCCGACTATGCTTGGTATCGTCAAAACTCGGCAACCATGCAGCGTGTGGTTGCTGACCGAAAACCAAACGATCTAGGTGTATTCGATATGCACGGAAATGTTTGGGAGTGGGTTTACGATAAATTTGGCCCTTACAATCCAGAAGAACTGTTAGACCCTACCGGGCCATTAGAAGGCGAATACCGCGTGATGAGGGGCGGATCTCGTCTGAGTCCGCCGGAATACCTTCGGTCAGGCATGCGACGGGATGCCTCACCTCAGAGTACATGGATGGACGTCGGGTTCCGTTGCGCTGCGAGCGCTGAGATTACAACTGCTGCGACGGATCGAGAGAAGTGATTTCTCAATCTCTACGGTATATTTGCACTATTAAGATTTAAATTTTATCCTGATCAACCTGTTGAATCATACACCCCCCAATCCGCCATTCACCTGAATTTTGCTGTTCCATCTGATAGAATGCTTGAAAAGTGAAGCCATTCAAATCAGTCAACTGAACCAATTGAACTTTCACCCCAAAATGATCTCGTAGATCCCGATATTCTACTTGAGTTGGTTGTCTTAGGACATTATATCCATTCATGACCATCTGCATGAAAATTGCAGAATTTGGAAATTGCCGTTGAATGCCTGGGGTTGCAAAAGAATAGGCCTTCTCTGCATCTCCACTCTGAAATGCTTCCAATTGGGCATCAATTACAGCAATAATTTTTTCTTTGACCTGGCTCTCCTCCGTCGGCTTGTCTTCCGCCCAAGTTAATTCAGATATCAAAAAAAATGCGAGCAGACCTAGCATAAGATGCTTGAACATCATCCCTCCAATCAGACAAATTTATTAAATTAGAAGAAATGTGGTATGGAATGAGACCACACCCAGTAATTCTTCAATTTTTCTTACGAATTCGATTGTACTTTCAATCAAACACCAACTTCTCCATGTTTTGGACCAAAGACCATGAATGATTCAGCAAAACGTGTAGCAATCGTTGGCTCAGGGCCTGCGGCATTTTATTCAGCAATGGAACTTCTCCGCCATGATGATCCCATGGTTTCGGTTGATATGCTGGAGAGACTACCCACCCCATATGGACTAGTACGTGGTGGTGTTGCTCCAGATCATGAGAAAATCAAGTCTGTGACAAAAATTTTTGAACGTGCGGCCGGACACCCAAGATTCCGCTTTTTTGGAAATGTAGAATTTGGCAAAGACATCCAACGGCTTGATTTGCTTCAACGCTATCACGCAGTGATTTATGCTTTTGGTAGCCGAACAGATCGACATTTGAACATCATTGGGGAGACTCTCCAAGGAAGTCACGCAGCTACAGAGTTTGTTGGATGGTATAACGGACATCCCGACTACCGCCATCACCAATTTGATCTTACTTCGAAAAGAGTGGCGATCATCGGCATGGGAAATGTTGCCATCGACTGCGCCAGAATTCTTTGCCAGGATCCTGAAAATCTTGCAAAGACCGACATTGCTCAACATGCTCTTGAAGCTTTAAGGCAAAGCGAGGTTGAAGAAGTCTTTCTGATTGGTCGTCGTGGACCAGTCCAAGCGGCATTTACCCCTGCTGAGGTGCGTGAATTACTTCACTTGCCAAAAGTCGATGCTGTGATGAGAGCCTCTGATCTGGAACTGGATGAACACAGCAAGGAAGAACTATCCAAGGCGTCTCGAAATACTAAACTTAACATGGAGATCCTTCAGCAAATTCATGATCAAGGAGATAGAGGGAACCCCCGCAAGCTACACCTTTGCTTTCTCATCTCTCCGACAAAAATCGAAGGCTCTGAGAGGGTGAAAGGGCTGGAATTGGTACACAATGAAATTGTTAAAGAGGGCGGAGTTCTGAGGGCAACAGCCACAGATGAAGTGATGCACCTAAACGTAGATATGGTCTTTCGCTCGATTGGTTACATGGGGGAAGCGATCCCTGGATTGCCATTTGATGATCGGAGAGGAACTCTACCAAATGATCAAGGCCAACTTCTGGATGGTGTGGGTGGCAAGTTACTGAATCAGGAATATACAGCTGGATGGATTAAGCGTGGTCCAAGTGGTGTCATTGGAACCAATAAACAAGATGCAACAGAGACCGTCAGCCGCCTCAAGAAAAATTGGCAGACAAGCCCTACACCGCAACCAAAATTAGTTCATCATGATTTGCTGGATCTTCTTAAGGAGAAGAAAAGCCAATTCGTTAGTTTTGAAGATTGGAAAAAACTGGACAAATTTGAGGTTGAACAGGGGCAGAAGAATGGAAAATCTCGTCACAAAATTTGTGAAGTCCCAGAAATGTTGGATCTCATCCGAAGCACTTAGTCAGCCCTTGCTTTTTCAAAAAGAAGAATTAACCTAATTCGTTTAATTCCTCCTCGATACTCCTTCGCATAGTGGCAGAGTAGCTCAGCTGGTTAGAGCGTGCGATTCATAATCGCAAGGTCGGGAGTTCAAGTCTCCCCTCTGCTACCAAATCACCACTTTACTTGCAATAATCTGGCTTTACCGAAAATTACCAAAGTTATTGTTCTCCAACTGTTTATCCAAAAAGTTGCTACTTTCAATGTTTACTGTGGATAACCTCTGTTAACCTACATCGTTTAGAAGAGTGACATGCATGGTGACATGCAAAGTCTCATGCAGAATCTCATGCAAAATTCTTTTTAGAAGGGCTCCTGGGTTGATCTATATGTAATTCAAGCAAGTCTTGCTCATCAACAAGATGATAACGCCTAAGCATTGACTCTGTTTTGTGACCAACCTGCTTCATGACAACATGAGAGGAATTCCCACTGCGCATTGCCCTAGTCACAAAATCATGTCTCAAATCATGGAAGGTAGCGTCTTTGATGCCCGCGTCTTTTAATGCTTTCTTCCAGGCCTTAGCGCACCGTCCATCCCATTTTTGAATGGGCTTTTGAGTAGCAGATAAGAAAACACGCGGACTATGAATTTGGCGTGGAATATCCTTAAACATTTCCAAAACTTCAGGGAGTAACCTTACTGATCGAGCCTCATTTGTTTTTGTTTTCGAAGCACCCAACCTCACAAAACCATAACTCAGATCTACCTCCCTCCACTCCAATTGGATGATCTCATTTTGACGCATGCCTGTCCCCCAGGCCATCAAAACAATTCTCCTCAACCACAGTGGACATACAGAAATCAATCTTCCAAATTCTTCTACTTCAAAAACTCTCTTCCTAACATTGTCAATTTTTATGATGGGATAGTGCTTAATCGGGACACTGCTGATTAACTCAAAGCGTAGTGCTCGATTCATCATATTGCGCAACAGATTTAATTCCTCTTTGACAGTTTTGGGTGCGATATTTTGGTATGGCTTGCTAGGTGAGGGTTCATTAAGTCGCTCACGGATATACTTTTCCAACTGCCTGACATTTAAATCCCTAATCAATTGGCCAGGATCGATGAGCCGCCTCAAAGCTTTGATTTGGGATTGGAAACGTCTATATGAATCCAACTCTTGAATTTCTGGAAGTGCAAGGAACCAATCAAAGACTTCTCCTAGAGTAATGGTTGTATTTTTATTTCGGAAAATATGCTTGCCTTCAACAATTGATTTGCGTACTTCCCGCAATCTGGCTTCAGCAGCAACTCTTGAAGAACCAATACGCTCTCTCTTTCTTTTGCCATGGTGCTTGTAATCAATCCAATAAACTTTTCCAGGGTACTTTTTAAGATTGGGAAATCTACAAGGCTGTCCTTTCTTCTCTCCAGAGCGCAGTTTCCCTTTACAGATTCTTGATGATTCTGAGTTTGTATATTGACACACTGGACACTCAACTAGCAGTCCCATCTCCACCCTCCTGTTTCCATTGTTTCAAAAGGTGACGCAGAGCCTCCTGCATCTTGATTAGTTCGAGGTTGATCTGCTCAACTTTTTTAGGCTGAGCTCTTATCTTAATGTTTTCATTAGTAGCAATTGAGGTTTTTTGATGGAAAATTTGTTGTCTAATTCTGTCCTCAACCACTTTTTCTTGAGCATTAATTTTCAGGAAAGGTTGAATTCTGACTAGGAGTTCCCCAGATCTCCTGGCATTAATAGAACTCATTTCCTCTTTGCTTCTAATTTTATTTATTTTTTTAACATATTCTTTTTTCAATTCCAGAGGAGGTTCCATCATGTCGTTTATCTGGCGTCTTAACTCAGAGAATTTTTTCAAATTCCTCAAATGCATCTCAACACGATCTGCTGTTAAGAGTTGTTTTGAATAAAGCATTTTTTCTTCAGAAAGCATTTCATCAGTTAGCTCCACCCCATCTAATAAGATCTTCAATACTAGTGTTTGATCATGCCCTCCAACGGATGATTGATTAGCAATATCAATATAAACTGATTTTATTTCCTGAACTTTTTCAGCAAATACATGCTGCAAGGAATTGAACTTATCCAACCACTCAGAATTACCAGTAAATTTCATCAGAGACGTGGAATATTTCTTATATTCAAATCCAGTTGGATCCCACCCCAGTCGCTGCCGGCCAAACCAGTCGTTATCAAGCAATTCTTCAAAACATTGCCAAGTTAACTCAGGACTATAGTTTGGGGTTAGGCGCAATAGTAATTGCTCTAATTTATTAATATTTAGATTCTTTTTTTTAGGTCCATCCCCATTTAAGATCCATTGCTGACGAATACCAAAATCAAGTTCTATTGCTTTAGCCTGAACCACAGTGATTTCACTTCCACGGCTAAAGATCTTATTGATTCCATCAATGCTCATCCCAAATCTTTGAGCAAGATCACTCCTACTGAGTCCCTTTTCTTTAATAACATCCAAAAATCTCTGAGTCGAAGGCGGAAGGTTTTTATGTTCTTTTGCAGGTCTTCCCATAAATGCTCCAGTTACCGCTGTTGACAAGAATGAATCTTTGAGTTACTTTTTAATAAATTTTATTTAAAATAAAATAAACTATATTAAATGTCAAAATTTAAAAGGAGCAATGATGAATATGTCATCCAAAACACACCCCTTGATGACAGTTGAAGAGGCAGCAGATAATCTCAGACTTTCTAAGCACACTATTCATAACTGGTTAAGCCAAGGGCGACTTCATCGGGTCAAACTTGGTAGTAGAACTTTCTTGGATCGTGATGAAGTTGAGAGGTTTCTAACGGAGGCAAGGAAAAATGGAAGGGTTGGGTAATGAAATTTTTTTCTCTGAATGGAAGTTATGACCTTTTCTACACACACAAATCTTCATTCATGGAGAGGGAATGAACGAAAAGATTCCCAAAGAGATACTACTGAAGGTTTTGCTGGAGCATCCTGACTTCGTAAGCTTTCACAAAGTTGGGGAAGATGACTGGCGGGATTCAAGCGAGAAAAACCCAAGTTTTTCATTGAGCTCAAAAGGATCGTATGACTTCAAATCTGGGAATTCGGTTAACATTTACGAATTGGCAAAAGAGAAAGGTATATTAGATGGTGCAAAAAAAAGGTCTGGATTTTTCTCCAGAAACCAATCCAACCCCAATGAATCGGGAGATAAAAGTTTTCTCGCTGCGAAAATATGGTCTGAAGCAACAACCTTTTCTGGAGATGCCGATTATATTCGAGATTACCTGACTGAAGATAGAAATATTCCATCAGACAATTACCAGGATTTGATTAATGCTGGTCTACTTCGGTGGTTCCCAAAAAAGAATAATTACCCACCTGCTCTAATTTATCCCTTCCACCAGATTGAAGAAGATTGCTCACTCCGAAAACAGATTCGAAAGATCCATTTCACTAGAAAAGAAGCATTCAATGGTAAGAGAAAAAATGCTTTGGGTAAGGATGGTCATTTGACTGTTTTGCCACCTTTAAGGCTTTCAGAAGTGGCTTCAAAGCGGGTCTATTTAGCAATGGAAGGCTTGGAGGATGCTCTCAGTGTCCGTCAATACTATTCAGACAGAACTATCGTTGTTGCAGGCAGTAAGGAAAACCTAAAACATCTTGATCGATTACTCAAAAAGGGAGATGAGTTACTCATCATTGCAGATAATGATGGGACATATTATCCAAATAGTGGTCAAGAGAAGGCTGCACAAATCTGCCAATTGCTTCAGTCAAAGGGTGTGAATGCTAAAGCCCTAATGTCAGCAAAACCGAAGTTAGATGCCAATGCGGCACTGCAAAACGGCAAACTATCTGAGTGGTTGAAAACACTTGTTGAAGTGCCAAAGATAAAGGAATATGAATTTTCTGATTTTGATATCGAGTCGATAAAAGGCAAAAAAGTCCCAAAACTTCCGAAAAGCATTTTGCCTGGAAAATTAGAGAATTATCTTGAATTAGTGGCAAGATCTCTTGATTTGAATTATGAAGCAGCATTTATTGAATTTCTAGTAAATGCCTCCATCGCAATTGGTGGTAACAAGAAAATTAATATCAGACCGAATTGGCAGGAAAAAGCAATTCTGTGGGTTGCCAGTATTGGTAAAAGTGGCTCTGGAAAAACACCCCTTCATAATCAATGTGGCGGCTTTTTTCTACAGTCAATTCAACTTAGATGGCGTGAACAGTATAACCAAGAACTAGAGCAGTTTAAGAATCAGGAAGTTAACAAGCCTCCAAAACCTATTAGAAAACGTTTGATCGCTAACGGGCTAACAATCGAAAGATTGTGTGCTCTACATGAAGATAATCCTGCTGGAATTGGAATCACCAGTGACGAAATCATTGGAGTCCTAAATGGATTAAATCAATACAAAGGAAAGGGTAACGATAAGCAGAAACTGCTGACCCTCTGGAATGGCAATTCTTACGAGAACCCAACTGCAGACTCTGACCGATATATTCCCAGTGTGTTCGTACCAATTTCCGGAGGAATTCAAGAGCCATTGGTCAAAGAAATTGTTAGTGAGCACAATATCATGGATGGGCTCGCATCAAGATTTTTGTTTAACTATTTAATTTGGAATCTTCACCCAATAGAAATCGAAGAACAATTTAAAATCGATAGGTTGATTGAGGATTCCATTGGAAAAATCGTTCTTGAAGAGATTTTGGAGAAGCTCGCTCATATAAGGAATGAACCTAGCCAGATAGCAATTAGTGAACATGCGCGAAATCTACTTGCCACACTTGAATTCAAACTCAAAAAAGAACAACGGAATGGGAATGACCAAACTGGAGCCGCATACGCAAAACTAAGAACCTATATTTATCGAGTTGCTTTGCTCCTACATTATATTACTGAATCAAAACCTGATGAGGTTGAACTTAGTGAAAACACTGCCTTGAATACCATTCAAGTCATGAAATACTTCCTAGCAAACATGCAACAAGTTTATAGTTTTGTTGAATTGAATACAAAAGAGCAAAAAGTAAAGAAGATTTTGGATAAAATTCGTGAATTGGGAGGCAAAGTGCCAATCAGGAAAATTAAACAATTGTTTAAGGGTTCTATTAAGCCAGAAGAAATAGAGGAAATCTGCCATTCGCTGGAAAAACTGGGTGAACTGGTGCTCACTCCGACAGGGAAGACAATCGAATTATCGCTACCTTGATTGTATGCTCAGTTGCTCAGTTGCTTCCAACACTGCATGATTACTGGGATCAAAGTGAGATAATGCCGATTCTCATTGATGCTCAGTTATTCACAGTTGGTCAATTCATTTATGGTGTAACTGAGCATTGGTGAGAGAGGGTCTTTCTCACATCAAGGCCAGAGAATATCTAGCCTGCAAAGGAAGTGAGCATCTGAGAATGATTTTTAGAGATTCTGATAAGTTGATTCTTTGCATTACGAGGTCCGAATCAGACAGCATCTAATAATTGTTTGGAGTTGATCCTGCTACTGCGTTAATTATCAAATTTAACCCGCCTCTGCATGTGGCTCGACTGGTTTTAAATTAGGCCATAGATTCTTATCTTTTGGAATAAAACCTTCTTTTACATCAAGTGAAAACCACGGCAACCTTCTGAAAAGACTCTGGCAAGTTTCTCCCATTGGATTGTCAATGCTTTGCCGATTTACATTTTCGTGAAAAGGAAGTCCTACTCGTTGATCAATTCTCAAAGGATCACCACTAAATTCTGGAAGTTTACCTCTGGACGCATTCCAATCTTTCATAAAAATTCTGTCTGACGGAGGCCTTGTTATTGATGGGGGTTCGGAATCGTTATCCCAGGGAATACTGCAGGTATTTTCGTACAAGCCGAAACGTAGTTGCTTATATCCAGGGTGATCAATCATCAGAGTTGAGTAACAACACTTCGCAACAGTCCTTTTTGCACGCGCATCTTTTCTGAGTAAAATCACCATTATGTTTTCTTCGCCACTCTCGACCCTAATGTCATTGTCCCAGTAACCTGCTGATAGAATTGGTGGCACTTGGGGGCCATCTTTACTTTGTGCCCAAATAACATGTTGATAACAATCTATGCAAGCACATTCACGAGCCTTTCTGACTCTCCCATTAAAAATAGTAAATGATGTTTTTCCACAACTACATGTAACAAGCTTTGGATCAGAATTACAGTTATTGTAAAGTTCGTCGCTGTCAAATGACTTCGTTTTGTTTATTTTGGATCTATTGGACATAAATTTTTGAAATTTTAGTTCAGACTAACTAAGACTTTTTTGCAGCAATATTTCTTTACTCTTCTTAATCAATCCTTCCATAGCAGATGTTGAATAGCACCGTAGTCGCAAATTGTAAGTGAAATTACATCTTCCCTGGTACTATGTGGCAAAGAAGAGGTTTCTTTTGCTTGTCGAGAATGATCATCCACCCCAACTGAGTTTGATTAACGTCAGTCAGTACAGACATTGTGTTTCCTGTTTCTTTATCGTCTTTGATTTCTAGCGCTGTAGACCAATTTAGAGAGTGAAGTTTTTTCACCCTCTCTGTAATGGGTATCTGCCATCCACGGGGACATCTGCAATTGGGTATGAAATTCATTTGTCAACAGTGAGAACTAATTCTGAAAAATTTGCATGTTGGATCTTGTCAACCAGATGGTAGGCAGCAACTTCTAAAGAATTCTTCCAAATTGGTCAAGTTTCTATGTCGAGGCTTTGAGTTGGGTGAGGGATGTACCTCTTTCACTAAATGAATAGTGCCGTGCCCCCTCTTTCTTCTTTCAGGTATATTTTCCAAAAAGCCCAAAAATAGTGGCGATGGCCATGGAGGTAGCGACCAAGAAGCAGCAGGTTGCTGTTAAGATCAAAGGTGGATAGATTGGCAGTCAATAATGTCTTAACTCTGTATAAATATAGATTGTGGTGATCATCAGACAGCAAATTTTCTATCTAAAAGAATTCTTCAAAGATCCTTCTATGCGTAAGGTTATCTTCTGGGTTGCTTGTTTAGCAGCCTTTTCAGCAAGATTTGCTACTGGGTGAAGTGATTACTGATCAATTAGGGGTAACTAAATTAGGAAAAAAGTGACTAAAGGAGAACAAATAGACACTGCCTGGAGGCTTGGTTTTCAAGGTGATTACTCATTGATTGAGGAAATAATTTACCCTGAATACCTTTGCTTGGATCACAGGATGGGACTGGAGGCAAATTTTGAATCAGAAAAAGTTTTGATGAAAACAATGTCGAGTATTGTCACTCCTGGGCCTTGCAAAGTTCTTTATGAAAATGAGGAGATCGTCGTTACTCGGTGGTTTTCAAAATATAATGAGACAGAACTCAGATATATTGCGGTTATGTCCGCTTTTCATTTCAGAGAAGGAAAGATATTTCGACAAGAGGTTGTACGAGAGCTTTTGGATTATGATCCTAGTGAAGGGCAAAACTGGAACTGGAAAGACTACGAGTAATCAGCAAGCAGTTGGTGGGCTATACCATCGCAGAAATCAAATCACGAATACCAGCATGAGGAGGAGAGATGACTAGAACAGAAGCATGGGAAAAAGCGTGGAGACTTGTAGCGAAAGAGAAGGATTATTCATTGGTAGATGAAATTTATCATCCAGATTACAAGGCTGTCAGCAAGATTACAGGCATTGAAGTTAACCTTGAAGCAGACAAAGAAGCATATCTAGCATTCATCGAACACCTCATGGTAGCTCCCGCAAAGATTATCAACGAAAGTGAAGATTTTCTATGTATTCAAAGATACAGCAAGTACAGAGAAGCAGATATTTTTATATCAGGAACAACTTCTATCACTTACAAAGATGGGAAAATAATTACCCAAGAGAGTATTGGGGAAGAACTAGATTACGACCCCAGCGAAGGGCAGGACTGGAACTGGGAAGATTACGAGTGATTAGGTTGGGGGAGCTTCGCCATCGCAGAAATCAAGGATACCGGTATAAGGAGAGAAAATGACTAAAGCCGAAGCATACGATAAAGCCTGGAGACTTGGCCGCAAAGGTGATTTTTCTCTAGTTGATGAAATTTATCATCAGAATTATAAATCTATAGATTATAGAACTGGCATTGAGGCAAATATTGAAGATGACAAAGTTATTGTCTCAACATTAGGTGAATCAGTTGTTTTTGGACCTTCTAAAGCACTTTTTGAGGGAGAAGATTTTGTTTGTGTTGAGGGATTTGCAAAACGTCAATTCAATGTAGATGAGCCCTCATACGGCATTATGATGACTGCTCTGAGCTATCAAGATGGCAAAATCGTCTCGCAAAAAACTGTTTCCAGTGATTTGGATTTTGATCCTAGTGAAGGGCAAAACTGGAACTGGAAAGACTACGAGTGATTGGATTGGGGTGAACGGCTATACCATCACAGCAATTACATCAAGGACAGTAACATAAGGAGAATTAGTGGCAAATGCCCTTCAGGGTAAAACCCTAACTACCATGACCGTCATTTTACCAAATGAAGAAGTCGCAGCAGAACTGATGGATGTTGCCAATGGTCACTTTGAGTTTATGCAGGAAAAGAGTTATCAGGATGGCCCCCTGAAACTAATTCAATATTATATTTCCTCTGGCCCAGAGTGGAAAGAAAGTGCCTCATTTCTTGATGGAAAGACACCTGAGAAAACTGGGAGAGTAGTAATGACACTTGTTGAAATCTATGAAACTGATGATGGACTACACCATCACTGGCTTGAATCTAAGGAGCATCATCAGATTTTGGAAGATTTGCTTAAAGAAGTTGGAGGAGAAATTCAAATCTACAGTTTCCAGAAAATTATTCAGAGCCTTTGGGACTAAGCTAAGACTGGAACTGGGAAGATTACGAGTGACTTGTGAGAACTGAGTAGGAGAAATAGATAATCCCCAAAAAGTTGATCTGCTGCAATTGTGTATGAATCACCAATTTGAAATTGTGGGAATTTATGCTGATTGGGCTTTAATCAAACAAGGTAAAATATGAGAATTCTTTTTTTAGTCATTTTCAGTGCTTTATTTCTGTCTGGATGCCCAGGGAAGACTACACCACTTCAGACGACTAAAGAAGAACCCCCGAAATATTACAAAAAATCAAAAGGGTATTACAAAAAATCAAAAGGGTATTAAATAATCTATTGTGCAGTCCCTTGAATAGATGAGATCAAAAACTGCAAAGATCACAAGGGACTTTTTGGGGATGATCATGGAGGTCCAGATGATCCAAAAAAGAATGATCTGCTATCTGCTGATGACGCTTTTAATTGTTCCCATGGCCTTGTCACGGGATCGAGCAATAAGACCTGCTGCCAAGCAATTCAATGGAGGTATCAGACAGGCATTGGTCATTGGCAATTCTAAATACCGGTATGCTGGTTTTCTTCGAAATCCTGTTAATGACGCCAGAGCAATCGGCTATACACTCAAGCAACTTGGTTTTCAGGTCACTACAGTCACAGACGCTGATCAGCGGAAGATGGAAAGGTCAATTAAAGACTTTGGTAAACAACTGCGTGATCGTAAGGGGGTTGGACTCTTCTACTATGCTGGACACGGTATGCAGTTTGACGGGGAGAATTACCTACTACCTACAGATATTGATCCCAGCACAGAAGAAGACGTGCGCTATGACGCAGTCCCTCTGGGGAAGTTATTAGCTCAGATGCGATTAGCAAATAACAAGATGAACATAGTCGTACTCGATGCCTGCCGGAATAACCCTTTTTCAAGATCTTTTCGTACATTTAACCCGGGTCTAGCGCAGGTCAATGCTGTGGCTGGAACCTTTATCTCTTTTGCAACAGCACCTGGTCAAATCGCTGCTGACGGCAGTGAAAAAAACGGACTATTCACAAGCAGCTTTCAGAAAATCATTCAGAGCCTTTGGGACTGATAAAGCTGGGCAGTCACTAACCTCTTTCAAGTGAAAGGAGAGGCTTAGTGGTTTGAAGAATTTGTACAATGGTTGACTAAGCAACTGATATTTTGCGGAGAAGATTCCATGAACGAGTACAATAAAATGCTTGCGGGGGAATACTGGGTTGCGGATCAGCGTATGATGGAGTTACAAGAACAAGCTAGAATTGACTTAGAAAAATATAATGCCATTCCAAACTCAAACTATGAAGAAAAATTGGCTTGCTTGAAGTCAATCTCCAAAGAATGTTTAACGGCAATGGTATGTTCTCCAGTCACATGGGAATTCGGTTGTCATCTCAGTTTCGGAAAAAGTGTTTTCATAAATTTTGGCTGCATTATGCTGGATGGAGCCGAAATAAAATTTGGTAACCGGATTGCGGTTGGACCAAGATCTATGTTTTTGACTGCTGGACATCCAGTTGAGCCTGAGAAGAGATGGATTTTGAACAAAAATGGTGAAGAGGTTGGTTGCTGTATCAACAAACCCATCTGTGTAATGGATGACGTGTGGATTGGTGCAGGAGCAATCATCTTGGGTGGTGTAACCATTGGCTCCGGATCGACAATAGGAGCAGGAAGTGTCGTAACGAAGTCGGTACCGGAAAGAGTTGTCGTTGCAGGCAATCCAGCTAAAGTGATTAGAACAATTCCCTCCAAGTAGTGTAGTTCAATCTGTCTACCACTGGCATCGTCTTCCGCAGTTCCTGACAGCCTTACCAGTGGCTCTTTACAGTCTCTGAATGGCTTTTATGGAAATTATACATTTAGACCAGCATTACCACTGAGTTCGATCAATACTTGATTATTAAATATCTATTAGTTAGTAAGTCTGAATTCCCCTTTTCCCTCACTTTAGCAGGTGTCGACATGGCAATGATGGTTTGGATCACGGCAAAGGTAAAAGATGGTAATCTTAATCAATTCATGAAAGTCCTTGATGAGCCTCATGGTAATGCTTTTACAGCTTCACAAAAAGGTTGTGAACGCTTGGAACGCTCTATTTCACATGAAAATCCTAATCATATCCTGCTAACTAAACTGTGGAGTTCTAAAGAAGATTGGGACGTATACTTTGCATCACAGCAAAAATTGAGAAATGAAAACGGTTGGAATGCTCGGTTTCTGCCTTTGCTGGAGGAAGATGGTGTACAAATCACATTTTCTGAAATGGACAAATCTCTGTAAGTGGAGTCGGCTCACTCAATCCCGCAACACCCCACTGGCTGATTCCTGCTGACTGGGCCAAATACATGCTCATTGATTAAAAGAGTCATGCCCCAAAGTATCTACAAAATAGTAATTCGATTTGTTCCGGCAGTGAACACGCAACCTCCCCTAAAATCATAGAAGACTTAGGTGTTTAAAATGAAAAAAATTAGAACCTATTCATCTCTGTTTATCTTTATAGCACTGCTTCTACCTTTTCAAGCAGGAGCTAAAACAACACTTGTTCTTCACCACTTTGTTCCTGAGACCCATTCACCGCACAAGAACATGCTAGTTCCTTGGGCTAAAGAAGTAGAGCGACTGTCTGAAGGTAAGGTCAAAATTGTCATTTCCCCAAAGATGGGATTGGGCGGTAGGCCAAAAGATCTGATCAAGCAAGTCAGTGAAGGAAAAGTGGATCTCGTCTGGACAGTCAATGGCTACAGTGGAGCCACCTTTATCCGCTCTGAGGTTTTTGAACTTCCGTTTGTACATACCAATGATCCTGTGGCTACGAATCTAGCCATGCGTGAAATGTTTGAGAGTGATCTCAAGAAGGACTATGAAGAGCAGGGAGTGGAGGTGATGTTTCTGCATGTCACTCAAGGACATGCCCTGCTGACCAAGGGGTATGCCCCCCTTGCCCCACAGGATCTCATGCGCAGAAAGATTCGTGTTCCTGTGAGAACAATGGAGTGGGCGGTAGAAGAACTAAAAGGGACTGCGATCAAAGTGCCTGTGCCGAGAATTCCTCAAGTCCTTCAGCGCAATATTGCTGACACGCTGATGCTCCCAATGGACGTAGTGAAAGAACTTGGACTAGAAAGACATATCTCACATTTTACTCAAGGGCCAAACAGAGAAAGATTCGCTAACACTGTGTTTCAGGTCTCGATGAATAAAGCACGTTGGGAGAGTTTTGATGAGGATGTTCAGCAAGCTTTTAGAAAAGCTAGTGGGATAGATTTTCTTAAGAAGGTTGGTCAGCAATGGTCAAATGATGATTTAGATGGAGCCCAACGACTAAGCAAGTTCAAGAGTAAAGATGTCGAACTGACAGAAGCACAATTTCAAAGATTTAAAGAAGTTCTGAAACCTGTTGAAGATCGCTGGCTGAAGCAAGTCAATTTTCTAGGCATTGACGGAAAGAAGCTCATTAAGAAAGCTCGTCAGACGATTAAAAAACATTCCAACTGAACAAAGATGAGCCAAACATGGCATCAAATAAAATCATAAACATAGAAAGGGAACATGTGGACTTTACTCAAACTCCTTGCGATCTTTCTGTCATAATAATAAATTTATATTGATATAATATTTGTAGAAGGGAATTCATAGTTGGAAATGATTGTGAGAGAGAAAGAACCAGTGATGCGACACTAGCACTATCAACTCTAACAGTGCCCCCTCCATGCTACACACTACCTAGTTCTTAGTTGCATCGTAAATGGCACTGACAACGTCTTTTCCAGTTCCTGCAAGCCGTTCCCAGTGGCTCTCCGCAGTATTGAATGAACTTCTAATGACAGGATGTGGATGGGCACAATCTATCGTGGGTTTTCACGATGCTTCTAAGTCAGTGGAGGTGTTTTGATAGCTTTCGTTAATGTATTGATCACAAGCTCAAATTTACGAAAGCTCCTAATCTTTGGTGAGTTAAATAGTCTTGCTCACGTTGATGCAGTTTTTCTTACCTAGAAAGCAATGTTGAGGGAATCCCAATTGAGTTTAGCTCAGCCTTTGGCCACACAGCAGTGATTTCTCGCTCTTGATTTCGTAGACGAGCCTTTGATGGCTTGCTGTTATGCTTTACTTGTTGATCTTGCAGGTGGGCTGCTGCTGAGTCACAACGAACACAATCAGTCGCTTTTTGAACTCTATATTTGGCTGAGGTTAGCGGCCACCGAGAGCTTATTTTCGATATCCTCGGTTGCACAGGATGCTCACCCATAAATTCACCCATTTTCCAAATTCCTCTTTTAATTCGCCCATCGGGCCAAGTGTGAGTTCCTTGGCCATTGGGAAATCCATCTTTGTGATTGCCAACATATCTCTCACCGTCTGGCCATGTGTGGGTTCCTATTCCATCAGCTACACCATCCTTGTGGCTCCCAATGTACTTCTCACCGTTTGGCCAGAGATAAGTTCCTTGCCAATGAAATTTATTATCTTTGAACGCACCCACATACTTTTCGCCATTTGGCCATAAGAATGTCCCTTGACCGTTAATTAGTCCATTCATCCAAGCACCAGAGTACTGCCTTCCATCAGGATGGGTGAATGTGCCCTGACCATTTAGCAGCCCATTTTCCCATTCTCCTGTGTATTTACGCCCATCCGGAAAAATCAGGCTGCCTATGCCTTCGAATTTATTATCCCTGAATGCCCCAATATATTTCCGTCCATCTGGATAAGTGAAAATGCCCTTCCCAGTTGCTCTGTTTTTCTCCCATGCCCCGACATATTTCCTGCCATTTGACCAAGTGTAGGTGCCTTGACCATTCTTTTGGCCCTCTTTGTATTGACCCTCGTACTGATCACCATGCGGCACAGCCAAAATGCCCTGCCCATGAAGTCTGCCATTTTTAAGCTCACCAACGTATCGGAAACCATCAGGGTCAATAAAGGTCCCCTTACCGTTGGGCAAGCCGTTTTTGACCTCCCCTACGTAGACAAGATGCAGACCTGATGGTTTTATTGTTTTCCAACTGGTATGGTGAGAGTCCAGATCCTCCTGAAATTTATCTACCTCGATGTATAGCTTCATTATTTCAAGTTCAGGATCTCTTATTCTATTGTAGCCAAGGACAAAGTTACCTTCACTTAGCTTTGAAACCCCGAATGTGCCGAAGTAGGGCATTTGCTCTTCTTGGTACAAAGGAACCCGCTGCTTCAGGTACATTCCAAGTTCAGTCCAAGTTAGGTAGCCATCCTGATTTAAATCTGCCTGTCCTCTGATTCCACGTATGAACAAAGCTCGGAATTCACTATTGTCAGGAACAGTTTGGTCAGCACTGCCTGCTGAAATAAACTGGCGTACTGGCTTTGAAATCCAGTAGCGGTTGTCGACTGCATTGGAGACTTCACTTGGCTGTAAGACTGAATCAGATAAAAAGGAATCAAAGATAAATAGGATGTGCTTGGACTGACCCTGTTCTAACAATGAGAGAATCTGCTCCACTTGCAATGATTTGCTGCTGAACAATGTTTCATTTCGTTGTGGACTAGGTGCATCAACTGGAACCAAAGACCCAAACTTATAGCCATTACTCTCTTTGGTGTAGCCATGACCTGCAAAATAGAATAGAAGCCGATTTTCTTCTTCATTGCCAAATTGATTGATGAAGTCAGTGATCTCTTCAAGCAAGATATCTCCAGTTGGATCTAATTGAGTTTCCACCTGAAAGCCCTGCTCCTCCAATGCCTGACTAACGGCAACTATATCTTCCTTGATATTGGTTAGGTCACTCCATGCGTTGTCTTGATAATCACTTGCTCCAATCACTAAAGCATAGCTCCCTTTAAAGAGTTCGACCTGTTCAATATCCTGATTCCAGATGTTGACAGGTCGAACAGCTTGGCTCTGAGCCATTGCCTGTTGAGTTGCTGCTACGAGCAATCCAACTAGCACTAGCAGTCTGATTGGGGAATAGTTCCATCTCATGATCAACTCCAACAGATTGATTGCTAATTGTTCCAAGTAATTTTGTTATTCAAGAACTTTGCTTGGTGAAGAATTGCAAGGATGTGTTGATCTTCTATGAAGCGAAGGCGTATCTGGGAAGAATCTGGACAGAGACGGAGATGGAGTCCCTTGTGAGGCGTTGTGTGATTAGTCAGGAAGGATCTTCTGGATTGTGCTTTTCGAAGATGGATTGAACGAATGATTGTCTACAGCAACTTTCTGGAACGTTTTGCAACGAACCTGAACTACTTATAATTGTTTGATGACAATTATGGATTCAGACCTCAACAGCGGACCATTTTACCTAATTCGGAGGGGGAAACATGCATATTAGTTTTCGAATCATAGGAATTCTATTCTTTCTCTTTATGGCTATATTTTTTGATTTTCGGAATGGAGAATTACGATTTGAGATGCTGACTGGGGTATGTGAAAACTATGATTTCTCAATGCAGAAATGTGCTTCTGAAGAGAATTTAAGTACCGTTAGTCTGCTGCCTTTGTTTTTTGATCCACCGTCAATCTTACTAATTTCTGTTATCACTTTTTTGGGTTCAGCCTTTAGAGGACTTGGTGTTGTGGGCTCCTTAGATAAAGCCTCACATTTGGCTAAAGATGTCGGTGAATTGGGTGCAGCTATAGGAGCAATTCATACTTTTATGGGTGTTTTTAATGAAGCTGCCATTTCGCAAGCATTTGGCTTTGTATTTTCAGCCTACTTTACCGGGCTTAGCATTTCTTTAATTTGTTCAGCATTAGCAAATTATCTACGATCCAAGGAGTTAATTTATACAGGATCATGACGAATATGGATCTAGATGGAGGTGGAATGGATGTGTGTTGATTTGTGTGAGAAAAAACCTTTTCAGTACTTTTGATAACAGAATTCAGCCTATCTTTTCAGATGGATTCCATTGATGCTGATATCAGAGATTCAGTTGAATTGAATGCATTCTGGTGTGGAATCCACATCAAGTTCTGGATTCCATCGCTCACCACCTTTCCCTGAACCAAATGAAGCACTTTTGTTGTTGAAGGGTAGATCATTGAGAGGAGACTGAAAGTACTTTTCCATCTGGGGAGAATTCCTGAAGTTTTCATACAGATTTGCTAGATGGCTTTTATCGCAGGCTTCGAGAATCTCTGCAGGGTTTTTGTTCTCACAGGGAATCAATTCAAAAAATCGAATCAGGCAGGCATATTGATCCAGCATTTCAAAGAGCGCAAAATCGGCAGCAGATGCAGCACTACCCACAAGAAAGTAATTTGTCGATGAGGATTTTCTTGATTCCAACCATCTTTCTATTTTTTTGAATGAACCCCTATCTGCAACCATAGTCGCATCAAATAGTGCTGCTGCTGCTTGTTGTTGATTTTCATGTTGAGCATACGCAAATTCGACCATTTTGTTTCTGACATCCATGATCTCACAAAGAAGCTGCTCGCACTGGGAATTTTCATTGCTATCAGAGCCTTGCATATCTAGCTCACGAGCCAAAAGGGTCATACAAGCTATGGATTGAGCAACAATAGTCTTTTCATCAGCATCCTGAATTTCAACGTAAGGCAAATTGATAAGAGGATTTATTTTTTGAAGTGTTGGCTTTGCCTCCAAATGCCAATGCGAGCCCTTCACAGAAAACCCATCCTGAGTTTGAACTGCTGTCGTTTTGTAGAAAATACATTTTAAAGGGACACCAGAATAGAGAACCATTTGTCGTAGAGGAGCACCTAAGCCCTTGGTGCTCCAATAGGCTACTGTAATTTCTGAGTTATTCTTTGGCATTTCATCGCCTAAAAAATATTAAGGAAATAAAAAACTGAACTGTTCAGTTTGTAATGAATATTTTGGGGGATTACAAGGAACCAAATAGCCCATCTCGCCACCGTAACCCAGTGTCTTGGTATGTCCATGTCCCGCATAATAAATCAGCAGTCGATTTTCTGGATTTGCTCCCTTTTCAAAAATGAAGTCCTCAATGGTGGCTTCCAGTTGTTGCTTGTCTGGATCTTCCAGAAGTTGGACCTCAAAACCATTTTCCTGCAAGGCCCTTTGCACCTCGATTACGTCTTCTTTGACTCCAGCGAGCTTGGACCAGCCATTGGTGTAATTACTTACGCCAATAATGAAAGTATACGATTCCTCGTAGATGTAAGAGATAGACTCATCTTGAGCTGTGGTGGCTTCAATGCGGACAGGTTGGATGGCACGAGTCTGGGCTATGACTACTTGGGATATGAATGCCAGCAGTCCTAGGGTTATCAGCAGTTTAGTGAAGCCTTTCATTTTGAACTCCGGCAGATTATTCTTCTGTTTGTTGTTGGTGTGGATGAGTCTGGACAAAAGAATGTTGTGATTGCGGTGGGGAAGCTTGAAGAATGTTTCTGGAGCAGAATTTAGAGAATTTATTAGAGAATTGAAAATTTTTTTATGAATAAAGCTCTCCTCCTAATAGAGTAATTAACAAATGAAAGTCTGAATAGTTTTGTGTTTTTTCGCTGCTTTGAGACTCAAATTTGGTTTGGACTTTCTAAGTAAGCTTGCCCAAAATATGCCCAAAAAGATTCTATTTTGAGGCCAGCTTTAAAATTTAATATATAATAACATATATTTATTATAGATTCATAATCGCAAGGTCGGGAGTTCAAGTCTCCCCTCTGCTACCAAATCACCACTTAACTTGCAATTCACTCCTTTTATCTGGATCAACCTCTAGCCCATAGATCTTCTGGTCTGGAAGATGATTATCTGCCCACCAGGCTTACCTCCAATTCACTCAAATTACCCTATCAGATTCGGCTGTTGCCCACGTATGTGCCCACGTAAAACTCAACTGGATTCCGAGAGTTTGTGCGGTTCTGAAGCAAATTTGAATTCAACTAAATCTCTCTCGTCAATGAGTTGATACCTACGAAGCATTGCATCCGTCTTGTGCCCAACCTGCTTCATCACCAGATAAGCTGGGTTTCCGCTACGCATTGCCTTGGTAACAAAGTCATGTCTCAGATCATGAAAAACCGCATCCTCAATTCCAGCCCTCTTCAAAGATTCATTCCACGCCTTCTTTTGGTAGGATCCCCAACGGCGAATTGGCTTTTGAGAAAGAGACAGGAATACGTTCCTCCACTGAAGTGTTCTGGGTATCTCCTTGAGCATCTGAAGTACCTGGGGAGATAGCCGAACAATACGAGCTTCGTTCGTTTTCGTCTGTTCAGCTCTGAGGCGTACAAATCCTTCCTTCAAATCAACTGCATTCCATTCAAGCTGGATAATTTCCTTCTGACGCATTCCCGTCCAATACGCCATAATCACAATGCGTCGCAACCACAAGGGGCATGCCTCCAAGAGGAGGTGATATTCCTCATTCGTAAAAATTCTCTTGCGAACATTATCAACTTTGACCGATGGAAAGTGGGTCACAGGCACTTTGCTGATAATTTCATGTCTCAATGCTCTGTTGAGGATATTGCGTAGTAAGTTGATTTCCTCCTTGGCGGTCTTTGGCGCAATCAAGCTTCCCAACTTGCTGGGGGAGGGTTCCTGAAGGCGTTCCTGTACAAAATTTTCCAATGCAGCAATTGAAAGATCACGAATCAATTGCCTTGAATCCAGGAGACGCCGCAAGGCCTTTACCTGCCTATTCATTCGAGCATAACTGTCAAGCTTCTTGACTTCCTCCAATTCAAGAAACCAATCAAATAATTGTTCAATCGTCACCAACGAATTTTTATCCCGCTCAATGTACCTGTCTTCAACCTTAGCCTTCTTTACTTCAAGTAGGCGCGCCGTGGCAGCCGCCTTTGATGGCCCGATTGACTCTCTTACTTTCTTACCGTTCTGGCGATATTCGATTCGGTAAATTTTATTAGTTTCTTTTTTTAGTCGAGAATATCCGCAGGGATATCCTTTGTTAGGGCCACGTCGAAATCGGCCTTTGCAAATGCTTGTACTTTCTGAATTCCAATGACCACACTTTGGACACTCTATCTCTATTCCCATAACTCACTCCTTATCTGTTTTGAGAGATAACCGTTCATCAGGAGCACCAGCTATAGCTTGCTCAACCCTGCTGCAGAGGCCAAACCAACTACCATGAAATTTCTCCCTATGTTGATCAATCCATTGCAGATCTATTTCAAGGCTCAATTTTTCTGCTTCGTTTGAAATTCTGTCTTCTTGCCCAGCAATAACTAGGTCCATAAGATAATAATAACCCGTTAGCCATTGCTTGCGCTGGTCTTTAGGAAACTCGATTAAAGCCTTTCCTGAGAACCTCTGTGCCTCATCTTCATTTACAGGAAGCTCAGTAATCAAATCCTGCAAATCCATTAGCAATATATTTGATATTTGCCCATACCAACTTCGAACCTCCCCGGCCACTTGGTGGTCAGTCAACCTCTTGAAAACCAAGCGCATCTCCATTTCCATTAGTTTTCGTTGAAATGCTGTAGTTACCAAAGTTTTTGGAAGCTCCCACATCGTTAGATATGAGGGATATTGGAATGGTGACGACATATTGAGTCTCCATATGTCGCTTGGATTGAGAGCGTTGTTTCCAACTATTTTAGGCTCATCACCATGCAGTATCCACCGATGATTCACCCCAAATGCTTGTTCTGTAGCTCGGGCTAAAGTCTCAGAGACTTTGCTTCCCCGCAAAAAAATGTTGTTTAGGCCTGAAATGCTTAGGCCAAGCTCAGAAGCAAACTGACTCCGCGATTTACCTGTTTCATTCATGAACTGATGCAACCGTTTGGTTGAAAGTGGTAGATCCGAAGTTGGGTTAGGTTGTCTTGGCATATGTAGCCCAAAAAAGAGGTTGCAAAACTATCCAAGCTAATTTAACGTAAATAACACATTTAGGGATAAACCCCAAATAATTTTTTATCTTTAAGGAAATTCCATTATGAAATTTGAAGAAATTGAACACCCTCTAATGACCATAGAAGAGGGAGCGAAAGCTCTCAGACTCTCACGCTTTACCATCAATAACTGGTTGAGTATGGGTAAACTTTCTAGAGCCAAGGTAGGTCGAAAAACCTTTTTGCGACGATCTGAGGTAGAAGCTCTTCTAAGCAAAGCTCTCATGGAATAGCAACCCTAAGGACGTGTGATTGGGAGTTTCTAATGACTCAAAACAGTTCATTAACAGAAAGGTTCCAAGCACTTTGTGACCGCACCAATGCAGGCAAGATGGGCAATGGCCAATTCAAGGGACACTGTCCAGCCCATGATGATCAAACACCCAGCCTAAGCCTCAAACTGGCAGAAGACCGAATTCTGCTGAAGTGTTTTGCTGGCTGCAAGCACGAGGAAATACTATCGTCCATGGATATGGAAGACAGGCACCTGTTTGAGGGAACAAATGGAAACCCAAGCTTGAATGAAAGAAGAG
>JACLAD010016495.1_pt1 | contig 76950 bp, 74 predicted proteins | sample 8027901 | NCBI WGS metagenome assembly JACLAD01 (sample SAMN15725071, study PRJNA655200) | protist metagenome | isolation source: fluorescence activated cell sorting (FACS) single amplified genomes of... | place: Spain: Blaines Bay Microbial Observatory, Mediterranean Sea | collected 2016-07-05 | reverse complement strand
GCTGCTCAAAAAAAGATCTTCTTCGAGATGGAAGATTACATGCAGACGGAACTCTTCACGCTTCCTCTCTACTATCAGCAAGCTTTCATCTATGAGAGCAATAAGCTGAATCGCAACGGTGGAATCTACGGCAATCCACAGTACAACTATGATTGGGATGTCACCAAATGGACCGTAGAGCCCGACGCCAACGGCAAAATGGTGATGAACACCAATACTGGCCCAATGGAATTTTTTGAGCATCCCTGGTTCAATCCAGGCCTGTACATCACGAACAAGGTGCTGTTTGATCGGCTAATCAGCTGCGATGGTGGATTGGCACCAACCCGGCCAAAAATGGCCAAGTACTACAACCTGAGCAAAGACGCCAAGACTCTGACATTTGAGCTGAAGAATGGCCTCCAGTGGCACGATGGTTCAGCAATCACTGCTGAAGAGATCAAGTGGAACATTGAGTTGGCTCTCAAAGTCCCCAACATCATGCCGATCTTCAAGACAACTTTCAGTTATCTGGAAGGTGCAGAAGCTTTCATGAATGGCTCTGCATCCAGCGTTTCCGGAATCGCTATCAGTGGCAACAAGATCACCTTGTCTTTTGCTCAAGTGGATCCAAATGTTCTACTGACTTTCACTCAGTGGGCTCCTTTGCCGCGCAAGTATCTAGAAGATGTTGATCCTGCCAAGTTCCAGCAGCACCCTTTCTGGCAAAACCCCGTAGGCTCTGGTCCCTACAAAGTCCAGGAAGTCAAAATGAACGACTACCTGATCATGGTTCCATTTGAGAACTTCCACGAAGGTGTTGCCCGTATTGATGAGATCGTCGCCTATCCCAGCAAGGATAACGATGCTAATCTCGTCAAGAACGCCTCGGCCGGATCCCTTGACTATGGGTTCACCAAGAACGTGGCTGACGTCAAAGCCTTGGAAGAGATGGACCACATGCGTGTCATTCCGGCAGACATCCCGTATACACGGATGGTCTGGTTCAACAAGTACGCGAAAAACTAAGCCTCTCAACCAACCCAACATCTGTCTTCAAGGCAGGTGTTGGGTCTAAATTTTCATGTTTGTCTACTTCACTCGACGGCTGCTCTACCTGATTCCCATGTTATTGGGAATCAGCTTCCTTATCTATCTGGGGTTGGAACTAACACCAGGAGATATCCTCTCCTACCTACTGCCTCCTGAGGCTATTGCTGATCTGAAACCAGAAGAGTTGATCGCAATGCGGGAAGCCTTGGGCTTAAACGATCCGTTTATTGTCCGTTACCTCTATTGGCTAGGTGGCATTCTGCAAGGAGATTTTGGTTATAGCTTGGCGAGTGGAGTGCCTATTTCCAAACTTGTTCTGGAACGCATTCCTGCAACTCTAGAGTTGTCAATTGCAGCCCTCTTATTTTCAACTCTTTTTGGCGTTATCCTTGGTTCGATCAGTGCCTTGAAGCGAGGATCTCTGATGGACAACTCGCTGACTGTCTTTGGCATGATTGGCGTTTCTATTCCCGAATTCATTTTTGGCCTGATTGCTCTAGTTGTCTTTGCGCTACAACTGGAATGGCTTCCGGTAGGCAAACGCCTGATGCCTGGTTACGACAGTTACTGGGATCACATGCCACACCTAGTGATGCCCTCCATGGTACTGGGACTAATCATGACTGCTGGAGTAATGCGCTACACCCGATCCAGTATGCTTGACTCTCTGAACAAAGAATTCATTCGGACCGCTCGCAGCAAGGGAGTCCCTGAGTGGAGGGTCAATTTTATTCATGGTCTCCGCGTCGCTCTGATTCCTGTAGTTGTGCTCATTGGCTTTCGTCTGCCAATGCTGATTGGTGGGACAGTAATTATCGAACAAGTCTTCCAGTGGCCTGGTATTGGTGACTTGTTTGTCAACGCTGTTCGGGGTCAGAACTATCCGCTGGTGATGATGATTTCTTTTCTGTCTGTGACCGCAGTCCTTTTTGCCAGTTTTCTGATTGACCTGCTGACCGCCCTGCTAGACCCGAGAATAAAACTTGAGTGACGCCAAAATAATGACTCGCCGTCCAACTCGGCTAGACAAAAAATTCGATCTCCTCCGAGAGAAAACCGAGCAAGGAACTCTCAAAGCACCCTCGAGTAACCGAGCCCTGAATAAGCTAGCTAGTAATAAGCTAGCTGTGTTGGGTCTGGCTTTTGTGACCATCATGATCCTGGCCTCCGTCTTTGCTCCGCTTGTGACTCAGTATGATCCCCAGAAAGTTGACCTGCGGATGATGCTCAAACCACCTAGTGCGGACCATATTCTTGGTACCGACAAAATTGGGCGAGATGTGTTCGCCCGCATCATCTATGGGGGTCAGATCTCGATCCTGGTGGGGTTTGGCAGTGCCTTGGGAGCCGCTCTCATCGGTGTCAGTATTGGTGCATACACTGGCTACAAAGGCGGCTGGTGGGACAGCACGTTTCTAAGAATCTCTGAAGTAGTCATGTCCTTCCCCCAGATCATTCTAGTGCTGATGCTGGTAACAATCCTCGGACAAAGCCTGATGAACCTGATCATCATCTTCACGCTGACGGGTTGGGGCAGCCTTTATCGACTAACCCGCGCCCAGATGCTTTCTCTACGTGAGGAGGAGTACGTCCAGGCACTTCGTGCTTTCGGTCTGAATACCTTCACCATCTGCTTCAAGCACATCCTACCAAACGCCCTCGGACCGATTATGGTCAACATCACGCTGAGTACAGCAATGTTCATCCTGCAGGAAGCAGGGCTCAGTTTTCTGGGTCTTGGTGTTCCCCTCAACATCCCAACCTGGGGAAATATCCTCAATGTCGCCCAGGACCTACGAATTCTACAGAACTACTGGTGGGTCTGGCTTCCCTCTGCGGTGACCATCTCACTCTTTGTGCTAGCCATCAACTTTGTGGGAGACGGCCTGCGTGACACCACAGATCCCACAATGCAGGGTTGAGGATGAGTGCTGATCAAAAGGTTTTGAGTGTCAAGGATCTTAAGACTTACATCTATGTGAACAACCGCTGCAACAAGGCCCTCGATGGGGTGTCGTTCGATGTGTATCGCGGAAAGACCCTTTGCGTTGTCGGGGAAAGTGGCTGTGGCAAAAGCATCACGGCTTCCAGCATCACACAACTGCTCCCCAAGCTATCCAGGATTGAATCTGGAGAGATCGTCTATCATTCCGAAAGAGGCAACATCCGCATCGATCAACTGGAGCGGAATGGGCCAGAAATGCGAGCATTGCGTGGGGCAGAGATTTCGATGATCTTTCAGGATCCGATGACGGCGCTGAATCCCGTTTATCGTATTGGATCTCAGATCTCTGAGGGACTGCAATACCATTCGAAGAACACGCTTGCTCAACTCAAGCAGACTTCCATTGATCTGCTGCGCCAAATGGGAATTCCCCTGGCCGAACAGCGAGTGGATGATTACCCTCACCAGTTTTCAGGAGGGATGCGGCAGCGGGCGATGATCGCCATGGCGATGTCGTGCAAGCCCAAGATTCTGATTGCTGATGAACCCACCACAGCACTGGACGTCACTATTCAAGCCCAGATCTTTGAGTTGATTGATGAACTCAAGCAGCGGCACAACACTGCCGTGATCCTAATCACTCATGATATGGGAGTCGTTGCTGAACTGGCGGATCACGTGGCGGTAATGTACATGGGCAATATCGTGGAACAAGGAACAGTCGATGATGTACTTCGGCATCCTGCGCATCCTTACACCGAGGCATTACTGAAGTCGATCCCGATCCTGGGCAAGGGGAAACAACAGCAAATTACCCCAATTCAGGGCTCAACCCCCGATCCTTATCAACGTCCCAAAGGATGTCAGTTTGAATCCCGTTGCCCCTACGCTACCGAACGGTGCCAAACTTTTCCCGATTCTCAGTCAATCAGCGCAACCCACGATGCACTCTGCTGGCACAGTGAAAAGGTGCTGAGCCATGCCTAGCCAAGAAAAGATCCTACACATCAAGGGCTTAAAAACCTATTTTCCTGTCCGAAAAGGGCTATTACGCACCGTTGCTGCTCACGTCAAGGCGGTTGATGGTGTGGACTTAGAGATCTATCGGGGAGAGACTCTAGGGCTGGTCGGAGAGAGTGGCTGTGGCAAAACCACGCTGGGAAAATCCATCATTCAACTCGTGGGAGCCGTTGGTGGACAGATTCTCTATCACGAAGGAGAGCAAACCTTCGACTTGCTCAACTTGAGTCCTGAAGAGTTCAAGCACATCCGTCAAAAAATACAGATTGTCTTTCAGGATCCGCACTCCTCCCTCAATCCGGCCTTCACTGTTTTTGGTTCCCTACAGGACCCACTCAAGCTCTATGGGGTGAAGACCAAAGCGGAGCGTCGCAAAATCATTGGAGATCTGCTAGAAGCGGTCAACATGCGCCGTGAACAGATGGATAACTATCCCCACGAGTTTTCAGGTGGACAGCGGCAACGTATTGGCATTGCCCGGGCTCTATGTGTCAACCCTGAGATCGTCATCTGTGATGAGGCAGTCAGTGCACTCGATGTTTCGATCCAGGCCCAGGTGCTCCAGCTATTGCAAGAGATCAAGGAAGCCCGAGGCTTGACCTACATCTTCATCACGCATGATCTGAGTGTGGTCGAATACATCAGTGATCGTGTTGCTGTGATGTACCTGGGCAAGATCGTCGAATTGGCGGAGAGTGAAGCTCTCTACCGTACACCACGCCACCCTTATACCCAGGCGTTATTGTCTGCAATTCCGATTGCGGATCTGGATCGGAAGAGCGATCGGATTGTCTTGGAAGGCGATGTACCCAATCCTGTTTCTCCGCCATCAGGTTGTGCTTTCCATCCACGATGTCCAAAATTCAAGTCTCTCTCAGAACCAGAAAAGCAACGCTGCATGGGAGAAGCTCCACAGCTCAGTGATGCTACCCAACTCACTCAACCACACCTGGTTTCCTGTCACTATCCCAATTGAGCCAATATGAATTTCCAAGAATTGAAGCATACCCTCTACAGCGCCGTGATCTCAGACACTCTGGACAGCATGGGCTACCTGAACCAGGCACTGAGTTCGGGGATTCGTCCTCTAGATGATGGCATGATTCTCTGCGGGCTAGCACGAGTTGGCATCTATATGAAGATTTATCATGACGATGAAAAGGTGAATGTCTACGAGCATGAGATTGCTCTAATCGACAGCCTCCAGCCTAATGAAGTCGCTGTTCTGCTCTGTCACCAGCATCATGAGATTGCACCTTGGGGAGAACTGCTCTCCACCCGATCACAGTACCTGAAAGCTGCTGGATGCCTAACAGATGGTTCCGTTCGGGACGTCAAGCGTATTCGCCAGATGAACTTTCCTGTCTTTGCCGGAAATATCGGACCTCTCGATAGTAAGCATCGAGGCAAGCTGATGTGGTATGACGTTCCCGGAAAAATTCACGGAGTCAGCGTCAACAGCGGAGACTTTATTTTTGGTGATGTGGACGGAGTGGTGATCGTACCCCAGCAAATCACAGCAGAAGTCATGGAGAAGGCACTACAGAAAGTGAGGGAAGAAAATCAAGTACGTGGTATGTTGGAGAATGGAGTGAGCCTCGTCAAGACCTTTGAAGAGCATGGGATCTTGTGAGCGAAACACAACAAATTGTAGATTGCCATGTCAACATTTGGGATCCGGCCCACTACTCCCAGAGCTACTTAGAGCAAATTGCCAGAGTGCGGCCCGGAGAACTATTGATCCCAACAGATGCAGACTCTATCTTTGCGGCGATGGAGCTTGCGCACAAGGTGATCATCTTCTCTCCCCGCTATGGAGATTCAGTGGGAATTCAAGGGGAAGACAGCACAGTATTCAAGGCTGTTCGGAAGTATCCGGACAAGTTTGTGGGCTTTGCCTACTTTGATCCGAGGGAAGAAGAAGCCCTCGAAAAGCTCAAGACTGTGATCGAAGATCATGGTTTACAAGGCGTCAAGTATGGGCCGATTTACAATGGTGTGCCACTGGATGATCCTAGAATGGATCCACTCTATCGCTACTGTGTCCAAAAAGATCTACCGCTGACGCTGCACATGGGAACAACGTTTGCCCACAACTCACCACTGGAGCTAGGGCGTGCAATCCACGTAGATCCTATCGCACAGAAGTATCCGGATTTAAAGATCATCCTCGCCCACATGGGGCATCCCTGGTACGAAGAGTGTGTTGCCGTGATCCGCAAAAACCCCAATGTCTACGCGGAAGTTTCAGCTCTCTTTTATCGTCCCTGGCAATACTACAACATCTTAATCACGGCTCAGGAATATCTGGTTACAGATAAAATCTTCTTCGGCACTGACTATCCGTTCACCACGCTGGAAGAGTCCATTCGTGGCCTCAAAAACGTCAACCAGCTTGTGGAAGGTTCCAAGCTTCCAAGAGTCACAGACGATACCATCAACAGCATTCTCTATTCTTCTCCCTTCGAACACTGGTGGCACCAGAATCCAATAGGCTTGTAGTTCAGAAGTGGTGATGACGCTAGGCACCTTTTTGTTCGAAAGCTTCCTACCCCAGGGTGTGCTTACAAAATACAATACCAGAGCAGGAATGCATTAGCTCTTGTTTCCTACCACTGCTCTCGGCGAATCGCTGGTACTGAAGAAGGATCTACGCCGAACTCCTGTAGAAACTCCTCATACCAAACCTGTGTCTGTCCTGTATTGTAGTAGTACGCAATCGATGTATTCACCCAGTCCCTCCAGCGCTTGTCAGCCTCCATTCGGACACCTGCTGAAGATGCAGATTGGCGAATCGGTGAGGGCAGGACAATTTGCCCCCGGCCAATCTTCTTGCGCATCGCAATCAACGGAGGATGGAACAGCGAGACTGCATTGACTCTACCAGATTGGAACGCCGCGACAGATTCACCGTTACTCGGAAAACGAAGAATCTCTGCTTTGTTCAGACGCGCTGACACATAGGTGTCCATTGTCGTCCCTTGGGTCACAGAAATCGTAACCCCAGACTTGTTGAGATCTTCCCAAGTCTTGATGCTCAAGTCATCATCAGCAAGCACAGCCAACGCATAGTACAACAACGGTTGGGCTGGAAAATCTACGGCAAGAGCACGCTTGGGAGTGGCGTCCAAAACGAACATTACATCAATCTTGTTTGCTTGCAGAGCCGCGACAGCCGTGCCCCAAGTCACTTCGACAGGCTCAAATTTCACGTCCATCTCCTTGGCCATCTGTTTACCGATAGCTGAGCCTAATCCTCCCCACTCTCCGGTGGCTGGATTCTTTGAAAACCAGGGAGGAGCCTCGGTGACTCCTACACGGATCGAACCACGATCTTTGATGGCATCCCATGTTGATTGAGCAGATGCTGTTGCAACTAACGACATCAGTAAGACAAGACTGATAGCGAACCACTGCCAAGATAGTCGAGCATTCTTCATAGACTTCCTCTAGAGAAATGAGGTGGAACAATAACTTCAGATCATCTTCAATCTGAAGTGCGTGAGCCTAACTTTTTGACTAGCACTGTCAAGGGCTGTTCGAGAAGAAGAGATTGAGTGAGGTCTGGATGGGGAACAAGCTAGTAGTTCAACGTATTGAGAATATACTGACCTAAGCGAGAATACTCGTAATCGTGAGCAACCGGGTTATTTACAGTAAAATCTAAGTAGATCAAAGCAGGACGGCTGCTCAAGTTGGCAGGAGTGGTAAAGTTTAGTTCCCAAACTGAGGACCATGTTTCTTGCTGGAAGGTGTGCCTAGCAATACTAGAAGTCGCATTATCAAAAAGCTTTTCAGAATCCGTAGACACAACTATCGGAACATCATCTGCTGGTTCACCAGTCAATGCTATTCTTAGACTGTAATTTTTACTGGGTTCAAAAACTTTCAGTCCACAGTTACTACCCAAACAGGCCTGGTGCTCAAAACCCGGTTCAGGAATATAATCAATAGTCGCTGTTGCTTTATCGCTCACTTGATAATTATTATCCCTCACCCATACATGCACTTCTTGTAAACCTCGAGGTACGTTCTTGTCTAAAGTGAAGTGATCTATCCAACCCTGTCTGCGACTCTTATCATCTAGTAGTACCCAACTGCCAGAATTGGCTGGAACGGTAGGATTTTGTGAAACGTAATAACTGTGAATATTCTGATCATCTACTGCACTGATATCTAAACGGACACTTCTCGTACTTGTAGTTCGCTCATCTTGATTAAGTACGACCTTCAGAATACGAGGGGCAGCATTACCTCCATTGATTGTGAGAGAACTAGAGGAGCGGATTTGGCCCCCAGTATCTTGAACCCAGAAACGCAATTGCTGATTACCTGATTGCTTTTCAAACTCTATCTCTCTCTCTTCCCACTCCTTAGGTGGCAAAGGATAGTCTTTCCAGGACAGATTATCTTCTGTCACACACACTAAGTTTTTGTTGGCTTGTTCTGGACATCTAGCAATTGCCTCCCAGTGGGGATCATCTATTGCTGGGGTCAGCTCATTGACATTGTCACTAAGCAAATAAGCAGTTAATCCATAGTCGTCAACCGCGCTTAAATCGATCAGTAAGTTATTATTACTGGAAGACTGATAGGAAGAATTTCGATCATTGCTCCAACTTGTATTGATTGTAAGATCGCTAGGCAAAGCATCATCTCCATGATTGATCACTACATCCATTCGCTGGGCTAAGGAAATTCGTCTTTCGGATACTGGTCTCGGCTCATCCACAAACCAAACATAGATTGGAACGGTCTCAACTGCAGAGATAATTTCACGATCTAGATCTAAACCTAGGTCAACATTCTCTATGGTGCTGAAGTATCGTTCTCCATTAGCATTTTTCCACGGTGCAGAACAAAGATTTGAAGAAGTTGGCAAGGCTGGACGATTTGGCGATGTAGAGATGTAGTAGCAAGATATACCCCAGTTGTCTCTCGCACTAAGTTGAACATTGGTAATTCCCGCATACTCATTCGTTGTTAGTTCTATCAATCGCGTATCAAATGGGGCAACAGTATCGGTCTCTTTCATCGTCCACGGGCCAAGATCTGTGATTTTATTTTGCAGGATAGTAATGCCATCCTCACGCTGCTGATAGACCAAGTGGGAATCGTTATCATAGCCACGTACTTCGAGAGTCAGATTTGTTCCGCTGTACAATCGGCTGAACCAGAGATACCCCTGCCCTCGTTTCTCAGTTCGGTCTAGTAGTTTTCCATCCAGATCCCGTAGAATGGTACCTGATGCATCGCTAATAATTGCTCGAATCAATGCTACATTTTCTGGCAATTGTGACGGACTACTGATGTTACTGCGACTGGTTAGCCACTGTAATTCAGCCTGCAGAGTACCTCCTTGCTGAGCTGGTGGAGGTGTTTCCTCTGTACAAGCCATCAACAACATAAAAATGACCAATCCCAGTGCCCATCGGAGAGAGAAACAGGTCCGCATATTCTTAGAAGCGCAAGTGGAAACCAGCTTCCCCAAGAGGTTGCCGGTCAAAATGTTGACGAAATTCAGAATCAGTCAGCAGTGGCCATTGCAGGCCCAAGCGTAATCTTTCCCAGAAGATAGCTCCTAACAATAGATCTATTCGGTTTTCCCTAGAATACAATCCTGCATCTCGAAATGTGTCTGAAGATTGCCAGACCATTAAGAAACCGCCCTGCAATTGAAAATCACGATTTGTCACAGGACTTACAAAGCCCACATCAAAGCTAGTCACATCCCCAGGATCATAATTTTTCTGATCTTCACCTTTCTGGATGTAGCCAGCACCGAGGTACAGCACCTGCTCCGGCTCTAATTGCCAGAACAGTTTTTGAGCGAATAGAAGCTGATTAAATTCTCGCGGTTCGACCACTGAGTCAGCGGTTGGCAACCGCACGCCACCCAGAGTAAGGCTATGGATTTTTTCCCGTAGAAAATCGCTATGTAGTCCTAGTCCTATTAGTAAATCTCCACGGCCACTTTCTGCATCGCTGTATAGAAAAGGTTGGGAAATCAGCCAATGCAGTTGCTGCCAGACACCACCAGCCTCAAAGTGATACCAAAATCGTTCGTTCTGATTAGCGGCATTCGATTCAACATAGTAAGCTGGCTCATCTGGGTACTTTTCTGGCCAAAATACCATTCTTGGTGTACTCAGCCATTCCCGATCCTGTAACCGCGATAAGGCCTGACGTTGCATCAGTTCAGGAGATCTTGGCAGTACTTCCCCAGCAAAAGCAGGACAAACCAAAGTGGGCTCCCAAGTCAAGCATAGTGAAGTTTCTGCCCGCAAACTTTGGTAACTCAGAAACAATAGACTTGCTAAACAGCAAATGGAGGCAAGGGCCTTGTTCACTATCTCTTTACTTCGTCTGGGGCGTCGGGTCAAATTGGGCAAAAACTACCTTTTACCGCTACCCTTCACACGTTGCCACTGTTGAGGAATTCTGCGGTTTTAACTGGGTTTTGACCGCGCTGGTCAACCTTGCACAATAAAAACCAAATCGCCTTTACCTAGGTCTGTAGATCACCTGACTTTCCCAGCTCTAAAAAATGTTTGACAATACGATCAATGGTCACCATCTTATGACATCGGTGTCATGACACCGATGTCATAATTTCTTGAGAAAGAGCATAACCACCAGCATGAAGCCGTCTTGCCCACGATTTACGATATAGCCAAAGCTGCGCAAGTCTCACCAAAGACTGTCAGCCGCGTAATCAACAATGATGCGCCTGTTCGTCTGGAGACCCGACAGCAAGTGGAGCAAGCTATGAACGAGTTGGGGTACGTACCATCCAAGGCAGCCCGCTCCATGCGCTCCAATCGCAGCGGAATTGTTGGCTTGATCACTGGAGCAGTGTCACAGTCTTCAGAACTTAGTGAACCACATGGCCTGCCAGATCTCTTCATTGTGCAAGGTATACAACGAGTACTCGCAGATGAAGAAATTACCCTGATGATTGCGGACACTGGTGGGCTGGCTAAGCGCATTCCAACACTAATCAACACCTTCCTACAGTACCGAGTGGAGGGACTGATCTACGTGGCAGACCGACACCAGCGAATTTCACTACCTCCACTTCCACAAGGACAACAGATGATCCTTGTGAACTGCTTCGATGATCAGGGCACACCAGCCATTGTTCCTGACGACCAAAAAGGTCAACGTGATCTAGTTTTGAACTTGATCAAGGAAGGACACCGACGCATTGCCTATCTTTGTTTGCATGAGTGCATTGCGACGGAATTGCGCATTGCTGGTTACCGAAAAGCCTTGGAGGCGGCAGGGTTGCCGTTTGACTTTGGTTTGGTACAGTGTGGTGATTTTGAGCGTTGCGAAGAAGAACCTCAACTCCAGTGGCAAATCATTCAATCATGGTTAGCTCTTCCCGATCCTCCGACCGTAATTTGTTGTGGTAACGACGAGATGGCAATGCGCATCTACGGAGTACTACGAACTCAGGGGATGGCAGTACCAGAAGCCATTTCCATCGCAGGCTACGACAATCACCGTTCCATTGCTGAAACCCTCTATCCTGCGCTGACGACCATGGAGTTGCCCTACGAATCCATGGGAATAGCAGCTGCGCAACGTTTGATACAACTGATCCGTAACGAACCTAACGAAACACCGACCCTGCAACGTATACGTGGGGACGTGTTCTGGCGATCCTCTGTGATCGCTTGGCCCTGAGTTCCGGGCCATTTTTCTCAATCCGACAAGGAGAAACAAACAATGTCGATGATCAAGCAATTGACTAAGAAAGGCGTATTATTGGCCGGGACCGCCCTTCAAAGTCTCAAGAAAAACACAACAAACCGGCTAATGAACGCAATGCTGGCAGCCTTGGCGACTGTGGCACTTTCCTCAGTTGCTCACGCTGGTGGGCATAGCGCCTACAAAGGTCCAGATCTCAGTGGTCAAACGGTTACCATTGCTGGCCCTTGGTTAACTGCGGACGAAGAGAGCTTTGAGGCTGTCACTGCAGCTTTCGAAAAAGCTACCGGGGCTAAGATCGAATATGCAGGTTCAGACAGTTTTGAGCAACAGATTGTAATTGACATCAAGGCTGGAAGCCCTCCAAATCTAGCAGCCTTCCCTCAGCCCGGCCTTGCAGCCAACATGGCAGCTATTGATGGATTGGTACCTCTAGGTGATGATACCGCTGCTTGGGTACGTGACAACTACGCTGCTGGACAGTCCTGGGTTGACCTGGGCACTTACGCTGACAAGAGCGGCAAGGACCAGTTCTATGGCTTCTTCTACAACGTCAACGTCAAGTCACTGGTCTGGTACGTTCCAGAAAACTTTGAAGCTGATGGTTACGAGATTCCAAAGACCATGGAAGACCTGATTGCGTTAAGCGACCAGATTGTCAAGGACGGTGGGACTCCCTGGTGTATTGGCCTAGGTTCAGGTGACGCCACTGGTTGGCCTGCAACCGACTGGGTTGAAGACATCATGCTCCGCACTCAGACTCCAGATGTCTATGACGGCTGGGTTGCCAACTCCATCAAATTCAATGACCCGCGTGTGATCAATGCAATCGAAACCTTCGGTCAGTTCGCCAAGAACAACGACTATGTTGAAGGGGGAACTCGTGCCGTAGGAGCAACAGATTTCCGTGACAGTCCACAAGGACTCTTCAGCGTACCACCCAAGTGCTACATGCACCGCCAGGCCAGTTTCATTCCAGCGTTCTTCCCAGACGGAGTGCAAGTCGGCACGGACGCAGATTTCTTCTACTTCCCACCATTCGCTTCCAAGGCTTCCCAGCTAGGAAATCCAGTGCTTGGAGGTGGAACCTTGTTGGCCATGACCAAGGATAGCCCTGCCACTCGTGAATTCATACGCTTCCTACAGCATCCAATGTCTCACGAAATATGGATGGCTCGAGCCGGCTTCCTGACACCTCACAAGGGAGTCAACCTAGACAAGTACTCCAGTGAAATACTACGCAAGCAGGGAGAGATCTTGCTGAATGCAACGACCTTCCGCTTTGACGGCTCAGACCTGATGCCAGGGGCGATTGGTGCCGGATCTTTCTGGAGCCAGATGGTCTTCTACGTCAGTGGTGCTTCTGCACAGAAAGTAGCCGACAATATCCAGAACAGCTGGGACTCGATCAAGTAATTCTCTGATCTCCCACCTTGCTGCAACACCGGGTCTCTTGAGGCCCGGTCCTCTCCTTCTTTTTGAAAAGAATCGCCATGCTCGATCAGGTACTCGATGCGACCATTGCCGTTATTATAGGCGTGAGTAGCTGCCTGCTATATTTCTGGGGTACCAATCTATTGCTCGAAGCCTTGGTTCGTGACAAACAGACTGCCAATGGCCAGATTGAAAGTCGTGATGAATTGCGTCACGCAATCCGGCCGTGGCTATTTGTATTGCCGGCACTCTCTCTTCTTTTCACTTATCTGGTCTATCCAGTCTTCGAGACTGTCTGGCTAAGTTTCCACGACTTCACTGGGGAACGCTGGGTAGGCTGGAGCAACTACACCTGGGCTTTGGCAAATCCAGAGTTTTTGCAATCCATTGGGAACAACTTTCTCTGGCTACTAGTCGTCCCTTCACTAAGCGTAGTCTTTGGATTGATTGTCGCTGTGTTAGCGGATCGTGTCTGGTGGGGTACAATTGCCAAGTCGCTGATTTTCATGCCGATGGCCATTAGTTTTGTTGGAGCCAGCGTGATCTGGAAGTTCGTCTACGACTTCCGGGGTCCGGGCTCAGATCAGATCGGTATCCTCAATGCGATCGTAGTTGGACTCGGTGGTGAACCACAGGCCTGGATCACCATTCCCTTCTGGAACAACTTCTTTTTGATGGTGATCCTGGTCTGGATTCAGACAGGCTTTGCAATGGTCATCTTCAGTGCAGCCTTACGGGGAGTGCCCAAGGAAACACTGGAAGCCGCCCAAATTGACGGGGCCAGTGAGCTAAAGATCTTCTTTCTGATCATGATTCCGCAGATTATGAGCACGATCATTGTGGTCTGGACAACCATCACCATCATTGTGCTGAAAATTTTTGACATTGTGCTCGCAATGACCAACGGCCAGTGGGAAACCGAGGTACTTGCCAACCTGATGTTTGACTGGATGTTCCGTGGAGGTGGTGACTCCGGAAGAGGTAGTACGATTGCTGTGTTCATTATGCTCGCCGTGATTCCCATCATGGCTTGGAATATTCGAAAATTCCGTGAAGAGGAGCAGGGTCGATGAGTACCTCAAAGCGAATCCGCCTGACTCCTGGACAGTTGATGGTCCACTTGGGCTTGCTGCTGTTGGTCATTCTCTGGATTTTACCAACAGTGGGCTTATTGGTGAGTTCCTTCCGAGACAAAGACCAACTGGCCGCCACAGGTTGGTGGACTGCGCTGTCTACCTCCGTTCAGAATCGCCAAGGACGTACTGGCACCAGTGAACAAATGGTGGAAACAGGTGGCAAGTTCGTGATTGCTGGAAATCTACTGGACGATTCCAAGCGAACCATTTTGACCTTCAACACCAACTTCCGAGATCTCGCTGCTTACAAGGCAGGAGAAGTACTAACCTTCAAGGACCAGAGTCAGATTCGTGTTAAGGCAGATGGTTCATATCGCTGGGAATCTGAGCAACCCATTGAAGAAAAGCGTGGCAAACGCATCTTCTTTGTCGCTAAATCACCCCCGACCTTCACACTGGATAATTACTTCGAAGTACTTACCTCAGAGGGCATTGGGCAATCATTTCTGAATACCTTCGTAGTGACCATTCCAGCTACAGTCATCCCGATCACTATCGCAGCCTTTGCTGCCTATGCCTTCGCCTGGATGCAGTTTCCAGGACGCCAGTTCCTATTTGTTGTCGTAGTGGGGTTGTTGGTTGTGCCACTGCAAATGTCGTTGATTCCATTATTACGCATGTACAACAACATCGGCGCCTTGCTAGATGTCTCTGCCAAGTCTTACGTCGGCATCTGGTTAGCTCATACTGGCTTTGGGCTCCCGCTAGCAATCTATTTACTACGCAACTATATCCGCTCGCTCCCAAGAGACATCATTGAGTCGGCTCGAATGGATGGCGCCTCTCATTTTCAGACCTTCACAAGAGTCGTGGTTCCACTGTCAGTGCCTGCCTTGGCGTCGTTCACGATTTTCCAGTTTCTATGGGTATGGAATGATCTGCTAGTCGCGCTGGTGTTTCTGGGCAAGGGTGATGACCAGATCGTTCTGACCTCCAAGATGCGCGAACTACTGGGTTCTCGTGGAGATAACTGGGAGATTCTGACCAGCAGCGCTTTCATCTCCATCATAGTACCCTTGGTCGTCTTCTTTGCTCTCCAGCGTTACTTTGTGCGGGGCTTGGTAGCAGGTTCTGTCAAGGGAGGATAGTGAACCTCAGCCCACTGCCCATTTCGGTTGCTCCAAACCCCCTTGGCACTGCTGCCCTCGTGGTTTCTACAACCTCTTTCATATGAACCCTCCTTCACTTCCCGATCAGGCTGTGCTCAGCCTGAAGCGGCTGAAACCCCGCTGGCGTACTCGTTTTCTACAGCAGCCTGCCGCCACTGAAGCACAGTGGCAGACACTTTGGGAGCGGACTGAAAAGCAGTTCCCAGCCCTCTTTGATCGACTACATGCACTCTACGGAGGCCGCTACGACTTCTTCTATCACCTAGAAGAGATCGTCTTCGAGGCCTTGAACTCTGGACTGAGCCGCTCCACTGAGCTGCAACAGCTGGATTTGCGACGTCTGAGCAATCCAAACTGGGTCCATGACCCGAAGATGCTCGGGGCAACTGGCTACGTAGACCTGCAGGCTGGCAACCTGGAAGGCATCCGAAAACAGATTCCCACTTACCAGGAACTTGGCCTGACCTATCTGCACCTGATGCCGCTGTTTGCCCGACCAGATGGAGAGAATGACGGTGGTTATGCAGTCAGCAGCTACCGTGACGTTGATCCTCCACTGGGCACGATGGCAGAACTGGCGCAACTGGCGCAGGAACTAAGAGAGGTGGGTATCAGCCTAGTTGTCGACTTCATCTTCAACCATACCGCAAACAACCATGAGTGGGCCAGCAAGGCACAATCGGGAGATCCGGAGTTTCAGCAGTACTACTGGATGTTTGATCGGGAGGAAGACACAATTGCGTGGCAGCAGCACCTGCGGATCATCTTCCCGGATCGGGGTGGAAGCTTTACCTGGTGTGAGAAATCACAGAAGTGGGTCTGGACGACCTTCTTTGAGTTCCAGTGGGACCTGAACTACAGCAATCCGGAAGTCTTTCGAGGCATGCTGGCCGAGATGCTCTTTCTCACCAACCAAGGGATCGAGGTCCTGCGCATGGACGCGGTAGCGTTCATCTGGAAACGAGCTGGAACAGACTGTGAGAACCAGCCGGAGGCGCACTGGATTCTGCAGGCCTACAGTGCCTTGTGTGCGATCGCTGCGCCAGCACTACTGCTCAAATCAGAGGCGATCGTTCACCCAGACGAAGTTGCCCGCTATATCCGTCCAGACGAATGCCGCCTAAGCTACAATCCTCTGCTGATGGCGTTGCTCTGGGAGTCACTTGCTACCCGCAATACCCGCCTACTACGTGCTTCACTACACGCACGCTTTCCGATTGATCCAGAATGCGCCTGGGTCAACTACCTGCGCTGTCATGATGACATCGGATGGACCTTTGATGACGCAATCGCTTCTCAATTAGGTATCGATGGCGCTGGACATCGCAAGTTTCTCAATGACTTCTACACCGGTCGTTTCCCTGGGAGTTTTGCCCGGGGTCTGCCTTTCCAGGAAAACCCAGTGACTGGTGACGCTCGGATTTCCGGGACTCTAGCTTCTCTAGCGGGTTTGGAAGTCGCGCTAGCCAGTGGTGCTCCAGAGGCCGTGGACTTGGCCATCGAGCGCATTCTGCTTCTCTACAGCGTGGTCTTCAGCATTGGCGGGATTCCGTTGATTTATCTCGGGGATGAATCAGGAATGCTCAACGACTACTCGTTTGCCCAGCGTCCGGAGCAGGCCTCGGATTCGCGCTGGGTTCACCGTCCAGTACGCGACTGGTCTCAGGAAGCACAGGCTTTGAACGATCCCAACTCGCCAGCCGCACGTATTCGAACTGGAATCCAGCAACGCTTACAACTGCGTTGTTCTATTCCGGTTCTTGCTCAGGGACAGACAACATTCCTAAATGTGGACAATGACCACGTGTTTGCCTATCTCAGAAATCAGGCTTCTCAGAGCCTACTGCTGCTAAACAACTTTACCGAGCGTCCTCAGATCATCTCCTCAAATGAACTGAAGGTTCAGGGCTTCACTGATCAGGCTCAAGATCTACTGAATTCAAAAAGACTACAGCTTTCAGGAGGTCTCCACATCGAACCCTATCAAGCGTGCTGGCTACAGAGTTTAGGGCCTGAAGCTCATTGAGCTTATCACCCGAGAGGCCCAAGAAATCTCCTATCCAACTCAAGTTTAGCCAGTCAACCACCACTCAAATTCTGACTCTCTGACATCCAAGCTACCTCGTGAATCCTTTACTACAAATCAAGCAGATCATCTCCAAATCAACATCCCCAGAAGGGATGCAAACCAGGATTGTGGCCATCGATGGGTGTGGTGGGGCTGGCAAATCGAGCTTGGCTGCAAAGTTGGTGGCACTGCTTGATGACTGCCCACTCATCCACACAGATGACTTTGCTTCCTGGGATCATCCACTGGACTGGTATCCACGCATGATCACGCAGGTTCTGGAGCCGCTGCGGCAAAACCGTCCGACTCGCTATCAGAAGTTTGATTGGCAGAAAAACCAACTTGGAGAGTGGGAGACTGTGGAACCTTGTCCAGTAGTTCTTGTGGAGGGGGTTAGTGCTTCGAGAGTCGAGTTTCGTCCCTATCTCAGTTTTGCGATTTTTGTTGAGACAGATCGGGAATTACGGCTACAGCGGGGACTTGAACGAGACGGGGAAGAGGCCTTGCCTCTCTGGCAACAGGGGATGGCAGAGGAAGATGAATACTTGTTGCGGGATCGACCCGAAGAATATGCGGATGTTGTGATCTCTGGGAACACAGGAGATCTGTGGAGGATCAACTCCTCATGTTGATGTGAGCGTGTTGTTCTGGTTGAGCAGCTCTTCAGCGTTTTCGAGCGACGGTTAGTCCATCTCCAATCGGAACCATGCACAGGTCGATACGTTGATCACTGGACAGAGCTGCATTGAAGGTACGCAGAGCTTCCGTATCCACATCATGATTCGAAGAGTCCGCAACCTGTCCTCCCCAGAGAACATTATCGACTAGGACCAAACCACTGGGCCGGAGCAATTGCAGGCAGCATTCGTAGTAGTCAGCGTACGCTGTCTTATCCGCATCAATGAAAGCCAGATCAAATGCTTCTTGTTCGCCAGCCTCTAAAAGTTGTTTCAAGCTCTCCTTGGCGTTCCCCAGGATCAGCTGAACCTTTTGCTCCACTCCGGCTTTCTGCCAAAACTTTCTTGCCATCTGCGTGTATTCTTCACTCACATCACAGGCAATCAACTGACCTTCTGGAGGCATCGCCAGGGCCATCACCGTGGAGCTATACCCCGTGAAGGTGCCGACCTCAATGATTTTTCGAGCGTTGACCAGCTTGACTAGCATCGCCATCAGCTGTCCCTGCTCAGAAGAGATCTGCATTCCTGCATTGGGCAGTCGCTGGGTTTCTTCACGCAACTCTTGCAGCACCTTTGGTTCACGCACAGCGTTCTGCCGTAAGTATTCCAACAGCTGATCATCCATCTGGATCGTTTTTGCGGACATATTCTCTAGTCGGTAGTGGGAATCAAACTCGCCTGAAAAATTCAGATACTACTGATTATACCTAGTTTAGCTATTGTCGAGCTGGCTCGTTTTCAACTCTGGTCAACCAGTAGTCGATATCAATTTCAGGATTGTCCATCAATAAACGCCAGAACTGAATTCGATTCATGTATTCAAGCCGACCACTATTATCAAACCAGGGTTCTGGTGTCATCAATTGCTCAGGAACGTCATCAGCAGCGCGATTATCCTGAGCATGGAAAATCGGTCGTTGCCAGTCCTTGATACGGGACTCGTTGAGATCACTGGTATCCCACTGGAGAGACTGTGATCCAGACGGCTGCATTCGCACCTTGTAAATGATCCGGTGGGCATCCCCTGTATTTTTCCCACCACCATGCCAGAGACCATGATGAAAGAAAATAACCGTTCCCGCTGGGCAGACCACTCTCATCTGACCACGAATGTTCTGGTAGCGGGCAATCGCTGATTCATGAACACTGCGCAGGTGAGTACCAGGAATGTACCGGGTACCACCCATGTCCGCTGTAACCTCATGTGGAAAATAAAACATCTGCACATCGAAGTTCAACTGCCGGGCATCAATGGTTGAATCCTGGTGGTTTGTCTGGGCTGAACCACTCTTAGGGAAGGTGATGTGGACGTGGTGATGATCGAAGATTGGATCTGCACCCATCAAACTTTTGATCGTTCCAGCTACGGTTGGTTCCTGAAGCACCAAACTCAGCGGATGGTCTGTAGGGAAAGCCTGGTATAGCAGTTCTCCCGGCTTGCAGTTCGGGATTACCGAGTTCGCATAGCGATCATTGACTCCGATGCCTTCGCCAAAGAGTCCCAAGAATTTTTGATTGATCTCGTCACCAATCAGCCCGTCAAAACGCAGACAACCTTTGGCTGCAAAAGTCGCCATCTGGGAAGTGGACAATAATTTCATGTTAAATCTCAGTTTCTTCTATGCGTTTCTCAAAGATGAATTCATTGTAGAAAAAGTCGGTTTTGTACTCTGAGCCCTTGGGGGGAGCAAAGGCTGGAGATACTTGAATCAGGCACCATCCATCCAGCAGTGCATCAAGACCTCGCTCATAGGGAGGCTCATCCGAGTCACCCGAAAAAGATTTAGTTTTTCCTGTTCCATCCCAAAAACTCCATGAAATCACTCGGGATTCCAAGGAGGAATTGACTAGGCATAGGATAAGGATTTGTTGTCTCATGTGAAGCCAACCAACTAATTGCGCTCAAAACCTAATTCGTAAACTTATTCACTTAAGGGGCATGTTTGCTTTTCTGGTTCCTCTCATAGGAAAGTTCAGCCAAATAATTACACTCCATTCGTTCGAACTTTCCGCCTAAAAAAGTTGGATTCTGCTAATTATGCTGCACACTTATAAACTAACACTCTAAGATGTCAATTACCTGAACCATTGCAGTTCCCAGGGACGTCTGCTAGAGCACGATCCTTTTACTATTATTAACTTCCGGCATGTCTACCAAAACCATCATCAAGGTCTGTGGCCTGACCCAAGTGGACGAAGCACTGGCCTGTGTTGAATTAGGGGTTCAGTGGCTTGGCTTCAACTGCTACCAAGAATCCAAACGCTATCTGCCGCCCGAAGCAATTGCGGCAATTGTGGGAAAGCTTCCTCCAGCAGTACAGACCGTTGGAGTCTTTGTGAATGCTTCCGCAAAAGAAATTGAAGAGACTCTCCAACAGACTGGATTACACATCGCCCAGCTGCATGGCGACGAGAGTCCAGGCTTTGCCCATGCCTTACAAGTCCCTTGGTTTCGAGCCTTTCGGGTGGCTGATGATCTGGCAGAAGAGGAAATTCATAGCTACGGTCAAGAGTTGTTTCTGCTGGATGCAGCCCAGACCGGACAGTATGGTGGAACAGGACACGCCTTCGACTGGAAGGTGGCCACACGTTTGAGAGATCATGGCAAATTGCTCCTTGCTGGAGGTTTGCGGCCAGACAATGTAGAAGAGGCCGTCTTTCAGGTGAGACCATTCGGCGTGGATGTTGCCAGTGGAGTCGAAAGCGCTCCGGGTCGTAAAGATCCACAGAAAGTGGCGAATTTTGTCACAGCTGTTGCCCAAGCAGAAGCGTCCTGGTAAGGCTTCCACAGTCATGGTAGAACTTGGCATCGTTGCTAAGTTCTATTTTCTTCAATCCACTTCCCATCCTCCAATCGACAACACAGCATGGAAACCAGCGGATTCAGTACCTACCGAGGCATTCCCGTAGAAAAGATCGTTACTCCCTTGGACGCCTCCACGGCACTTCGACGGATCACAGACCAGATCGACAACCACAAGGGAGCGTTGATGGTCAGTAACTACGAAGTACCTGACCGCTATTCCCGCTGGGACATTGGCTTCGTCAATCCCCCCTTGGAGTTGATTGCCCGGGAACGTAGTTTTTCAATCAATGCCCTGAATAAAAACGGTCAACGTCTGCTGCCCTTGTTACAGGAAGTACTGGAAGGCCACCCTCATTTGGAGTCCTTCACCGTTACGTCCAATGCGCTTCAAGGAGTCACAAGGCCAATGACAGGTTGGTTCCCTGAAGAAGAGCGCAGTCGGCAACCCAGCCTATTCTCGGTGATTCGAGCCATTGCCGACCTATTTCGCTCCGACGAACCCTATCTAGGGCTTTATGGTGCCTTCGGCTACGACCTGGTGTTTCAATTTGAGAAGCTGGAGCAACGCCACACACGACCAGAAGATCAGCGGGACTGTCATCTATTCCTACCCACCGACCTGGTTGTGGTCGACCGCCAGAAGGAGTTGGCCTACAGCATTTGCTACCGAATCTATACTCCAGAAGGCTGGACAGAACCCCACCTGAATACTGGCGCTGCCTTTCCAATGGCCTCTGGTCGGGCAGATGGGGCCGTAAAGTGTGATCACAACGAGGGTGAATTTGAAGAGAAGGTGCAACAGATCCGTTCGGGTTGTCAGCATGGTGACTTCTTTGAGGTTGTGCTCTCGCAGGCTTTCTCCGCTGGCTTTGACAGTGCCCCACTGACGCTCTTTCAGCGGCTTTGTGAGCGCAATCCAAGCCCATACAGTTTTCTGCTCAACTTTGGTCAGGAACAATTGGTCGGAGCTTCACCAGAAATGTACATTCGGGTCAACAACGGACGTTTTGAAACCTGCCCGATTTCAGGAACAGTACCGGTTGGGGAAGACGCGATGGAGACGGCAGAGCGGATCAAAAACCTGATCGGTTCTGCCAAGGAAGAATCCGAACTCACGATGTGCACAGACGTTGACCGCAACGACATGTCTCGGATTTGTGTGCCAGGCAGTGTGAAGCTGCTAGGACGACGGCTGATTGAGAAATACTCACGCCTGATTCACACCGTTGATCATGTGGAGGGCCAACTCGCTGAGAGTTTCGATGCGATTGATGCGATCCTGACCCATATGTGGGCTTGTACCGTGACCGGTTCACCCAAGCCAATCGCCATGCAGACGATTGAGAATCTCGAGAATTCCCCGCGGCGCTGGTACAGCGGTTGTGTGGGCTTCCTCTGGTTCAACGGTTACGCCAGCACCGGAATGACACTTCGCACCATTCACCTGCAAGATGGGGTGGCAACGATTCGGGCTGGAGCAACGCTGCTCTTCCATTCTGACCCGAAGGCTGAAGAGCAGGAAACCCGAACCAAGGCGTCAGCCTTTCTGGATGCAACTCTTGGCCGCAGCAAGGCACAGATCAGCGACATCATTGAACCAGTGAACGGGCAAGGCAAGACCGTGCTCTTCGTGGACCATCACGACAGCTTCGTCCATACACTCGCAGGCTATGTACGGCAGACTGGTGCTCGGGTGATTACGCTCCGAGCTGGGTTCCCGTATGAAATGATCGATCAGTTCCAACCAGACCTGCTCTTCCTCTCGCCAGGCCCCAAGACACCTCAAGATCAACAGGTTCCTCAACTGGTTGGAGAGGCGGTACGACGCCAACTGCCTGTCTTTGGAGTTTGCCTGGGCCATCAAGGCATCGCTGAGTACTTTGGAGGACGGCTGTTGACCTTTGCCGAACCTTGTCACGGTCAACCTTCGGAAGTTTATCATGAAGGGACAGGTCTGTTCGCTGGACTTCCTCAACCTTTCCGAGCCGGACGCTACCACAGTCTCTACGTTGATCCAGAACAACTGCCTGCTGAATTGGAAGTCACCGCTCGGACAGATTCAGGAGTGATCATGGGACTGCAACATCGGCAACTTCCAATTGCTTCCGTACAGTTTCATCCCGAGTCCATTCTCAGCCTACAAAAACAGGCAGGACTTCACTTACTGGATAACGCCTTGGGAGTGTTGTGTGGCCGTTCCTGAAAACATGAAGCATCACGCTAGCAACTTGAAAACGTCGGAGAATAGAATTCTGAAAAGTCTATCTTGGAAGCTAGGTCTAATGATGAAAGTAGCTATGCACAGTAGAGTTTTCCTTCTTTTTATTCTTGTTACTTCACTACCCTACCTATCTTCAGCTCAACAACAGGAGAGTACTGATTCTGGAGATGATTTTTCCAGTCAGGTCTACCGGCAAGCTTTGGTAATAGAAAACACTAGTTATCAGAATACCAAAGATAGCCCACCGTCTCTCAACACTACCAATCATGTGAGCAACGAGCTGCAAAGCCTTGGCTTTCAAGTGACGACGCTTGGCAATGCGAAGCAACGCGAAACAGAGAAAGCGATCCGTCAGTTCGGCCGTTCACTCAGGGACAATGGAGGGGTTAGCATTTTCTATTACTCTGGCCATGTGGTGCAATTTGAAAATGAAAACTACTTGCTACCTGTAGATACTGAGCTGACTCTTATTGAGGATGTGCGTTATAAAACAGTCCCTCTGGGTAAGCTGTTAGGGCAGATGAAGTTTGCTGGCAATCAAATCAACATCATCATTTTAGATGCGTGCTCGCCCAACCCTTTCATCGAAGGGTTACAGGGTGTCACTCCAGGGATGATGGAGATAAAAGCGCCTGAAAATACCATCATTTCCTATGCGTGTACTCCGAATACACTTGCTGAAAAAAATGATCCTGAAGGGTTATTCACTGCATCTCTTCTACAACATATGAAAACTGTCCGGGTCGAATTGAATGAAGTCTTCGAACAGACGAGCGCTGATGTTGCACAGAGAAGTAATGGCCAACACATTCCTTGGTTTTCTTCATCCGTGAGTAAAGATTTTTTCTTTGCTCCTAACGAAAATTTTTTAGAAAAATATGCGCCTAAACCTGTAGTTGTAAAAAATGAAGATTCAAATCAATCGGGAGTGAAAGATTCTGACAATCAAACTGTTGCCGCTAATGAATCCGACAACCAAACCTACCAAAACACTAAAATTATCATAGAAGAATTAGCAACACCTCCAGATAATCAAAGAATCTTTCGCCTTAAGAGAACTTATGTCAATCAGCAACTGGCCAATCTCAATGCACTGCTAAATGACGCTAGGGTGATCCCAATAGAGCAAGATGGTAAACCCTGGTTTATCTTTGATTTTGTTCGGGAAGGAAGTATCTACGAAAAATTGGGGCTGAAAAACAAAGATGTGATTGTGCAAATCAATGGCTTTACAGTGGATAGCCTGCCCAAGGCTCTGAAGCTCTTTGAAGCCTTACAGCTGGAAGAAAAGATCACCCTACGCATCAAGCGTGAAGGTCAGCTGACCGACTTTCAATATTTCATCGACGGCTAATTTCAAGTAGATCCCTTATGCAACTCAAACATTACGACACGCCTTGCCTGTGGGTCGACCTCGACATCATGGAGTCAAACATCCAGTACCTGGCCAAATACTTTAAGTCCCGAGGCTTGGAATGGCGGCCTCACACCAAGGGCATCAAGATCCCTGAAATCGCCAAGCTCGTGATCAATGCCGGAGCCTTTGGAATTACTTGTGCCAAGTTGAGTGAGGCAGAGTTGATGACCGCAGCCGGAGTGAAAAATATCCTGATCGCCAATCAGGTCGTAGGAGAACAGAAGATCAAGCGGCTTTGTCAGCTTTCCAGAATCAATGAAATCATCGTGGCGGTCGACCATCTGGAAACCGTACAGTTGATGAATCGGATTGCTGAAAAGTTTGCGGTCACTCTAAATGTACTGCTAGAGGTCAACACTGGGATGAACCGAGCCGGTCTGGACCCAGGTCAGCCTGTGTTGGATTTTTACCAGGCAATCCGTGATTTGAAATTCATCCGAAACAGGGGCTTGATGGCTTGGGAAGGCCACACCGCAACCATTGCAGATCCTGACGAAAAAGTACGCTCGATCTCTGCTTCCATGGAAAGACTGAGTGCGACCGTCTCACTCTGCAGGGAGCATGGCATTCCCATCGAAATCATCAGTGGTGGCGGCAGTGGAACCTACACCATCTCCTCCAACTTCAAGCTGCTCACTGAAATTCAAGCTGGCGGTGTAATCTTCACGGATGTCGCCTACTCCAAGTGGGGTGCAGAGACTCAGCCCTCGCTTTTTCTGAGAAGCCTTGCCACCAGTCGTCCTAGTCCCAAAAGAATCATTACAGACACGGGTTGGAAAACTCTTCCTGGCTGGTCAGTCGCTCCCAAGCCACTTGGGATAGATGCCGTGGACTCTGTCAGTTTTTCCTCTGAGCATGGCACAATTCATCTTGCTGAAGAAAACACTTCTTTACGCCCGGGAGATCCGCTTGATTACATAGTGGGTTACGGTGACAACACCGTGTTCTTACATGAACGACTCTATGGTGTGCGGAGCGGCGAAGTTGAAACCATCTGGGAAGTCAAGGGAAGAGGGAAGTACACCTGATTAATTCCATCGGTCATCGATCACGGAAACTTCAGACAACTTCATGCACCACAGGAGTCGGTAGCGCTGAGCGACAACGTAACCAGCCTGTGATGCTCAGCCGCTCCCTTGTAGCTGGTAGCACCTCGTGCTCAATGTCTGCACTGCGGAAAAGCACTAATCGATTCCAGCTCGGTAAGAGGTCCTGAGTGCCCCCCACTAAGTGCAGACGCAGTTGACCTCCTTCTTCAGCATGCCAGTCCAAATTGAGGTAGAAGACGGTAGAAACGGTACGTTCCGGAGCGTCCTGAAATCGATCCAGGTGTCGTTGATAGCAGGTTTGTGGGGGATAGAGTGCATAGTGTGCTTCCTGCGTGATGAGGCTCAGGTATAGATGACGATTGAGCAGTTCCCGCAGTTCTTCTAAGCGGCGCAGGTAGGCCTGTTGGGCAACGGTGACTTGATCCGGATGCCACCAGTCGATCTGATCTCCTCGAATCCGCACTTGCTGCTGCTCCTGGTGTCTTCGCCCGATGCTGGCCTGCCGGAATCTTCCAGCTTCCCAGCGTTGTTGGGCTTCCTCAGCCAAGGCCGACACAACTGGACCTTCCAACCAATTCTCACAGACTACCTAGCCCTGTTCCGCCAATTGGTCGGGCACTTGCTCCCACTGCTCCATTCGTACTCTCTGGAAAATACACGCTAGCCGTGAATTCTCCGTGGAGCGGGAAGTTCCCGTGAGAAGTCCGTGCTGTAACCATCGGATACAAAACACTCTGCTGAAGTCTATGCGCTAATTTCTCAGGAGACTCAAGCTAGATTCGACCTGATTTGGAGAAAACTTATGCCTCAACTCCACTCCATTCTTTCGGTTCCTGGACACTCCGCCAAAATGCAGACCAAGGCTCTCCAGAGTACTGCCGACCTGGTGATGTTTGACTTGGAAGACAGTGTCGCGCTTGCAGAGAAAGAGGCCGCCCGTCGGCAAATCATCCATACCCTGCAGGACCTACCAGAACACCATCCTCGTTTGGCTCTGCGCTGCAACGGATTGGAGACCGCCTGGTTCTATCGAGATGTGATTGAAATCTTGGAAGCTGCCGTGGATCGGGTTTCTGTCTTGGTCATTCCCAAGGTTGAAAATGCAGGCGATGTGGCTTGTTTTAGCCGCTTACTGGATGGAATCGAACGACACATCAAGGCTCAGCAGACTATTCGCTTGCATGCTTGCATCGAAAGCCCCACAGGCTTGGTACAGTCAGAGGCAATTGCCGCAACTTCCTCTCGTCTGGAAGCTTTGGTCTTTGGGATTGCGGACTACTCTCGTGCTATTAGCAGTCCGTTGGTTTCGCTCTCAGGTCATGGGGAAAACGAGGAATCGGTTTATTCAGGCCATCGCTGGCACTACGTCCTGAGTCGTCTGGTCGCCGCTGCCAAGTCTGTAGGTCTGCAAGCGATTGATGCGCCCTATGGCAACTTTCGAGATACCACTGGACTGGAACAGTCCGCCACCCAGGCACAGGCTTTGGGCTGTGATGGCAAGTGGGCGATTCATCCAGAACAACTGGATGTGATTCAACAGGTATTTTCTCCAACGACTACGGAGATTGAACTGGCACAAAGAGTTCTAGAGGCGGCACAGGCAGCGGAAAAGCAGGGACTGGGTGCCGTGGCAATCGATGGTCGAATGATCGATCAGGCTACGGTACAGTTGGCAAAAAGAGTTTTAGATAATGAATGAGTAGTCGGATTGACCTAGTCTGGTGTTCAGCTCTGCTGTAGGATAGGCGTTTGAAATCAACTTAAATTTGACGCATCAGATCATTCTGACAGGAATAATTACTTCCGTTTGTGGTGAACAAAATGACCTTAGCAGAAACAATTTATCAGAAGAGTCTCACGTTGCCCGAAGAGAAGGCAAGAGAGGTGTTGAATTTCATCGACGCTTTACAGCAAAAACCCAAACATACCGATGTACACATCGTTGACAGTCAGAATTCTTCGTTATTAGCAGTTTTTGAAAAGGCAGGATTGGTAGGTTGTCTGGCAACTGATGAACAACTCTCAACAAACTACAAGACTGTGCTGGATTATTCTCGGAAGCATCGCTCCTGATGATCATCGTGGACACTGGATTTTGGTTTGGCCTGCTAGACCGGCGAGACCAATACCACTCTGCTCGCTACAGTTTTTTGTCAATCTGTGAAGAACCGTTGATTACAGCCTTCCCAGTTCTGACAGAATCAATGCATTTGCTGATGAATCGTGGCTACCCGTAGCAAGGGCTGTCACTTTGGAAGACCCTGCAGCAACTCCACCAACTTAAAAAATTCTCCACCTTTTCCCTCACTGACGAACATCTTCCTGGACTGCAGCAATTGTTGGAGCAGTATCAGAGTCTGCCAATGGATCTTGCTGACGCCTCTCTAGTTTTGCTGACTGAACACCTGGGCCACGGTAGAATCGCTTCTACCGATGAGAGAGATTTTCAAACCTACCGCTGGAAAAAGCACCATCCCTTTACAAACTTGCTCCTACCATAGATCAATCCTAGGCCCAACGAATCTCTGCGCTGTTGTATTGAAAAGTTGAACTGGCTGAGCAAGCAGACAGCTACTGACCCTGCTGCTTCTGGAAGGCTTCAAACTCAGCTTCCAGTTGCTGGCTGAACTCCGCGTAGGTCTGATTCGAAATGTGATTGAACAATTGATCATCCCGGAAAGGTCGAGGCTTCGTCAGCAGTTGTGGCTCCTGCTTGGCTTTTGGTGGTGTGGAGACGACGACCGGAGCCGGTGTCTCTTGGGCAGGGGGAGTTGGCTGGGTGGGTTTTGTTGTGGCTGCGGTAGCTGCAGGCTTGGTTGCCTCTGCCGTTGCGGTAGCTGGCTTCGTCTCTTGGGCCGTTGCTACAGGCTTTTCTGGAGCTGGTGTCGGAGTTGGTCGGTTCGCAGCAACTGCCATGACCTTGGGTAAACGGAGTCTCACAGACTGCAACCACTCACGCGCCACATCACTCTGTACCGCGAAGTTGATCCCTGTGATCGCCAGACCATCCGAGGCCTTGCGAGCTATACTGGTGTTCACCCCAATCATCTGTCCATCTTCATTGAGCAACGGCCCACCAGAATTTCCACGATTCAAACTCGCCTCAGTCTGGAAGGTGTGATTGCCACGGACTCCTTCCGCGTTCCGAATTCTCGCCCCGATGCGTCCGGAGGTAAGCGACCAGAGCCCTCCATTTTCCGGATGCCCAATCGCCAGTACCGGATCTCCAATCTGCACACTATCCGCAGGTCCCAAGCCAAGTGGTGTCACCTTAGGTGGATCTTCAACCTCCAGCAGGGCCAGGTCCAGTTTCTCCGAATAATGGCTCACCTTCGCCTGACGTCCCTTGCGGAAGTTCTGCTCAATTCCGTCGTTGGGGTTCTCAAAGCTGTAAAAAACCAGCGTCTTGTCCATCGGGCGTCCACTGTCTCCGAGGACCACGTGAGCGTTAGTCAGCACATGCCGGTCAGTGATCATCGAACCCGTTCCCTTGGAGCGAGTCTTCGAGTTCGGTTCCATGCTGACCAGCAGCACCACGGCTGGGACTGCCTTCCGATAGACCTCTGCTGGAGTTGCAGCTAATCCCTGCTGAATTGAACTCAGCAACAGAATTATCCCTAGTACCAAAACGGTTTGTAGCTTTGTAGTGAATTGCATCAGTTTCTCTGGATCTTAAGAATCATGTTGAGCAAGATTAAAATCTCTAAAACTAAGTATCTTTCTCAGTAAATTGTTGCAGAATTGTTGCAATTTAAACGATTTACAGTTTAATAACTTTTTGTATTAGTTGAGAAGTATACACTATATATTTTTACGTTCTCAAACGTATTTTTTCGTTTCTGTCCAAGGAGTCTTTATGCTTCATAGACTTTTGCTACTTCTGTTTTCATTACTTGCTTCTTTTCCTCTCGCTGCACAAGACCGTCCCAGGGCAGCGCTTGCCCCGGTAGGGTCCTTGGATGTCACCACAGCCCAGCAAGTGATCCTCTTCAACCGCTTGCAGGATCGGCTTTCAACACGCTACGACCTTGTCTCTCAATCAGATTTTGCCAGTGCCCAGGATGAAGTCTTCACAAGTCTAACCGCAGAGGAGTGTACAGAAGAAAACTGCATCCGCTTGATTCAGGAACTTCTACAAGTGGAGGACTACTTCCACTTACAGCTAGTCCGCTCTGGTCAGGATACACAACTGACACTGACGGCTGTGGATCTCGATAAACGCCAGGTGCGTAGCGACTACTGTGAAAGCTGCGATCAGCGCGAACTCAATCAACGACTGGATACCTTGATCACCAGTCTCTTGCCCCAAGTAGAAAACGATCTGCAGGCAGAGATGGAGCAAGACCTGGAGCGTCAGGCAGCAGAATCTCTTCAACAACAGGAAGAGAAAGCGCTCCAAACATTACGAGAACTTGCCCAGCTACTGCAACGCAGTGCCGCTCAGGCAGGTACCGCGATTAACCGCTATCGAGCCGACGATTCAACCAATCGCTTCATCTCTTTTTTTGAGAAACACGATCCCAAGTTGCTCTACCAACTGGGAGAGGTCTATCGGCGAGGACAGGGACTAGACAGTAATCGGATCGAAGCCTTCCGCTGGCACAGCAAAGCTGCAGAACGCAACCACGCACCCTCCCAAAGTATGCTCGGCTACCTCTACCGCAATGGCATCGGCACCGCTGAAAATGCCACCCAGGCTGCTAGCTGGTATCAACGAGCCTCGGACCAGAATTATGCCCTTGCCCAGTTCAACCTTGGCTCTCTCTACCGCAAGGGCTACGGGGTTCCTCAAAACGAAGCTCGCGCCCGTGCTCTCTATCGCCAAGCTGCTAAGAATGACAACCCCCAGGCCCGTAAGGTCTTGAATTGGTTAGCAGAGCAGTGAAGCCAAATCCAAATCTTTAGCAAGGAACTATCTCTTCTTCCAACAAACTCTATGCGTGAAAAAAGACAGTGCTGGATTCTAGGATTTCTTCTGTTGATCTTCGCTTGGACAAGCAGTTGTGGTGAACCAATCCCTGTCGACTGCGCCACCGAAGAAGAATGTACCACCGAGAACGAGGGTGGCTTTCAGACAGGAACCGTAGCTGGGATTGCTGCTGGAGGTGCTGCTGTTGCCGTCTTGGCTGGAGGAGGACTCAGTAGTGATGATGGAGGCTCTTCAGGATCTGGGTCGAGTACCACCAACAACAATGGGAGTTCCAGCAACACAGGTCCCATTCTCACCGGCACCTTGATCGATAGTGCCGTTGCTGGAGTCAGTTACCAAACTAACTCCAACCTCTCCGGCCTTACCTCAGTCAACGGTAGCTTCGAATATCGCAGTGGAGATCAGGTCACCTTCCAAATTGGTGGTACCTTTCTGGGAACAGTCACGGGTGGAGCCGTCATCACACCCATCGAACTGGCCGGAGTGAGTAACACTGCAGACCGTCGTGTGATCAACATCGCACGCCTGCTTCAGTCTCTCGATGAAGACCAAGATCCGAGTAATGGGATCAACATCAACTCAACAACTCGATCCGTAATGGCGGGTCGTAGCATCGTCTTTGATGTTCCAGTCTCCTCCTTCTCTTCCAACGAAAGTGTTCTCCAAGTAGCAATTGGTAAGGGCTTAGTGGCATCAGAGGATGCTATCAATCATTTGCATGGAAGCCTCGTAAAAGAAGGACGTCCAGGGTCGGTTGCTACGGAGACAGCAATTCGTCAATTACTTCCAGATTTTGTTGTAGACGGAGCTCCATCAACTGACCCAGAACCTGAGCTAGATCCAATAGACAACAACATAGCAATTAACGACAGCATAGCTGAAGTAACGGATTGTCAATTCAACAGCAACTCGATTGCCAACGGTGTCAGCACTACCGCTTATCAAACAGCAACTGTTCCTTTCGGATTCACATGCACCTCTCAAACCCGCACTTGCTCCAACGGTACTCTCTCGGGAAGCTACAGTTTCTCCAACTGTGAGCAAGCAGAACCTCTCGATTGCTCTTTCAACGGCTCCAATGTAGAGCATGGAGATTTTGTAACAGCCTACTTGAGTAATAGTGTGGCGGCAGGGAACAGCTGTAGTTCGCAGACGAGAACTTGTTTTAACGGAGTTCTATCAGGCAGCTATACTAACTCCAATTGTTCAGTAAGTTCAGTTGAAGGAAATGTTGAAAAAGATATTGCATCTTGTGTGGAAAGAAATCAATCACGTAAGACAACTAATGAAATCATACAAATAAGTGTAGGTAGTAGTTCATCATGTGTATTGTTCAAGGATGGACTAGTAAAATGCTGGGGTGAGGATTACGGTATAAAACCAGTCAAAACATTTCAAAGCGCTACTTGTATTGGTAACAGAGGAGGAGGTAGAGGTTGTGCAATTGTAGATGATGGAACAGTAGCTTGTTGGAATGCTTCAGGTCAAATAACACCTGTCCCAAATATCAACTCTGTTATTGATTTAGACATTAGTAATGATACGAGTTGTGCCGTTTTAGAATCTGGTATCACTCAATGTTGGGGTGGAAATCAGCATGGGCAATTTGGAGCTGGAACCTTCACAGATAGTAATAATCCAGTGAGTGCTGAAGGAGTCACAAGCACAATTCAAATAGAAATAGGTTCAGATTCTGCTATTGCCCTGTTGAAAGACGGTAGAACAATGTATTGGGGAGGTAATGGTAAGTACCTACCCGCGATTATTCCAAATCTAATTAATGTGATCGATATTTCAGTAAGTCATTCATCAAATTTTCTTATCAATTTAGAAAATGGAAATATTCTAGAAGCTAACTACTGGGATTTAATACACTATGATGATACTTATAGCCAATTTACTCAAGTTCAAGGTCTTGATCATGTTGTTCAGGTGATTCATCTCACTGGCTAAACTGTGCTGTAATTGAAGATGGTACAATTAAATGCTGGGATGGTAATGCTGGGCTACGAGGATATTTTAATTACGATCCATATCTAGGAAATGGAGAACCTGATGGAATAGACAGCTATTTACCAGTTGATGTGAGTGATATTTCTGATGCAATTGAAGTACGAGTCGGGGGCTACAACAATGGTACTAGAGCTTTTGCACACGGTTGCGCCTTACAGTCCAATGATAAAGTCAAATGCTGGGGAGATAATGGGTTCGGTCAACTCGGTGATGGCACAGTATTGAATAGAGGAATTCCTGTGAATGTAATCGACTTATAGAAAAGAGTAATCTAAAATTCAGTACAGTGTTAATAAAACAGATGAATTATATTGTGACCTAAAAATTTGGGGTTGGAGCAATTATGTAATTTTTACAAATGAAGTAATCTCCAAGATTTGGAGATCTAACAATGTAATGTCCTCATTGTGCTCATCCAGACTACATCCTCTTTGGTAAGAATCAAGGAGCCCAACGCTACCGCTGCCAAGCTTGTCGACGAACCTTTCAGACAATGCGCAGAGGCAACGATCCTGCCTTCAAAGAACAGGCTCAAAAGCTATACCTTGAAGGACTGGGGCTCAGAGCCATTGGCCGAATCCTTGGAGTACATCACAAAATAGTTTCCCGCTGGCTTGTCCAGGCCGCTGGGCAGCCACCAGTCGACCAACCCAAGACGAGAGCCTGTTCCTTGATTGAGATCGATGAACTCTGCAGCTTTGTCGCTAAAAAAATCTAAATGCTGGATCTGGACAGCAATCAATTCCACTGTTGGCAAAGTGCTTGGCTTTGTCTGTGATAGTAGATCAATCAAAACCGCTAGAGAACTTTTCACGCAATTGAGGAACTTGCCTACTATGGGCTATGGCACAGATTTTCTCAAAACCTATGAACATCTGATCCCCACAGCTTTGCATCACCAGGGCAAGACATTCACGACTCAGATCGAATCACTCAATTGTCGATTCCGGCATTACCTGGCCAGATTGCACAGGAGAACGCTGTGCTACAGTAAATCTAGGAGGATGTTAGAAATTTCTTTGAAGCTACTCACCCATAAACTAAACAATCCTTAGGCTACAATGCCACGCCCATCCGGTTTATTCGGAATAAACTGAATTTAGTTCCCTAATCAGCCTCGTCTGAGTCACTTCATCCAACACGTAGGAACGTAGACGAACCCTTTGGGAATCCAATAGAAACAGGGTAGGGAAGCGGAGCTGTTGCTGACCAGGGAAGAACTTGCGAGCTACCTGCCCGAAACGATCGGCATAGAAGAACGAATGAGGCACCTGGAGTTGATCGGCGAAGCGACCGATGCGCTCTGGTGTATCTTCTCGCAAGGGACTAATGAAAAGCAGCGGGGTGTTGGGAAAGTGCTGCTCTCGTAGGCGATAGAGTGTTGGGATCTCTTCAAGGCAGGGCACACAACCGACAAAAAAGAAGCTAACAAGGTAGGGTTCTACCTGTGTTCGGCTGTCAAAGCGTTCACGCTCCAGATTACTTAGCCAGAATGAAGGTGGTGCAGGCAACAGCTCAGCCGCTTGCAGCCCAATGGCACCTGTGACAAAGAGCCAGACACTGAACACGACAACACAATATTTTCTCATCCACTGGAAAAACTTCATGCGACCAAATCAACTCGGATTGTGGGTCTGCTTATTATTCGTTCTTTGGGGAAGCCAGCTCGCCTGGGGACAAGCCCAACGGGCTATCAAACCAGTTGTTGAACAACCTAGCTTCGTAGCACAGGACACTCCCTATCGATATCGGGCTCTGCTGATCGGCAATTATGATTACGAGCACTGGGAAGACCTTAGATCAGCGGTACACGATGCCCAAACCCTCGCCGGAGTTCTGCAGGAACACTATCAATTTGCTAACGAGGACATCCGCCTGCTGACCAACGCCACTCGCAAGGATATGCTCGGGGGCCTTCAGTGGCTGCAGGAGACTTCTCAGCCCAACGACCGGGTGCTGCTCTACTGTGCTGGACACGGTAGCGTCGATGAAGGGGATAACACCGCATACTGGGTACCTGTCGACGGGCGCCGAGACCAGGACTTTGACTGGCTACACAACGAAAGGCTGCTGCGAGAGTTCCGTAAGATCGATGTGCGCCACAAACTATTGATCGCAGATTCCTGCTTCAGTGGCAATCTGCTCACTCGGGGACTCCAGAATCAACCAGATTCCTGGGATTTTGAAGCGGCAATGCTCCGGGAGAAACAGCGTCTCAAGAGCGTAATCGGCTTGAGTTCCGGAGGCAACGAACCAGTCGTTGATGGTGCTCCACGCTGGGCAGGACACTCCGTCTTCGCTTACCACCTGCTGGCTCAGTTAGAAGCCAATGTCCGCCCCTATCTCTCGGCTACCGAGTTGGGCTGGCGCCTCTCCAAGTATGTTGCCAACGACACCCAGAACCTGATCGGACTGAAGCAACAAACACCTATCGTTCGTCCCATCTCTAATCAGGGGGATCAGGGAGGTGAGTTCTTTTTTCAACGAAGTGATGTGATGAGTCGTCCTCCTAGCAACTCCTTGCTCTCCGTTGTTCTTCTACCAGAAGACTGGCAACTGGAAGCAACCGAACTGGCACCATTGACCAATCCCTTGCAGAACGCCCTGCAAGCTCATCAATTCAAGCCACTTGAAGCCCCGATGATGCTTCGAAAACGTGGGGCATTCTCTCCAGCAGAACAATGGCGCAGGCCAACTGCAGAGTACGCTCTGGTTTTACAACTCTCCCCGGAGTTTCGTCAGGAGCCATCACTGGCTTGGGCGGGCATCGCAGAGTTGAAAGGCCAGTTGGAGCTGCACCGACACCACATGGGGCGCTGGGAATCTGTTGCTCGTCAGGAAATGACCTACCAAAAACTACCCTTACGTCGATGGGATCCTACCCAGCATCCTCAGCAGTGGGAATCGCTGTTGGAAAAATACGTCCGCCTTGGACTGGAGCAGGACACCCAAGACTTGTTCAGCAATCTGCCTAAATAGCTGATTTCCCCCCATCCAACCTATCGGCCACCTTCTCCTCAGACAAGAAGGCAAATCGATCAGCCCAGTCGGGGTCGAGCTGTGAAGCTCACAGGCTCAATTGGTTGTTCTTCCAGCAGCTGTAGCATTCGTTGGATGGAGCGTTCCAACTGAGCATCGCGTCCTGCAGCATAATCATGGGGAGCGTCTTCAATCTCTTCATCCGGTGTCACTCCCTGGTTTTCGACATTCCAACCTGCCTTGTGAAACCAGATTGAGTACTGAGGCTGGGTTGTCGTCGTGCCATCGACAAGCTGATAGCGGGAGTCGATACCGATCACTCCACCCCAGGTCCGTTTGCCCAGCAGCGGCCCCATTTTCAATTCGCGGAAGCTATAGCTGAACATGTCTCCATCCGACCCAGCAAACTGGTTCGTCAGCGCCAGCAGGTGTCCTAGCAGCGTATGGTACGGATACGACTCCGGAGCACCCCAGCGGCGCACATCATAACCCAAATGCCGATGAGCCAGCTTCTCCAGTATCAGTGGGGAAACCATCCCACCTGCGTTGTAACGCACATCGAGGATCAATCCTGCGAGGTGAACCTGGGCCAGAAATCCTCGGTGGAACTCCGCGAGACCCTGTGTCGACATATCTGGAATGTGCAGGTATCCCACTCGTCCTGCGGTCTGCTCGGCTACAAAGTGACGATTCCCTTCCACCCAATCACGATAGCGAGCGGCTCGTTCACTACGCAGGGTACGCACCGTAATGATGCGAGGTTTTTCGTCTTTCTCTGGATGCTGCAAAGTCAGCGGAACCATTTGCTCAGCCTGGTGTAGCAACAACTCTCCGGGGCTGGTCTGCTCATCAAGGGGAACGCCACCAATGGCACAGAGATAGTCACCTTCTCGCACATTGAGTCCTGGTTCACAGAGTGGCGAACGAATCTTCGAACGCCAGGGATCACCGGCATAGAGTCGTTGAATCACGTAACGCTTGGCAGCCACATCCCACTCCAGATCAACACCGAGTCGTCCAAGTTGATAACGTCGCTTGGGGGGATAATCTCCTCCATATTCGTAGGCATGCGAAGTGCCCAGTTCGCCCTGCATCTCCCAGATCAAATCCGACAATTCAGCCCGTGACGCTACTCGGTCCAACAGCGGACGATATTGTTCTGCCACTTCCTGCCAACGCACCCCAGACATCTCCTCATCCCAGAAAAACTCTCGCTGCAGACGCCAGGCTTCATGAAACATCTGCTGCCACTCCGGACGCAATTCCACGGCAAAGCGCAATCGATCCAGATCCAGCCAGCCGGTCTTGCGGGAAGGCTCCTCAGGCGAACCATCGTCCTCACTCACATTGGCTCCAGCTTCCAGCACGCGCAGGCCTTCTTCGCTGGCATAGGCCATCGTACGAGCGGAAGGAGTCACTTCCAGGTAGTCCAACCCCTGCAGCAACAGCTCTTTCTCCTGCTTTTCGAAGTCATAGGCCCAGAGCAGCCCCTCTGGTTTGCGCTTGCCTGGCTTTTCCTCCTCACTGCCACTACTCAGTGGAAACTCACTGAAAAGCACTCGCTTGCGTAAGCCAAAAACCTGTCCATAGATGCCCTCATTCACCGGAAACTCAATGATTCGCTGGGACAAACCCTCCCAGTCAATACGCAGTGGGACCGGTTCTTCCTTCTTCTTCTTGTCTTCTTTCTTTTCGGTGCTCTTCTCGCTGTTTTCCTCTTCTCGCTCTTCGGGTTCCTCTTCTTCTTTTTCTCCAGGAGGCGCAGGTTGTTCCAGGAAAGGGGAACGCAGGTCATTGCGCAGAGCAATCAGGTAGGGCTTCATGCTACGGGCAAAGCTCGCCCCAATTTGCACAGTGTCCCAGATCGGTTGGTAAGTGCGTGAGGAGAGGAAATAGAGCCATTGACCTTCCGGATCAAAGGAGGGACCAAAGTCATAGCGTACCGGTTCGGTCACCTGCCTTGGTTCGGGCTGCTCGACGGAGCAGAGGAAAATAGCGGATTGCTCGGTGTTCAGGTGTTTGCTGTAAGCAACCCAATTACCATCTGGTGAGAAGACAACATCCTCAATTTCACGCAGGTCAGAAGCATCCAGCGGTGTCAGGGTTCCCTTCTCAAGGTTCAGATACCACAGCTCCAGACGACTGGTAGTCAGCAACAAGGCGGGCTGAGTCGGAGAAGCAACCATGGACTGAACACGACCTTCGGGCAATTCGATCCGCTCCAAAGGCGACACCGAGGCCTCTTCAGCAAAGAGCAGCAGCTCCTCCTGGGAGTTTTGTTCATCAGCAATCGTCGCCAGCCGTCCATCCGCGAGATACATTGGCAGTCGATAACGGGCTCCCTGTCGCTTACCATGCTGCTGCACTGCGAGTTCCCAAAGTGGCATTGAGGCCAACCTGCCACGCACGGACAGGGCAACCAAGTGTCCCTTGGGATGCAGAGCGAAGTCCTCCCACTCCTCAGAACCATAGACGAACTTGCGCTGCACATGAAACTGTGGGGACGGCAGAGTGATCGGCAGTACCTCACCTATCTCCTGTCCGGATTCCCAGCGACACAAGCTCCCTGCCCGGTGGTAAATCACCTGGGACTCACCAAAAGCAGGCTGGCGTACATAGAATCCGGTTTCCTTAGTCTCCTGGCGCAGGTCACTGCCATCTGGCTGACATGACCAGAGGTTGCCGGTTCGATCGACATCAGAGAGAAAACAGATTCGGCCCTGCCACCAGATCGGAGCGACCGGATTGCCCAGATGATCACCAAGAATGCGCTCGAAGGTTCCTCCCCCACTAGTATCGACCCAGATCTCCCCATGACAGCCTCCCCGGTAGCGCTTCCAGCGAGAGTTCTGGACGGTATTGCGGCCCAGCACTCGTCCCAATCCAGCAGATTCTGTCGAAAGATTTCGAGCCGGACCAAGATCCACCGAACGGATTGGACCTCCTTCCAGGGAAACTTCGTAGAGTTGGGCGTCTGCATTGCCATGAATTGAACGATGTGCTCCACAGAAACGGATGGAGGTGCCGTCAGCGCTCCAACCATCAATGTGCAGTACATGCCCCACGTAGGTCAGCCGTCGCAAGGGACCACCCTCAGCAGTTAGGCAGTAGACCTCCTGCTCACCTTCTTCTGCAGCGACTAGAGCGAGCCAGCGACCACAGGGAGAGAGACGAGGGGTCTGCAGTTCGCTACGGGATTCAGTCAGACGCTGGGCCCGCCCACCCTCCAGGGCGACTTCCCAGAGGTTGTCTTCAGCCACAAAGTAGAGTTGGTTCGTACCAAAAGTGGGGAAACGGAGATAGCCGAGTACAGGAGAATGCATTGCTTCCATCAATCAGGGGAACGACAGTCAACAGAAAAAGGTTATCACGATAGAGGAGGTATTCTGGCGAGGCAAGCGGGGAGTGGGAGGATCAGGTGTTCGAAGGATTTGCTGAGGCAACTTTGCACGCCACAAATCGTAGTCGCACGTAGTCAACCGTCCATTTTCCAGAATCATCTCGCAGGGTGGGAGCTAGTTTCTCAGTGATCTCGGCAATCATCTCTTCACGCTCTGCTTCCTCCGTACTCAGGAACGAACCTGCAAAGGTCTCCAACCAGCCTCGAAGCTCTCCGGGCAAGACTGTTGGGCGGGGAATCAACTGAACCACTGGCACCTGAAAACCGGCTTCTTCCAGGAGTTGACGATATTCCTCCACACTGGGAAAGTACCAAGGATTCACAGGGACCAAGCCTCTGCGCTGACGAGTTTTTTTCAGGGCTGCCAAGACAGAAACCACATTCCCCTGTCCGCCCATTTCTGCGACAAACCGACCGGAAGGCTTCAACGCTCGCTTCACACCGGCAATGACCTCTCTAGGCTGGGTCATCCAATGTAGGGCTGCATTGGAGAACACCGCATCAAAAGCACCTTCGAATTCCAGATGCTGTCCATCCATCACCTGGGCGTTGATGCCTTTTGCCAGTGAGGATTCAACCATCGCAGGGCTGCTATCGACCGCTATCACGTGGCAACCAGCATCTATCAGCTTCAGGGTCAGCTCGCCATCTCCACAGCCAAGGTCGAGTACCATTTCCCCAGCCTTTGGATTCATTAGTTGCAATACTGGTTCTCCCAAATCACTCACAAATCGTGCGTTTTGGTCATACCCAACCGGATCCCACTGCGTAGCGATATTTTCCTCACTCATTGCTGACTCTCTGAATCAATCGGTAAAATCGGCTCCAACTCTTCCTTTCGGACCAAGTGGTCATTCAGCATCCATTCAGCAGTCTGGGCAATCGAGCGGAAGTACAGTCCCGGGTAGGGAGCCAACAGTTCATCCGTGGCAAGCTGACGTCGCAGGCGATCCTGGAGGGTCTCATCCAGACGGAGCAGTTCATAGACCGGCAGACGACCTCCGACTGCAGACCGAACCAAACGCTGGGAAAGTACCAACAGCAGGGTGTCCGCAATCAGCGCTCGCTCGACACCAAGATTTTCCAGACGCTGTAGGCAACTGAGTGTATTGTTCGTGTGCAGGGTTGCCAGTACCAAGTGGCCTGTTAACGCTGCCTTGAATGCAATCTGGGCCGTTTCCTCATCGCGAATCTCTACCACCAGAATCACGTCTGAATCCTGACGCAAGGTTGCTCGTAGAGCTTCCGCAAACCCCAGTCCCTGCGCAGGCTGCACCGAAACTTGGGTCAGGCTTGGCAGATGATACTCAACCGGATCTGCAATCGTGATCACATTCTTGCGTTGAGCGTCGAGCTGATTCAAGAGGGCATAGAGCGTTGTCGTCTTGCCGCTGCCGGTTGGTCCAACCACAAGCAGCATTCCGTATTGACGGCGCATCACGGTCTTGAGTACCGCCCGATCATCTTCATAAAAGCCAAGTTGTGCCAGATTCAGCCGCAGGTCCCCAGATTCCAACAAGCGCAGCACTAGTTTCTCACCCTGTTCAGTTGGCAGACTGGAGAGCCGCAGGTCATAAAGCTGGCCATCTGGGGTTCGTTGCTGCAGGTAGCCGTCCTGAGGTCTGCGACGTACTGCGATGTCCAACCCAGCCTGTAGCTTCAGGTGAGGTAACAACTGACTGGAGAGCAAGGAACTGAGTTCTGGTAGTGTCTGCAATTCACCATCGATGCGTAGACGTCCCAGCAGTTGATCCGGCTGTTGACCGGGTTCCAAGTGAATGTCAGAAGCCCCGTAGCGCAGGGCCACGTTGAACAGTTCCTGCCATTGTTGTGAAACTTCCACCTCCTCCATTGTAGGAGCATCACCACGTCCTTCACGATAGAGTTGAGCCAGCCGTACACGGTTTACCAAGCCGAGGCGGAGACCAGGATACTGGAACTGCAAGCGTGGAAGACGTCGCCAATCTGCCAGAGCGGTCAGCGCCAGCCAGGGAATGCCCTCATTACCCACTAGCAGCAACAGGGATTCATGAAAGAGCGCTTCCTGCTCGCTCCGAGAGATAGACCACAGCTGGTCAACCTCCCTGGGTAACAGGGGCAACTGATATCGACGAGCCAGGCACTCCAGGACCACATTTTCCAACGTGGGGTACTCCTTGAGAACCCGCTGTAGCCGAGAAAAATCAGCTAGCGATTCTTCTGCATCTTCCAGCTGGTAAACCAAGTCTCTGGGCAGTACTCCCTCCTGGCGCAACCACTTGAGCAACTGCATTCAGCAGCTCCTACGCATGCTGTGAGCCTTCGAGATCTCGATGAAAAAGATTTCGCTTTGCCTGAATTCCGTTACCATAATTTTTCTTCAAAAATCCCAACTCAACAGGAGTATTGCTCGATGGTTCGCATCACAAAAGTCTACACCCGTACCGGAGACACTGGCGAGACCGGACTCGTTGGCGGAACCCGTCTACCCAAAGATCACCCTCGAATCGAAGGTTTTGGCACTGTCGACGAACTGAACAGCTGCTTGGGGTTGGTTCGCAGTTTCAATACTCAGAAGCCACAATCCGAGCGTCGAGACAAGCTCGAGCTGATCCTACAGGCAATCCAACAGAAGCTCTTCGATATGGGTTCTGAACTGGCCACACTACCAGGTGACGAATACCCCGGACAGATCAAGCTGGAGGAAGCTGATGCCGCTTGGCTGGAAGAAGTAATTGATGCGATGAACACCGAACTGGAACCCTTGAAGAGCTTTATCCTGCCGGGAGGAACGCCACTCAATGCTTTCCTGCATCAGTCTCGCACCACTTGTCGTCGGGCAGAGCGTGCGGTCCTGCGTCTACACCGAGTTGAACCCATCAATCCAGCAATTCTGAAATATCTCAACCGCCTCTCTGATGCCTTGTTCGTCTTTGGTCGCTGGGTCACAGCCAAGCTGGATGAAACCGAACTGCTCTGGCAACCTGGCAGCACTCGTCCTGACTGGCGTTGGTCAACTAACGACTGAAGCTACCTTCTGACCATGCCGGAAAAGCATCCTCCTGAACAACTGGTACAGGCGCTCTGGTCTCTCCCTGTTGCCACGGAGTTTCAGACCACAACCGGTGAACAGCTGCGAGTCGAGTTTCCTGGTTGGCTAAATTCTGGAGCTGGTCCGGATTTTCTGGAAGCTCGGCTGTGTCTAGGCGATCAACAGCTTTATGGTGCTGTCGAATTCCATACCCACACTCGGCTCTGGCAGGTGCATGGACACCCCGACGATCCAGCCTACCAACAGGTGATCCTGCACGTGGTACTCTATCACGACCCTCGGCTTCCTCCATTGGTTCGTGAAGACGGACAGACGATTCCCAGTTGTTGAACTGGCCACCCAATTGCCGGAAAAGTGGGAGCAACTTGTACCCGATGGGGCGGCGCTGCTCAAGGAATACGAGCGCTTGCCCGGACACTGTGGCAGCTTATTGCCTGAAATTGGACAGCAACGTCTGCGCCTGCTTTTGCAGGAGGCCACCGAGCAACGCCTACAACAAAAGATGCTGCCTATTCAACAGGCCTGGAACACCGCAGAACCTGAGGAACTGCTGTATCGCGCTTTGTTTGCTGCACTGGGAGCCCCCAACTGGAGCGCTCCCTTTGCCGAGTTGTCACAACACCTGCCTTGGTCGGCTCTACAATCGTGGCTACGTCAACCTCCCCGCAGTGCTCGTGCTGAATTGCTGGCTCGCTGGTTTGGACTGTGTGGATTGCTTCCAGAGACTCCACCAAATGCTGCAGACCTGCACCGAGAACACGCTCATTGGCGCCAGATCTGGGAACGTTCGGAGAATACCGATCGCTTGAGCGCTCCACGTCGAGAGAGTCGACGTCCCCAAGGACGCCCGGAACGCCTGCTCGTTGGTTGGTTTCATCACCTTCAGCGAGTTACACCACTAGGATTGTTGCGTTTCTGGCTACAACAACTGAAAACGCTGGAGCCATTGGCCACCACGGACACGTTACGACAGACCCTACTGCAGCTGAGTGATCAGGCCTTTCATACCCCAGACTGGGAACCTTGGCGCAAGCATGCCGGCTTCGCGCAGACAGCGATCTTGCCCGATCAGCAGCTGCTAGGAGAACAGCGCCAGGTACTGCTCTGGGTCAACGGTTTGCTTCCCTTTTTCCTGGCCTATGCTCGACAGCATGGGGAACCAGAACTAGAGTCCCTGCTCTATCGTCTGCTATTGGTGTTGCCTCCGGAACCAGAAAATCGGCACACGCGCTTCCTGCGTCAGCGTCTCTTTGCCTTGGAAGCCCCCACCTTCCCTCTGAGCAACTGCTCAATGCAACAAGGTATGCTGCAGCTTGCCAAGGACTTTTGCCACAACTTCCACCAGGGTTGCCACCGCTGTGAGCTGGTCACTCTGCTGCAGGAAGGAACTTCACAACCACTACCCTGAGATCGCATGTCGGACTGGAAGGAAATCGCTCAATTCGCCCAAGAAATCGCTCGTGAAGCGGGACACCTGATTCGTCAGGAACGTGAACAACAAACCGTTTCACTCAACTACAAGACCCATCAGGAGTTGGTCACTTCGGCAGACCTGAAATCAGACCAACTGATCCGCAGTCGCATTCAACAACGCTTTCCAGAACACCAGATTCTCTCGGAAGAGCTGGCACCCGATTACTCTTCACCGGAGTTGCTGCAGAGCCAATTGTGGATCATCGATCCAATTGATGGAACCGTCAACTACGCCCGTAATCACCAAATGTGCGCGGTCTCCATCGCTTACGCAGAAGCAGGTCAGGTACGGGTCGGTGCCGTCTACTGTCCCTTCCTCGAAGAACTATTTCACGTTGTCCAGGGGGAAGGTTCCTATCTCAACGAACAGCGACTGCAGATCACTACGCAGACAGAGTTGCGTGGTGCCCTGATCGGTACCGGTTTTCCCTACAATCGAGAGGAACGACCTAAGCTGATTCCAAAGTTTCAGAAAATGTTGGAGAGTTGTGGCGACATCCGCCGGATCGGGGCAGCCTCTCTGGATATCTGTTGGATTGCGGCAGGACGGATGGATGGATTTTTTGAGACGCTCAGTCCCTGGGATTTTGCGGCAGCCCAGCTGGTTGTTCGGGAAGCCGGTGGGAAGATCGGCCACATCGGCGAGGTGCCCCCGGGTGTTCCACCAGAACTCTATGGTCTGGATCTGATCGTTGGGGCACCTGTGATCTTTGACGAGATGCAACAGGTGTTGCGCTCTGCCTGATCAGGCGAAGCAGCTGTACATCTTCTGAACCAGCGCCTGGTTGTAACCATGGGAGGTCATGTTGGCCACCACCCGACCACGCACTGGATAGCCCAGCAGGAACAGGTCACCAATCAGATCCAGGATCTTGTGTCGGACAAACTCGTCCGTAAAGCGTAGTTCGGTGTTGATCACCTTGCCGTCATAGATGATGATGTGCGAGTTGAGATAGCCGCTGCCGACCTTGCCCATCTTCTGAGCCATGTCGATGTTCTGAAAGGTGTTGAAGGAGCGGGCTGGCGCAATTTCATTCAGGAAGGAATCCTGCTCTGCGTTGAAGGTCAGTTGTTGTTCCAGGATCGGTGGTGGGTAGTTGACCCGCATCGTCACTTCGAAACCATCATAGGGTTCCACGTAGAGATATTTCTGGTCAGGATCTTCTTCACCGATGCTCAGTTTTTCGCAAATCACCGCTTCTGTCACCTCGGCGTCCTGATCCACGGTTCCGGCTTCATCAAGCAATCGGGCAAAATCGAGAGCCGAGCCATCCACATTTGGGATCTCCTCGTCGGCCTTGATCAACACATTGTCCAGCCCAGCCATCGACAAAGCAGCCATCAGGTGCTCCACCGTGCGGACACGTCGATTCTCCCGGGCCAGCACCGTAGAGTTGGCGGTAAAACTCTGCTGGCTCTGTGCATGCTGGTAATCTTCCAGGCTGGTGATCCGGCCAGGAATGGAGATGCCATCGAGGGTTTGAAACTGGATCCCACTGTTAGGAGGAGCTGGACTGAGAATGATGCCCGTGTTGCGACCACTGAGCAGACCCGTGCCATTGAGGACCACGTTGTCGCCAAGAGTACACTGGGGACGTCCGGACTTGCGCAGCTCTACGGCTTGCCGGTTGGTTGCAGGCTGGTAGGGTGCTGTCTCGATCCGGGTGTCGGAAGGCAGAATCGCTTCCTCATCTGATTGAGTAGCTCGCAAGGCGCCGGTGATCTTGTCCAACAACACATCCAGGTGCAGTGGCTTTTCCAGAAAGTCTCGGGCTCCCAGCTTGATCGCGCTGACGGCAGCTTCAATCCCGGCGTGTCCGCTCATCATGATCACAGGTAGCTCTGGCTGTTCGTTGCGTAGGTTCTTGAGGATCGCCATGCCGTCTTCTCCGGGAAGCCAGATGTCGAGGAGTACCAGGGACATTGGCTGCTCTTTCAGAGCGTCGTAGAGTTCTCGTGCGTGTGCGCAGCAGCGTACGGGGTAGCCTTCATCTTCGAGTACGGCGGCTAGACTACTACGAATCGCCGGTTCATCATCAACGACCACGATTGGATTCATGCGACTCCTGCAGGAAAGGATAACAAGGCGGATGGAATTGTCGGCTAATGTGCACTCATCATACCGGGCTTTGGCAGAAATAGGGCAAGAAAATCTGCAAATCTTGATCATTTGCTGGAACCACCACGCATGAGCGAAAATCGCCCTTCAAAAGATTCTACTGTGCTTCAAGTGGATCAACTGACGCTTGAATTTGGCGGATTGCGGGCCCTGGACAACCTGAGCTTTCAGGTCCAGTCCCAGGAAATTCTAGCGCTGATTGGTCCCAACGGTGCCGGCAAGACTACCTGCTTTCAGTGCATAACAGGCTTTCTTCCTCCAAAGCTTGGGGAAATCCACCTATATCCTCCCGATCATCAAACACAACAACTGAATGGCCTCAAACCCTACCAGATCGCCCAGCTGGGTGTGGCTCGTACCTTTCAGAGCATCCACCTGTACGAAAAACAGAGTGTGCTGGAGAACGTGATGATGGGTCGTCAGATCCACACCAAAACTAGTATGTTGGGTGTGCTCCTGCGAGATCGACACACCCGCGCGGAAGAGCAGCGGATTCGTGAGGATTCCTTTCTACTGCTAAAGCGTATGGAACTGGAGCAATATGCTCAGGCAACCGCAGACAGCCTACCCTATGCAGCCCAACGGCGTTTGGGGATTGCTCGGGTGCTGGCTACCGAGCCCTTTCTATTATTGCTTGATGAACCGGCAGCTGGTTTGAATCGGCAGGAGACAGAAGAACTGGACGAACTGCTGGTAGAGCTTCGGAAAGAATTTCAGCTGACAATCCTGCTGATCGAGCATGACATGCAGCTGGTGATGAAGATTTCAGACCGAATCATCGTGCTAGACCATGGACGCAAGATCGCCGAAGGTCCTCCGCAGGAGGTTCGCCAGCACCCTGAGGCGATTCGAGCTTATCTTGGGGAACAGGCCGTCTCATGATGCTGGATCTACGCAACTTGGTGAGTGCTTACGGCAACATCCTCGCTCTGCAGGGCATCTCTCTTCATGTGAAACCAAGTGAGATCGTAACCATCCTGGGCAGCAATGGCGCTGGCAAGACCACCTTGTTGATGGCCATCGCTGGGCTGGTGCCTCCCCGCCAGGGAGAAGTTCTGTGGGAAGGAAGACCAATTCAGCAACTGACTCCAGATCAGATCAAAGCGCTGGGCATTGGGCTGGTTCCTGAAGGACGACGCATCTTCCCAGAATTCACCGTGCTGGAAAATCTGCGAATGGGAGCCTACCTGCGTCGCGATCGGGAACGCATCCGAGAGGATTTGGAGCGAATGATGGAGCTCTTTCCAATCCTGCACCAACGACAGTCACAGCTCGGAGGAACCCTCAGCGGTGGTGAGCAACAAATGCTGGCGATCGCTCGGGCCCTGATGGGAACCCCACGACTGCTGCTGCTTGATGAACCATCTCTCGGACTGGCCCCGATGATTGTCCAGCAAATCTTTGAGATCCTGCGTCAAATCCACCAGCAACAGCAAACGACCATCCTGCTGGTCGAGCAGAACGCCCGCCTGGCTCTCCGACTCGCAGATCGAGGCTATCTCCTAGAAAATGGCAAAATTCAATTGACCGATACAGCGGCAAACTTACTGGATAATGAGGCTGTTCAGCGGGTCTATCTTGGTGGGTGAGAATGACAGCAAAAAATCAAATGAATCGTTGACTGTTTTAAGGAAGAATTCCAAAAATCTCCTCAAAGAACCCCAATGCCTCTACAAGCCCAGGGATCCTGTTTGTTATTCTCCTCCAGAGAGAAGGTAGCCAAAGGCTGGATGAGGGAATTCCCGCAAGTTCCTAATTTTTTCTAAACTTCATCACTGTCTCTCGCAGTTCCCTGCCAAAGAATTCAGCTTACAAAAAAGAGAATCTGACATCAAAATGGAGCCTATTTGATTGATCATCTAAAAAATTATGGGCATCTTTATGAAGAAAACCAATTCTTGATGACCTGGTATTGGATTTAGCCATGAATGTTGCCGTACATTAATTCAAAGCCAATCTGTCTCGACTGTTAGCGAGGGCGCAATCTGGAGAAGTGATTGAGGTGACCTCACATCGGAAACCCATCGCCCGCATTGTCGGTGTCCCCGAACCAACTGGAGCACCCCTCGATGCTCTGAGGTCTTCTGGAGCGCTGAGTTGGAATGGCAAAAAGCCTGTGCTTGAAGAGCCTCTTGCCTTGACCGATGCTGGCAAATCCATCAGCAGTTTGATCTTGGGAGATCGCCGGTGATTCTGTTTTGTGACACTTCTGCGCTGATCAAGCTCTATGTTCAGGAGGATTGGATTTCGGCAATGCGAGGAGCTGTCAACGAAGCCTCGGTGGTCGCGGTTTGTCGAGTTGCCTGGACAGAAGCGATGTCTGCGCTGGCTCGCAGAGGAAGAGAATTTCCAGAGGAACTGCCCCTGTTGGAAAGAGTTCGGGATCACTTTCGCACGGACTGGGAGAGCTATGCCAAGGTTGAAGTCAGCCAAGCCTTGGTGGAACAGGCTGGAGAATTTGCAGAGATCTTTGCGCTACGGGCTTACGACAGCATCTAATTGACGGCCGCTAACGTCCTGCAAACAGAAATGCCCGGGAATGTGAGTTTCGCCTGTTTTGATCAGCGTCTACAAAAAGCGGCTCAAGTGCTGGGTCTGCTGCCTCTCGACCTGGATCGTTTAAACCAGATTTCTTCCTGAAAAACGTTGGCCACGCTTCCTCCACAGTTCCAGATGCTACCTTAGCCTAAGACGACCAAGTGGCTGAAGACCGGATGAGAGAAGTCCTGCAAAACTCTCATTTTCCTCACTTTTCCTCATCTGCACCAACCCCTCACCCACCACTGACGTGGTCCCCCCTCTCCCAATGGGCGAGGGTTTTTGAGGCCTCATTGAATCCAAATTTACTTGCGAATCGGCGAAGGTTCTCAGAACTTTGGGTGGGAATTTTTCAGCTTCTCAAAGCGCTCTTGGCTCTCCAACTGGCAAATTTCCTGACGCAAAGACGCTTTTTTAGGCATAGGTCCGGTAGGTTGAACTCAAGGGTCAGTGAGAAAAACAGAGATTTCGGTTTACTCCAGAAAAAGTCAGCAAGCTTGAAAAATCCGACTACTCTGTCAAAGGATCATCATAAAAAATCTGTGCATCCCATAGCTCCCCAAAGGAGCCAGCATCCACACTTATCAAAAACTGACAACCAGAGAAATTCAGCGCGAGCACCTTGTATTTTGACAGAGGACCGCAGCACCTTTCAGAGTCAGATCCAGTTCTGCGAGTAGTGATCCAGCACCTGCAACCACAACCTCCGGAACCACGAGAGGCTAATTTTGAGTCGTTGATCCGCATCATTGCAGGACAGCAGCTCTCCAGCACTGCGGCCTACACCATCTATCGCAGGTTGACGCAAAAGTTTGAGGATTCCGTCATCACGCCTGCCATGATCCTTGATTCCTCCAAGGAAGAACTGCTGACCTGCGGACTCTCCAACGCCAAGGCACGGTACATCACGCTGATCGCCCAAGCATTTGAAGAGCAGCCCAACCGGATCGAAGAGTTGAGGGAAATGTCTGCTGAAGACGTGCTGGAGACACTGCAAAGATTTAAGGGCATTGGCATCTGGAGCGCCAGCATCTTTGCGCTGTTTTACCTCCACCATCCGGATGTCTTTGTCTGGGGAGATGTCAGTCTGAAAAAAGCGATCCGACTGCTGTACGAGGAAGAAGAGCTGAGCGAACCGAAAATAGAGGCAGTCATTCAGCCGTGGCGGCCTTATCGCAGTACAGCCTGCCTGGTCTTGTGGAAATGGCTGGATGAAGGAGCCATTCGGTTTTCGTAGAAGACGAGGTTCAGCAGTTGGGACCCAAAAGATTGGCAGGAATTGGAGAAGAGTCTCGTTGTTGGGTTGGTGAAAATAAAGAGGACGCTCGTTGTGATTTAGAAGCTATAACCAACACTTAAAAATAGTACATTTTTTGGGGAATACTTATTTACGTCGCTCTCAAAATCCGCCTGACAAGCGCTGCTGCATTCCCAGTCATTGCCAAGTTCATAGTTTATCGATGGTTCACCAGTGATTAATCTGACAAAAGTGATTGATGCCGTCAGCCCACTGTTGAAAGTCCAGTTTTTACCAATTCCAAGATTATATCCATCTTCCGGATAATCTACCCTGTAAACGGCCTTTCTTTCACCATTCTGTTTTCTGTAGATCTCCTTCTTCGCTTCCCAATTCCTGTTGACCAATCCAGTTTGGAAAAACAAACCATCCACCGATACAAGGTAGTATCTGATATTCAGATAGGAGGTCTGACTGTCAAACCCTGATTTTTCAGTAGCCGAACCATCATTTGAATCTTCAGACATATCCCCAGAGAGAGATTGACCTTCAAGACTAAGCCACAGGTGTTTAATAAATTGGTAACTGAAACTAAGCCCAGGACCTAGGTTTGAAAGCACAATCGCTTGGCTTTGAAAATCCTTGTCGTTTAATGAGGAAGCATTTGAATTCAATGGAGTGACTGTGCAAAACAATAAAACCCCAATGCTAGTGCATAGAATCTTTATGAATTTTTGACTAATCATTTCTCTTTTTCTGTTTGTGTACACAACATCCGTATGGTTACTCCTACAGCACAAAATTTTCTGCTGCACAAATCAAAGAAGAATTTAACATCCATCAAGTTACAGTATCCGTTCTATCGATATCAACAGTGGAACTATCCTATTTCACACCACTCCAATGATGCGTGGAAATAATCCTACGTATTGCTGACAAATAAGAATGCGCTAAACTAATTCAAAATCCTGCCAAGGCTTGGTCTGTGGAGGAGGACTGGTGAAGTGGAGAGTTTCACGAAGGGTAGGGTGCTGGAGCTGTAGTTGATGTGACCAAAGCGCAGGCCCCGATAGCTTGCGAGCCTGCCCGTACTTGTGATCGCCCAGAAGGGGATATCCACAATGTGCCAGTTGCACCCGAATCTGGTGAGAGCGTCCCGTTTCCAATTGGATGCATAGTAGGCTCTTGTTTGCATGAACGGCAGTCCGCTCATAGTGGAGAATCGCTTGCTTGGCCGGGGGGACTCCGGATTCAACGACCCGAACGGTGTTGCTGTGATGATCCTTCTGTAGCCAATCGGTGAGGGTCCCCTCCGGGGGATCGACCACGCCAGCGACCACAGCCAGGTAGGTTTTCTGTAAAGTCCGTTGACGAGCCTGATCTGCCAATCGGGACGCCGCCTTGGAGGTCTTGGCAAAGACCATCACTCCACCCACAGGGCGATCCAGGCGCTGCACCAATCCCAAGAACACCTGGCCAGGTTTCTGGTCACGTTGCTTGATCCAGTTCCTGAGCAGGCTCAACAGGTCCGGGCTACCACTGTGATCTGCCTGAGAGAGTAGGTTGGTCGGCTTTTCAACGACCAGCAGATGGTTGTCTTCAAACAACAGTTGGGGCGTAAAGCTCAAGGTGACCCGCACTTTTTAGTGAGAACGAAAAATATGGAACTGCACACTGATTTTTCACAGCGAGTGATCTTGCATACCGAACAAATGCCCTGGTCGCCTTCCCCAGCTGCTGGCGTGGAGCGACGCCAACTGGACCGCCAGGGAGAAGAAGTCGCACGAGCCACGAGCATTGTGCGTTATGCTCCCGGTAGTTACTTCGCAGCCCACACACACGGAGGCGGTGAAGAGATTTTTGTGCTGGAGGGTGTCTTCTCCGATGAGCACGGGCACTATCCACCCGGGAGCTACCTGCGCAATCCGCCCGGAACCACTCACACTCCTTTTTCGGAGCCGGGCTGTGTCATCTTCGTCAAGCTCTGGCAGTTCAATCCCGGTGACGCACAAACCGTCTGTCAACACACCGAACAGGGTAGCTGGAGCCCCGGACGTCAGGAAGGCATTCAGGTTCAGCTTCTTCATGAATTTCAAGGTGTCCGAACCGTGCTGATGCGCCTGGAGCCTGACCTACAAGTACAGCTTCACTCCCATCCGAGTGGAGAAGAGATTCTTGTGCTGGAAGGTGACTTTGCCGATGAGCACGGCAAATACTCCAAGGGGAGCTGGCTACGCAGCCCTCCCGGTTCCTGCCACTCTCCAAAGATTGGTCCAAATGGAGCCCTGCTCTATTTGAAGTCTGGACACCTGGTGGCCCCGGTGCTGCCGTTGCCAAACTGATGGGCATTGTCTCCTCAGAACAAGCTCAGTTGTTCACCGGGCTGAGGAACTTCCCCAGCAAAATCGGGCAGCGTCGGTAACTCCGGAAGCTGCTCCTGCAGAAAGCCATGGAAATCTCGCGCAAGTTGAGGAGCCAATATGTCATCCGGGGTGTGCAGAAAAACAAAGGGAGTGAACCCTTGGCGCATCCAATTGGCTACTCGCTGGGCCCAATCCCGTAAAACTGGATAATTGACCTCATTTTGGGGATCTCCAACAAAACGCAGCAGCGGTAGCTCATTCGTTGCTGTGAAGCGCACGGGCACCTTGGGCTTGCGGCGCTTTGCCTCGATGGTAGCGGAGTCATTTTGCTGAGAAGCCATCAGCTTGTGGGTGTCAAAGAGGACCCGAGCCATCTGGCGTTGACGCAAAAACGCATCCAACTCTTGCTCTATTTTCTGCTCGTCGAAGTAAGCTAGGTTGCGTACCTCCACCGCGTAGCGAAAGTCTGAAGGCAATTGGAGCAGGAATTGTTGCAGTTGTGGCCAACGGTTGCGACCAAAGTCTGCAGAAAGTTGCAGTTGAATCGGGCCAATTCGTTCCTCCAGGGGAGCAATCCGCTCGAAGAATTCCCTTGTCAATTCGGTCGTGTTTTCCAATTTGCGGTCGTGACTGATGCTGCGGGGAAACTTGAAGCAGAAGCGGAAGTCGGGGGGAGTTGACTCTTTCCAACGCTCAACGACATCTGGGCGAGGCAACGCGTAGAAGGTGGTGTTTCCTTCCACCGTGCTGAAGACCCGAGCGTAGCCTGCTAGAAAATCTGTAGGTCGGGTTCGTGTTGGCAGCAGACTGCCCTTCCATTCAGGGCGTGACCACTCAGGGCATCCGAGAAAATAGTGCATCCGGTGGCTTTTCCGAGAGAAATGCTAGATTTGAAGCTTGATACCAGGATGAATGGCAGAGCGATTGCGTATCTTTGCTGCATCTTAAAAGGCGACATATCAGGGATCAAGTAGGAAGTCGAATGCGTTCAAAACTACGGCACACAGCCACTTGCGACCGATTCTTTCCCTCGTTACACTTGTGATCTTGAGCCGCTGTTTGATCTGCGGTCAAATACTTATATGATTCTAGGAGATTCAGAATGGCAGACACATTGACACCAGAGATGCGTGAAGGCATGCCGGAGCCAGAAGGGTATCGGGTCAATAGCATACCCGATGAGAACGATATCGTCTTTGGCAAGGGTCCGATCACCGAAGAGACTGCGCGCAATATGATCCTTGACTACCCCGACAGCGTTCTCAAGTTTCTACAGGGGAAAGACTTGGATGAACGACCTCTCTCTCCAGATATCAGTGGAATTCATGCGATCTGGCGAGAACGTGGTCTGCGGAAGGATATTTTGCAAAAATATTTTTTGCATTTTATGGATTGGCCCGATGGGATTCCCTCGGCAACCATGCTGGACTTGCTGAGTGACGTGCGAGACAAGATTCGCAATCTTGGTAAGCCGAAGAAATAAGCTGTAAGCAGAGGAGGCCAGCCCTACGCTGACCCCCTGAATGGGGCCAATGCTTCATTCATCAGCCCACCATGGCACCAACTCAGTTGATCGGGATTTGGCGCATCTCGGCCTGCTGCTTAGGCAGACGCAGGTGCAGCACTCCATCCTCCATCTCGGCATGACTACCTTCCATGGCCACTGCCTGTGGCAACTGAATCCGGCGCTGAAAATTACCGTAATTGCGCTCTACACATAACACACCTTCTCGATTCTCTTCATGAGAACTCTTCTTCTCTCCCTGAATCGTCAGCACTCGTCCATTCAAGGAAATCTTCACGTCTTCCTTGTTCAACCCCGGTAGCTCGACCTGAAGTTGATAGGTGGTTTCATCTTCCTGCAGATCCAACGCAGGTGAAAAACGTCGTGTGGCTGTTTCTCCAAAAACTTCTGGCCAAGCGGACTCACCAAAGAATTCTTCCATGAGGTTGCGGAACGGAACGGTGCTGTTGCGGATGGTGACGGGGTACATGCTGCTCTCCTGAAAAGAGGAAGTATTTTGAGGAGCACCCAAATCATCTTGATGTGCTCCGTTATTTGTTAGCACTCACTTTAATAGAGTGCTAACAAACTGTCAAGAAAAAATTTTTACTAGGCGAGCAAACCGCTCAATGACTAGTCAATCGACGAGGCGATCGGGATCTTCCTTAGGTCGGTTGGGATTCTCTCGGAAGAGTTGACGGCGGGTAGTTGGGTTGAGGAAATCTTCCTCACGCAGACCTTGCTGGCGACTAATTTGGGAGACAATGGCCTTGACGAAGGCGCGTTGTTCCAGTCGCTCTTCCATCTGCCGACGCAGCTTGAGGATATCGCGGACGCTGTATTCGCGGTCAGGGATTTCTTCTTCCTCATCAACAATTGACTGCGTATCTCCCTGCAGGACAAGGCGGTGATAGCTCTCAAGGAAAATCAGAAAATCAATGAGTAGCGGAGTCGGACGACCCTGGCTACTCTGAATCAGGTTGCGGCGCAGCGTCTGGGGTTGGGGGGCATTCTGATTCAGTTGCTGAAAAACACGACGAATCTTGCGTAGCAATTGTTGTTGGGACGTCTGGGCATCCCATCGGGAACGTATCGCAAAATCAAGAAACTGCTGCAGTCGCGGTCGTGGCGCCAACTGGGGCCACCAGAAAAGATTCAGACCAAAAAAGCGCTGCAGGACTTGTTCACAGCGTTCCAACTCTGCGAGCTGGCAGTCTTCGAAGAAGAAACCGTGCTGATAGAGCAATTGACAGAGTTGGAGCAGTTGAGAGGTTGCGGCAGGGAGCTGGCGATCCTGCTGCTGTTGGAAGATTGCACCTGGTTGGGCTGGTCGACGCAGCATCATTGATTCCAGAAGGAGCGCAGACGTTTAGGTCTGGGATAAATGAACAGTAGGAATGGAGCGTTGCCCTGAGGCCATTATTCAATCCCAACCTGGTATGGAGGTCTTGGCTGGACCACTTGGTACTGGACGTCGGATCGAAGTGTTCATTTGGGGAGTTGGCTGTCCAGCCTGTGCTCCTGGATTAGTATTCAGTTGTTGCTGAAGTTGCTGTTTGACTTGCTGAATCATGCCAGGTGGAGGTGTTGCTCCAGCAGCTGCCATGGCTGCCTGTCCCCCAGCTGCAGAGATCGGTCGTTGAGGTGCAGATGGAGTTGGTGCCTCTGTCTTGGCAACTGGTTTTGGATCTTCAGGAGACTGCTGCTGGATCAGGATCTGGTAGCGATTGTAGTGACGGTTGGCTTTGTCGCTGTTGCGCATTCGGTAGTAGACCAGTGCCGTATTGTAATGAGCGTCTGGTTGATCAGGCTCCATCTCCAGTACATTCTCAAAAGAATCCAGAGCTTGTTCGTAGTCTCCTACTTGGAAATAGGCCAACCCTAGATTGTAAAAGAAGCTTGGTGTCTCATCATCCAGCACGATGGCCTGGCGGTAGTTCCAGATGGCTGTTGGATAGTCCCGCTTTTGGTAAGCAGTGTTGCCATCACGGAAATAATTCAGAGCCGAGCGCGGGGTCGGGGTTTCGAGAGAACTACAGCCACTGAGCAGCATCATCGGGACGATGATCCAGCAGAACAAAAAACGTGGGAATTGGGTTGCGGGCATGACTTGCGTATCCCTTGCATGGTCCGGGAAATTCACTGGCATTTTCGCCGATAGGTTCATTACGATAGGTTCACTTGCTCATGCACAATCCATACTTGAAGGAGGCACGATGAAGTGTGGAAATTGGTTTGTCGCCGCATTATTACTGCTGAGTTGCTTCGTTGCTCTTCCGTCCCTACAGGCTCAAAACATGACAGAGGAAGAGGCTGAGGCAGCCCGCATCGAACAACGTTTCCTCACCGAGTTGGAGACCCTGCTCAAGGCAGCACGTGATGCACAGTTCCCCGAAGAGGAAGTGCGCTCCATCACGGTACAGCGTGAAGGGAAGACGATCAACGCCTTTGAATATCTGGAACAAGCGAAGCGTCAACAGGCTCGCAAGGAAAGCCGACGTGTGGTGCTGAGGGATCGCTACCTGACAGTTCAGGACATCATGGGTGAACTGAAATCACAGGAGTCTGGCAAGTTGGACTCACTGCGAGAAGAGCTCGTCTTCATTGGTGCTGAAGAGAAATGATCCCGCTGCTCTGCGTAGCTGGTGCCAGAGGAGTGGGCAAGACTTCTGTGGCCGTGGCCCTAGTCTCCCTGATGCAGCAACACCTTGGAAGAGTGATCGCTTGGAAACCATTGGATGTCAATGGTATTGGGTATCAGATTCAGGACACCGATAGCGATGGGGAACGCCTGCACCGAGCCACTAACATGTCGGAGCACATCAACCTGCTGAATCCCTACTTGCTCAATGAAGACTTGCCTCCACTATTAGCAGCACAACGGGACGGTATAAAAGTCGACGAGAAAGTACTGAGTCAGCGTTTAGAGTTGCTACGAAGACGCTCTGATGCAGTGTTGATGGAGAGCCTTGCTGAATTGTTAAGCCTTTGGACCACCAAGCATAGTGGACTGGAATTGCTGCAACAATGGCAGGCCAGAATCCTCTGGGTTAGTGGAATCGGGCGTGAGAGCCTGGAGCAGACGCTACAAGCGGTCACCCTACTTCAGCAAGCTGGGATCTCCTGTCAGTTGCTTCTCAACAACACAACCAACGAATTAAACGCTGATCTGCTCCAGTACCAATGGATGATGCTTGAAGAACGACTTGACCTGCGCGTGCTGGGCCTGCTCCCCTATAGGATCGAAGAAAATCGTCGCAATGCTAAATGGTTGTCGGACAACCTGGAGACGACTTTTCTCGATCAGTTGCTGCCTCCACCAGTCAGCCCTACTGTCTGAACACCTCACTTCAGATTCTATGAAATTTCACGGCCGGACACCGCCGGCTTGCTCTTGGCAGGACCCCAATGGACGTATTCAAGCGCTATCTGATCATTTTTGTCACCACCAGTACCTTCCTCTACTTTTTTGTCATCTGGTATGAGAGTCAGAATCCAGGAGTAGCGGTTCCCCATAATTTGAGCGAGACTGGGGAAGAATCGATTGCAATCAACCTACAGCCCGAAAATGCTTACGAAAAGTGTGTGCAATTGCAGGCTCGCCAATTTCTGGACTATACTTTTGAAGCCTCAGAGCCACTGGTATTCAATATACATTACCACGTTGGCAAAGAAGACTTCTACCCGGAGCAACAAACCATTGCCACACTGAAAAGCTCATTTGAAGCCAAGGAGTCCCGGATCTACTGCCTGATGTGGGGTAACTCCAGTGACCAGCAGGTTCGCCTGCGCTACGAATTTCGCGCCCGGCCACTAACAGCCTCCAACTGAGTGTTGCATGTCCGCACTGACCTTTTTCGCAGGAGCCCTCGCTGGGGCTCTGACCTGGAATTTCACGGCCCCACTGCTTGAAAAGAAAGCCTGTTTCAACCCCAATCCCAATCAGGATGGACGTTGGGACGTACAGCCTGAGGCAGAGGAAATTCGCATCCTGCTGCTCGGAGATACTGGCTCCGGTGATGAGCATCAGCAAGATGTAGCTACTGCCAGTGCTCGCACCTGTGACAAGTTGGGCTGTGATCTGGTTCTAATGCTGGGAGACAACTTCATTCAGCATGGCGTCTCCAGCGTTGATGATCCACAGTGGATCAGTAAATTCGAAGAGATGTATACCCAGCAGGTGCCTTTCTATCCGATCCTTGGCAATCATGATCTGCAGGGCAAGTGGCGACCCCAAGTAGCCTATACTGAACGCAACAAACGCTGGCGCATGCCGAATGTCAACTATTCGCTGGTGGCGGGTCCTGCTTACATTCAATGCATCAACACCTCCTGTACGCTTTGTGCGCTCTGGACACTGTTCAAACGCAAAGAACGCCCTTGGCGCCTGGTTTGTGGGCATCGTCCGTTAGCCACAGGTGGCAGACATCGAGGCGTGACCTGGCTTGAACGCTTATTGATTGAGCGTTCTGGGCCCCAGTTCTTTCTATCTGGGCACAACCACATGCTGGAACACCTCAAGATCGGTGAGATTGACCAGGTGGTTGCCGGTGGTGGTGGAAGCCCGCTCAATCACACTGCCAAAAAACCCAACCCCCACCAGATCTTCCTGCATCTCGGTCATGGCTATGCCTGGATGCATCTGACATCGACCCAAGCCACGGTACGCTATTTCGACGACCAAGGTCAGGAAGTCTACCAGTTTACACGAAACGCCTGAGGCCGCTTCTCACCACCTGTCTTGTCGCTGTTGAAGGATTTTTTATGGACACACCACCAACGATTTTTCCACTTTGGGAACTGCCAATGCTGCCTATCGCTGGTCGAGCCGAGCGATTTCCAGTTCACCGTATTTTCTGCATCGGCCGCAACTACGCAGAGCATGTAAGGGAGATGGGCAATGATCCAGCCGGCAAACCCATTTTTTTCACCAAGCCCTCTTCCAGCTTACGACACAATGGGAACCAGATCCCCTACCCACTGGCAACCGAGAATTTTCATCACGAGGTGGAGTTGGTTGTCGCCTTGGACAAGGGAGGCACCAACATTCCCATCGAGCAGGCCCAGGATCACATCTATGGCTATGCAGTGGGGGTCGATCTGACCCGACGTGATCTACAGGAGATCGCCAAGGCCAAGGGTCAGCCCTGGGACGCCAGCAAAGCCTTCGATGACTCCGCGCCTTGTTCAGAATTACACGAAGCTGCACAAATAGGGCATCCCAGCCGGGGAGCAATTTGGCTCAGTGTAAACGGTGAAATGCGGCAGCAAGGAGATCTGAACCAGCTAATCTGGAATGTTCCGGAAATCATCAGTGCTCTCTCTCAGTCTTTCCACCTGCAGGCAGGTGATTTGATCTTCACAGGTACCCCCTCCGGAGTAGGACCTCTAGAGATTGGAGATCAAGTAGAAGCTGTCGTCGAAGGTATCAGTGTTCTACGCTTCGAGATCGTGGACGTAGCGGATGCCTGAACGTGGTGAAGTCGCAATTGTCGGCAGTGGACTAGCTGGATCCGAAGCTGCCTGGCAACTGGCCCAACTCGGTCAGCGGGTAGACCTTTATGAAATGCGACCACAACGCCCGACTCCAGCCCACAAGACAAGCGACTGTGCCGAACTTGTCTGTAGCAACTCCTTCAAGAGCCGCTCGCTGGAGAATGCACACGGACTACTCAAAGCAGAACTGAATCAGTTCGGCTCCCTCATCCTGCAGACCGCAGAACGCTTTGCTGTGCCAGCTGGACAGGCCTTGGCGATTGACCGTCAACCTTTCTCTGCCTCGATCACCCAGCAGCTGTCAAATCACCCAAATATCAAACTGCTACGAGAGGAAGTTGAAGATCTTGGCAAGCTGTTGGATCGTTATGCTGCGGTCCTTGTAGCTACCGGCCCGCTGACCTCTGATGCTCTGAGTGGATCACTGCAGCAGTTGATCGGGATCGGGCATCTCTCTTTCTATGACGCAATTGCTCCAGTAGTGACAACTGAATCCATCAACTCTCAAGTGGCTTTTCGGGCATCCCGCTATGACAAGGGAGAGGCTGATTATCTCAACTGTCCCTTCTCCCAGCAGCAGTACGAGGATTTTGTGGCAGCCATCCTGGCGGCGGACAAGGTGCCAATGCACCAGTTTGAGGATGTACGACCCTTCGAAGGTTGCCTGCCTATCGAGGTAATGGCGGAGCGAGGGCTCGACACTCTACGCTTTGGCCCAATGAAGCCAGTGGGGCTATCCCATCCAGAAACTGGAGAACTGTTTCACGCCGTTGTTCAATTACGCCAAGAGAATGCACTAGGAACTCTCTACAATCTGGTTGGCTTCCAAACAAAAATGACTTGGACCGCACAACAACAAATTTTTCGAACGATTCCAGGGTTGGAAGAAGCTGAATTTGTCCGCCTGGGTTCCATTCATCGCAACACTTTCCTGAACAGTCCCAAATTGCTGACCAGCCGGCTGCAGTTGCAGCAAGAGCCCAGGCTGTTCTTTGCTGGTCAGTTGACTGGAGTGGAGGGTTACACAGAATCAACTTCGATGGGATTGGCTGCCGCCTATTTCCTACACCACGAGCTCCGGGGAGATTCACTCCCAGAGTTACCCGGCAAAACGATGATGGGAGGCCTGATTCGTTACCTGACCACTACTGATCCAAAGCACTTCCAACCAATGAACGCTAATTTTGGTCTACTGGAACCCCCTCAGCAACGCATACCCAAGCCCCAGCGTAAAGCCTGGCTGGCCGAACGAGCCATGAGAGAGCTGCAGCAGTGGCGGGAGTCCTGCGAACTTAGAGCCTCAGTGACTGCTGTATGACTTGGTTCGAAGCTTCGATTTTAGGGCTGGTGCAAGGACTGACAGAATTTTTACCGATCAGTAGTACTGCTCACTTACGGATTGTCCCAGAATTGCTGGGCTGGGAAGATCCCGGTGCAGCTTTCTCCGCTGTGATCCAGCTGGGAACCCTGCTAGCGGTCCTGCTGTACTTCCGCAAAGACGTACTGGAGTTGATCACTGCGGCCTTGCGGAGTCTCTGGAATCGAAACCTGATGGAGACCCCGAGCTCACGGCTTGCGTGGGCGATTGCTGTTGGGAATCTACCAATCATTGTGCTGGGATTAGGATTCAAGGATTTTATCGAGACAGATGCCCGAAGCCTCTGGATCATTGGAGGAGCGCTGATTCTCCTCGGCTTGGGACTCTATGCTGCGGAACGCTTCGCCTCTGGCAGTCGTGATGCCAGCCAGCTGAGCTTTCGGCAGATTCAATGGATCGGGCTTTGTCAGGCCTTGGCCTTGATTCCAGGTTGTTCCCGCTCTGGCTCAACGATCATGGGGGGTCTGCTCGTGGGTATGGATCGAGCAGAGGCGGCTCGGTTTTCTTTTCTGCTGGGCTTACCTGCCATCCTGGGAAGTGGACTTTTTCAACTCAAGGCGCTTGCAGAAACAGGTTTGGGAGAATCTGGGCTCCTCAATATCGGTCTCGGCGTATTCTTCGCATTTCTGAGTGGCTATCTTTCTATTGAATTCCTGCTGCGCTTTCTGCGGCACTATGGCACTCTGCTGTTTGTGATCTATCGTATTTTGCTGGGAGCAGTGGTCCTGTTCCTGGCTGTCTGAGAGAGAAGACCGATGTCCATCACGCGTATGCTGTTATCTTTGAGCCTGATTCTAGGTGCCTGTACAACCTTCAATCAGGAAAACTACACGGAGTGCCTCCCCCTAGTCGAAATCGACCGTCAGACAGCCCGAGCGCAGAAAGATTACAGTTATGATGCCGTCAATTTCAGCTATTGCCGCGCCCCAGCACGCTACAAAAATCAGTTGGAAGAGGAATGAGCAAAAAATGGTATTATTTGTGGAATAATCAATTTGCCCTTTGAAATCTGATTTGTTAAGTTGCCCACACATAAAGCTTTAACTATTTCCGCAACAAACTGCTCTTTGGCAAAGACACCCATCTTTTCCAAATTATTGAGTAGGTGGAATCATTGTGAATCCGTCTTTCGGATTTTTCTTTCTTCCGTCATCGAAGAATTTGCCAACAGGAGAACTCATGAAGTTGAAGAACTTGTTTGCCGCTGGTGCTGCAGTTGTTCTGGGCCTAGGTCTGGCCGCTAGCGTACAAGCCGCCGGTGATCCAGCCAAAGGTCAGGCTCTATATGCAACCTGTGCTTCCTGCCATGGAGCCAATGGAGAAGGCAACCAAGCCCTCAATGCTCCAGCCATTGCCGGACAGCAAGACTGGTATCTGACCCGACAATTGAAGAACTATCAGGATGGCATTCGTGGCACACACGCCAAGGATGTTTACGGCATGCAGATGCGTCCAATGTCGATGGTGGTGATGGGTGATGACAAGGTTGCGGACGTGGTGGCCTACATCACTAGTCTGCCAGATCCGGGAAATACAGCTGTCACGTTAGGTGGTGAACCGGCTGCTGGTCAGGCCAATTACATGGTTTGTGCCTCCTGCCATGGGATGAAGGGCGAAGGAAATCAAGCCCTCAATTCGCCAAGAATAGCCGGGCAATTTGATTGGTACACTCATCGCCAGTTGATGAACTGGAAAAATGGAATCCGTGGCACTCACCCAAAAGATATGTATGGTGCTCAGATGGTTGGAATGGCTGCCACACTGCCTGATGAAAATGCAGTTAAGAACGTTGCCGCTTACATTGCTAACCTGAAGTAGGCTACTCGTCTGGTTTCCGGATCTCCACGGTGAGATCCGGATTTTCCCACCTGTCCGATCATTTATTCTCCTGCAATTTTTGTTACGACCGATTCCCCACTTGTTCTGATCTGTCTGCTTCGCTATTATTTCGCTCTTTGTCCATTGCTCCATTTCGTTTTTTCTGAAGAGGTTCCCCATGAGTGACTCTCCACGATCATCTGGTCATCGCAAGTATTCGTCTCAGGTCACAGAAGGTATTGAGCGCGCTGCCAGTCGAGGCATGCTGTACGGTGTTGGCTTCCAAAAGTCTGATTTTCAAAAGTCCCAGATTGGCATCGCTTCGACTTGGGGCATGGTCACTCCGTGCAACATGCACATCAACCGCCTGGCAGAGGATGCAGCCCGAGGCGTAGAGGATGCGGGAGGCAAGGCCATGCAGTTTAACACGATCACGATCAGTGATGGCATTTCGATGGGAACCGAAGGCATGAAATACTCCTTGGTTTCCCGGGAAGTGATCGCAGATTCGATTGAAACCGTGATTGGTTGCCAAGCCTATGATGGACTCGTTGCCATCGGTGGTTGCGATAAGAATATGCCGGGCTGCATGATCGCTTTGGCTCGGTTGAATCGTCCTGCGATCTTCGTTTATGGCGGCACCATCATGCCAGGTCGGGTGAACAACAAGAACGCTGATATCGTCACGATCTTTGAAGCCGTTGGACAGCGTGCTTCAAATAATATCAGCGATGAACAGCTGGAAGAAATTGAAGCCAAGTCGATTCCAGGTGCAGGATCTTGTGGTGGGATGTACACAGCCAACACGATGGCCTCAGCAATTGAAGCAATGGGGATGAGCCTACCGAACAGCTCCGCCATGGCAGCCATTTCTCCAGAAAAAGCCGAGGACTGCTTCCGTTCTGGAATTGCAGCACAAAAATTGGTCGAGCAGAACATCTGTCCACGCGACATTATGACCAAGAAGGCTTTTGAAAATGCAATCACGGTTGTGACGGCTCTTGGTGGCTCAACCAATGCGGTATTGCATCTGCTGGCGATGGCACATGCTGCGGAAGTGGATTTGACCCTGGAAGACTTTCAGCGGATAGGAGCCAAAACCCCAGTACTGGCCGACCTAAGACCCAGCGGTCGCTTCCTGATGGTCGATCTGGTCAACATTGGTGGCCTACAACCACTGCTCAAGCGTCTATTGAACGCTGGCATACTACACGGCGACTGTATGACAGTCACCGGCAAAACCATGGCAGAAAATCTGAAAGGGATCGAAGACTATCCAGCAGGACAGGAAGTTGTGATGCCCTTCGACAAACCGATCAAACCCAATGGACATTTGGTCATTTTACGGGGGAATCTGGCTCCAGAAGGTGCGGTTGCCAAGATCTCCGGTAAAGAAGGTCTCAATTTCTCAGGAACCGCTCGGGTCTTTGATTCTGAGGAAGAAGCTCTTCGGCGAATCCTGGATGGAACGGTCATCAAGGGAGATGTGATTGTCATTCGTTACGAAGGTCCACGTGGTGCTCCGGGAATGCGTGAGATGCTCTCACCCACATCCGCCATCATGGGCCGTGGACTTGGTAAGGAGGTGGCTTTGATCACTGACGGACGCTTCTCTGGAGGAAGCCACGGTTTTGTGATCGGCCATGTTACTCCAGAAGCGTATGCTGGAGGTCCCCTGGCCATCGTACAGGACGGTGATCCGATCACCATTGACGCTGAAAAGTGCCAACTCAACCTAGATCTGCCGGAAGCAGAAATTCAGCGGCGCCTACAGAACTGGCAAACACCCGCGCCAAGATATGAGCGTGGTGTCTTGGCCAAGTATGCTCGCAGTGTCAGTTCAGCCTCTTTGGGTGCCGTTACTGACCTCTAGGCTTAATCTTCAAGCAGCTGGAGATGTTATCACCTCATCCAGCTGCATCTTCCTTCGCTCATTCTCCTACAAATGTCTTCCCTGCCACACCTCGTGCTGGGAACCAGTGGTCACGTCGATCATGGAAAAACCACACTGGTTCAGGCACTGACTGGTATCAATACAGATCGCCTAGCCGAAGAAAAACGCCGGGGGATTACAATCGACCTGGGCTTTGCTCACATGGAACTGGAAAGTATTCGGATTGCTTTCGTTGACGTTCCTGGGCACGAGCGCTTTGTTCATAACATGCTGGCTGGAATCAGCGGATTGGATGCAGTGCTCCTTGTCATCGCAGCAGATGAAGGAGTGATGCCCCAGACTCGAGAGCATCTGCATATCTGCCGATTATTGGGAGTCCAGCGGGGCCTGCTGGTCCTGACCCGGTGTGATAAGGTGGATGATCCAGAAATGCTGGATCTCTGTGCGGATGAAGTTCGTGAGTTGGTAAAAGACACATTCCTGGCTGAGGCACCACTACTCCGGACCTCTGCTAAAACTGGGGAAGGTCTGGATGAACTGAGAAACGCTCTGCTGCAAATAGCCTCCGAGACCCACCGTACAAACAGTGACCGTCTCTTTCGGCTGGATGTGGATCGATCTTTTGGCATCAAGGGATTCGGCACCGTTGTTACAGGAACCGTTCGCAGCGGAAATCTGAAACTGGAAGAAGAAGTGTGGCAATGGCCACTACAACATCCACGGCGTATACGCAGTCTACAAGTTCATGGAACCCCAGTGGAACAAATCTGGGCTGGTGAACGAGCCGCAATCAATCTGTCCCAGATTTCTGTCGAAGAAATCCAGCGGGGCGATCAATTGGCAGCTACCAACTCCTTGCTGACTTCTTACTTGCTCGATGGAGAGCTTGAGGTACTGGAAGATGTATCATCCCCTTTGCGTCATCGGGAAAGAGTGCAGCTGCATCTCGGCAGTGCGTCAGTTCCTGCACGCTTGATCCCCTTGGAAGAAGCCCAACTGGCTCTGGGAGAAACCGGGCTGGTTCAACTCCGTCTCGAACGAGAATTGAGCAGTCGACATGGTGATCGATTTTTGATTCGAGGCAGAAGCCCCTTGCGTACTTTGGGAGGGGGAACTGTACTCGATGCTGCAACAAACAAATCACGCAGGTTACGGCAGGAGCGGGCACAGCGGTTGCGTCAATTGAGTCAAGGCTCACTCTCTGAACAGATTCAGTCTGCTACGTGGCTTCAAGGACTCCGTGGGACCAGCCTAGCGGAGTTGGCACTGAGGACACCTGGATCAGCCAAGGCTCTTCAGAAAGAGGTCGCTGGCTTGCTGAGCCGACAAGTGTTGGTACAGGCCGGTCAACCCCAGGCTTTGTTATTCCATCCAGAACATCTGGAACGTGTTGGGCGTTTTGTACAGCGTCAACTGGAGCAACAACACCAAGAATTTCCTGAGCGCGAGGGACTACCTGTAGCTGCCTTGCAGGGGAAATTACAGCGTATCTTTCTCCTAACTGGAGTGAGCGAAGGACTGCTAAAATTTTTTGAACGCCAACAACTTTGCAGTCGTCGTGGTGAATTCTATGCCTTGCCTAGTCACCAAGCCCAGCAGGGAAAAACAGCCGTCACTCAGCTGGAAGCTTTGCTGGAATTACTGAAAGAGGGGGGCTTTCAACCGTTACGACAGACACAACTACTGGAACAAGCTGGCTTGGATGAACGAACGGCCCTGCCCTTGCTCAAGCAGGCAGCTTTTCACAAGCAGTTGGTTCGAGTTGCTGAAGATCTCTGGTACTTGCCTCCACAACTCGAACGCTTACGTGAACAGCTACAACAGTGGTTTTCCACTCATGAGACGATCAGTGTGATTGAGTGCAAGGAATTACTACAGACTGGACGCCGGCATGCACTGGAGCTTCTGGAGTATGCGGATCGTCAGTATTGGACACGACGGATTGACAATCATCGGGTTCCTGCAAAACTATTGTACTGAAAGTTGTTTCACGTAAGATCCACTATTCTTATGAGGTTTCGAATGCAATGGCTCGCACCCCAGTCTCGCTTTTTGCTCAAAAACTTGTTCAAACGCAACTATGATCACCTGCGACCCAGGGCACAGAAGACAATCAATTGGACCGTTCTGGGCGTGGATGTCGCGGCCATCTGGTTGCTCCTGTCAATGCTATAAGCTCCTGCTGCTTTTTCTGCTTTGGTTCGTTGGCGCTGGCTCTCTTGCAGCACAAAGTCTGCTGAGTCAGCCGCACGAACTGGAGCAAGGTCTGCAACAGCTTTTTCCTCCGATCTCTGCCCCTGCTGAGTCAGTTTCTGCTGTTCAAACCGAACAGTCCCCATCTGGAGTAGTGTTTCCCTACCGCTACAGGGGAAATATCCCGGAACTGGATGCTTTGCTTCCAGCAGATCCAGAATTGGCTGCGGAGGAATTGATTCGCCAACAAGCCTTGTTGCCGGAAGAAGAGAAAGAATACTACCGCTTACGCATCGGGGCAGCTCAAACAGATCGTTCAAACATAGGCAGCTTCGCAAAAGCTTTTCTCTCCCACTATCCTCGTAGTCGCTATCGTGATCAGGTTTTTCTGATCTGGTTGGAGCAAAGTCCAGTCTGGACGCCGACCTTGGAAGCCGCAGCATCTATTTTCGTGCAAGATGCTGATTCTCAGCAACTACGCTACTACTTATCACTACGTGGCCGAACAGCTGAAAATCAGGGTAATCTAGCCGAGGCCTTGCGCTATCGCCTAGAGGAAGCACGCTTACTGGATAATGAGCAGCAAAAAGAATTCAGTAAAACCTTGGAGAACCTGTTTGAAAAAATCTCCAATTCCCGTGTGCTTGAGCAATTCAGTAATGAGTTTGCCGACGTCCCCTCTATTCAGCAGGCGCTCCCCCAACTACGCTTGGACAGGCTTGTGAAGGAGAGGAATTATGCAGAGGGACTATTGCTCTGTGAGCAGCTACTGCAAGAAGCCAACCTGAAGGGAGATCGTACAGAGTTCCTGCGCCTAGAGAACTTACAGGAGTTCCTGCGACGTCGTGCTCAACTCAAACCCTATCGAGTTGGTGTGCTGCTGCCGTTGACGACGACCATTCCTACCGCAGCACGCCTGACACAGCAGACGATTGAAGGATTGCGGCTAGCTTTACAAGAAGCTCCTCCCCTCCCAAAGGACAACTACACTGTAGAGCCCATAGAGCCTTTGGTTGATAACCTCACGAAATCAACTCCAGCTGACAATACCAGCGTGGCCACGGAATCAGAGATGGTGGTTTCCACTTCGACAGACAATATCACTCCTGAAAGTGATTTCGCAGATCCAGTGACATTTTCTCGGGTAGATAACCTGACTGCTCCTCAGCCAGACAATCAAACTGAGATCGCCAAGGCGGACCCCCTACAACTTCCCCTACCACCTCGGTGGGAATTTGTGTTCCGTGACACGAAACTGGATCCCGATACCACTCGGCAGGGCTTCCGTGAATTGGTAGAAGATGAGCACGTGATGGCGGTCATTGGCCCACTGGCTCGTAGAACCTCTGAAGCAGCAGCGGCGGAAGCGGAAGCATTCAAAGTACCGATGATTTCACTCTCAGTGACCACCAGTATCGCTGATTTGGGAGACTATGTTTTCCGCAACAACATCAGCTGGGAACAAGAAGTAGAGGCGCTGCTGGATTACGCTACCGAGTACCTACAGGCACGCCGCTTTGTTGTACTCTATCCAGACAGTCGGGAGGGACGTGAGAAGCTAAGAGTCTTCTGGGAACAAGCCAAAGCGATTGGTGCCCAAATTCAGAATATTCAGCGCTACGAAAACAGCCAGAACAGCTTCGTGGATGAGTTTGAGTCTTTCACCGGCATCCGTCGCTATCGAACTGATGAAGAAGATGCCCTGATTGAAAAACAAAAAGACCGGGGAATACCGGAGCAGAACTTTGACGCGATCTTCCTGATTGCTGGTGACCAGACCCAGGACCTGGAGATTATCTTCCCCTATCTGGAAGTCTACGGTCTCGAAGATTCGCTGATTTTGGGAGACAGCGGCTGGAACAATCCTCTGCTACTCTTTGCCCCCAAACGGGAAACCATCCGTCACGTTGTCTTCACTGATAGTTTCTTTCCTCGCAGTGAAGCCCAAGAGGTACAGCACTTTGTCGCAGAGCACGAGCGGTTCTTCTATCGCTACCAAGGATATATTGGCCCAACTGCTTACACAGCCTATGCGTACGATACTGCGAAGCTGTTGTTGCAACTGCTGACTCAACCTGCGAACCAGGATCCGGATGCCCTAAGGGAGGCTTTGCTGAACCAACCACCCACTCAAGGTGTCGCCGGGCGCTTTGAATTCCAGCCCAATGGCGAGGTCTGGCACCAAATGAACTTCTGGACGATGGGTCGAGACCGTTTCGTCCCAATTTCTCTGCCTACTGCGGAAGACTGATGCAAGAATTGACTGTAAATCTGCCTGGTCGAAGTTACCAAATCACCATTGGAACCAACCACTGGTCTGCATCTTTGACCAAAATACTCCGAGAGCGGAATGCTCGTCAGGTGGTTGTAGTGACCAATGATGCTTTGCAACGGCTGTATCCAGACCTACTCGCTACGGAACTTCAACAAAATGGCTTTGAGACTGCCACCTGTGTAATCCCTGATGGGGAGCAACACAAAACCCTCGCTGACCTGACAAGAATTTATGACTTCCTGCTGGAGCGCTCTGCCAACCGAAAGACCTGGTTGATCGCCTTTGGAGGTGGGGTGATTGGAGACATGACTGGTTTTGCCGCCGGAACTTTCATGCGTGGTATTCCCTTCGTACAGATTCCGACTACCCTGCTTGCCAATGTTGACAGCAGTGTTGGAGGTAAAACTGCCGTCAATCATCCGCTAGGCAAAAACATGGTTGGCGTCTTCAAGCAACCAGAGTATGTCTGTATTGATCTAGAATTTCTCAAGACGTTGCCGATTCGAGAGCTACGGGCGGGTTACTTTGAGCTGGCCAAACATGGACTGATCCACGACCATTCGCTCTTCGAATTCCTACAACAGCAAACACTGGAACCACTGGATTTTGAATTTCTTGAAGAAGCCGTCACCCGATCCTGTGACGTCAAGCGCCGGGTTGTCGAAGAGGATGAGCACGAAACCGGACTACGAGCTACGCTCAACTTTGGCCACACTCTGGGACACCTGATCGAAACCCACGCCGGCTACGGACAGTGGCTGCACGGGGAGGCTGTTGGTACTGGAATGCTCTTTGCGACCTATGTGTCCTGGCAGGAAGGCCATTTGACCGAAGAAAATTATCAACGCATCCGTGACTTTCTGTTGCCCCTGCTTCCCGAGGTCACCCTACCACAGCTGGATGCCATGGCGTTCAGAGCCTTGTTGCTTCACGACAAGAAAGCCGAGAACCAGGCTGTCAATTTCATCCTGTTACGCAGTTTGGGGGAATGTTTCATTCAGCGCCAAATGTCTGTTGAAACGCTTTGGAAGCACTTCGGCCACTTCCTGGAAACCTTTCCTCGGGCCTGCCGCCTTGCAGCTTGAGTTGGCCACTTCACATTGACTAGAGATTCCGCATGGAGCTGCTCGAAAGCCGCATCTATACCTTCGTTGATTCGACCAAACGCTTCGCCTTTTATTTCCTCGAAGGACAGCAACTGATTCAGGAACTGGCTTTGATCCATCCTCTACAGGGAGGTGGCTTTGCTTACTTTCGGGATGTTGTGCTGAGTTTCATGCCCATGCTGGCCTTGCTCAAGCACGGAGAACAGCTGGGCCTGTACCTCGACGCTGAAGATCCGTATCTTCGGGTGAAACTCGAAATCACAGCAGGAGGACATGTTCGTTGCTTGCTGATGCCAGAAGACCTCAAGGAGTTTCCAGAGCGCATCACGGGTATTGTTCGAGTGCGCAAGAGCTTCCAGAACGCCAAGGAGCCCTACAATTCAATCATTGAAGTCAACGGAGTTTCTCTACGTAATATCATCAATCAGGTGTTAGAGCGCTCCTACCAGTTCAATAGCCTGGTACGGGTTTCCCAAAATAGTGATCAAAGCTATCTAGTTCTGCAACTGCCTGGGCTGCCGGGAGATACCGAGATTGATCATACCAGCGAAGCCTTGCAGCACTGTGATGAACTCTACGGACCACGCCTAGCGGACCTGATGAATCGTGGACTACAGCAACCAGAAGAACTCGCCGTCTACTTTCAGGAATTACAGTTCCAGCCAATGGGAGCCCGCACGGTTCAGTATCACTGTAATTGCTCCCAGGAACGCATGCTAGCAAACCTACAATCGCTCTATATCAACGAAGGAGAAGCTCTCTTCGAACCGGGTCAGGCACACCTGGAAGTTACCTGCGAATACTGCAAGAGTCGCTTTGAAATTGCCCGGACAGAGATTGAAGCCATCTCACCGCTCTACAACTGAGCCTCCATGCCGCTAGCTTTGATCGAACGCTGGCAGAAAAATCCGATCCACCAGGCACTGGCCCAGCAGCCCTACCGTGAATATGCACTCAGCAACATCCCCAACCTGCTGGGACTCTGGATACAACGCACTACAGTTGGTTGGCTCACCTGGGAGATGACCCATTCCAGTTTCTGGCTGGGAGCGATTTCAATGGCCGAACTGGCTCCCTCCCTACTGCTGGCTCCTGTAGCAGGAGTTTTTGCAGACCGTTACAGCCGCATCAAGGTACTTCGAATTACCCAGGGACTGATTTTCCTCCAGGCCTTGCTCTTCTGCCTACTGTTGCTCAATGAGTTGCTAACACTCCCTGCTTTACTTGGTTTGGTTTTGATTCAGGGGGTAGTCACGAGCTTCGCTCAGCCTTCACGGATGGCACTGGTCTCTTCAATGGTACCTCGCCAACACTTAACATCTGCTGTTTCACTCAACGCAATCATCTTCAACCTGGCAAGATTTCTTGGACCCATGCTGGCGGGAGCTGGGCTGGTATGGCTGAGCCCGACCATTTTATTGGGCTTCAGCGCAACCGGCTACTGCTGGTTCTGGGGAGTACTGTGGTATTTAAAGATTCAGGAAGAGCACGTAGAGCAGGTTCGTCAAACTGCACCAACCGGCCTGATTCAAAGCATCCGCGCAGGCTTACACTATGCTCGTCAACATCCCTTGCTAGGGCCCTGGTTAGCCATTTTTATCATACTCTGCCTTGGCATTCGACAACTTGCAGAGCTACTTCCGGGGGTCTCAGATCTGTTGTTTCGCCAAGGAGTAGAGGGATTGGCTTTGCTCTCTTCTGGGCTGGGACTTGGAGCCGTTGCTGGTAGCCTCTGGATGAGTCAGCAACCTCACGAAGCGCTGCTAAGAATTTTCTGCTTTTCTGCCTGGGGCTTATGTTTGCTGCTGGCCATTCTTTCCTGGAGTCCATCGTTTGTGCTTGCTGTGATCGTTGTGGCGGGATGTGGTTTATTGCTGATGGTGAGTGGCATCTCAACCCAAACCATGCTGCAGTTGGAGGTAGAGTCACAGTTCCGTGGGCGTCTGCTCAGTCTTTATGGTCTGGTTCTTCGGGGAGGGCCAGCTATCGGTACTTTGTTGGTCGGGACCACAGCTGACTGGATCGGGCTGGAATGGCCCCTGACGATTGCTGCCGCCTTAACGGGCTTGGTACTCTGGTGCATGCAGGCTCAGATCCCCAATGATACCACTCAGCCTCCTGGCAAAATGCCTTTTATAACAGCGCCACCCTCATCACCCGCTTGATTCCTCGTTCTGATTCAACTCTATCCTAAAAAAAAACTTTGTCATGACCATACAACGTTCGTATCACCCCCTGTTTCCTCTGAAGTATGGCTGCAATCCGCATCAGCAACCAGCAGCCCTACTGTCAACAAGGCAATCTCCGTTACCGTTTGAGGTGCTTAATGGTCGACCAGGCTACATCAACCTCCTGGATGCCCTGAATGCCTGGCAGTTGGTTTGGGAATTGGATCAGTCCCTGAACCTGCCCGCTGCAGCTTCCTTCAAGCATGTGAGTCCAGCAGGGGCTGCTGTTGGCACTCCGCTCAGTGAGGTTCTTGAGGAAGTCTATGACTGCCAGGATAAGGACCTGAGCGAGTTGGCTGTGGCCTATCTACGGGCACGGGGTGCCGATCCCTTATCGTCCTTTGGTGACTTCATCGCACTGAGTCGCAAGGTTGACCTTTCGACGGCAAAGATCATTCGTACCCAGGTTTCTGATGGCCTGATTGCACCAGCGTTTGAACCAGAGGCTCTAGAAATACTGAAAGCTAAAAAAGGGGGTGGTTATGTGGTCTTACAGTCTGATTCTCAATATTCCGGCCCGGATGAGGAATTTCGTGAAATCTATGGGGTGGTCTTTCAACAACAGCGAAATAATCTGCTGCTGAACGCCGAGAATTTACTGGGGGAGCTCGTTACTGAGAACAAGAATCTACCCACCAACGTTCAACGTGATCTGGTACTCGCTGCGATCACACTAAAGTACACACAGTCCAATTCGGTTGGTTATGCACTGGATGGACAGATGATTGGCATTGGAGCAGGCCAGCAGAGCCGGATTGACTGTACGAAGCTTGCTGGACGCAAGGCTGATCTCTGGTTCTTGCGGCAACATCCCAAGGTGCGATCCCTACCCTTTGCGGATGGAGTGAAAGCGGTAGACCGTACAAATGCGCGAGTAGCCTATATTGAAGGGGAAATGACGCCACCAGAAAAACAAGCATGGCTCCAGCTCTTCCATCAACCCCCTCCCTTGCTGGATTCTGAGCAAAAACAGGAATGGCTCACTCAGCTCCAGGGGGTGGCTCTGGCTTCTGATGCTTTCTTCCCTTTCCGAGACAATCTGGATCAGGCCTCTCGGCACGGTGTGAAGTATGTGGTACAGCCAGGAGGAAGCAACCGGGACGAGCAGGTCATCACAGCCGCCAATGAGTATGGCATGACCATGGCCTTCTCCAAGATTCGGCTCTTCCACCATTGAGTTGTAGCGAATTCAGCAGATATCCAGAAAGCTCTGGAGGCGAGAGTTGGGCTGCAAACGGTCGATTGCTCGGGTAGCTGCCACATAGATCATATTGACCTCTTCGGTGGCGAGTTCTTCCCGTGGCAAGGGACGTCCTTCACGTACCAGCACTGGGAAGTCATCTGCCAGAAATACTTGGGCAAACTCCAGTCCTTTGGCCTTGTGCACTGTAGAGAAGAGGACTTCGGCCTCCTCCTGAGCTACTGACTGTTCCAACATTTCCTCGACCAACTCTGGAATCATTCCCTGGTGTTTTTCCACTAACCGGCAACGCCCAAGCCACTCAAAGTCCTCCACTTGAGTGGCGTAGTTCCTTAGTGCTTCATAGGAACTGAATGTCTTCAGATAAGAGTCTCGTACTTCTTTCTTGCGTCCTTCAAACAACTTCCAAGTTTCCGTGATCACAGGCAGCTGATAGCCCTGTACTCCACCGACAAAGCCAAACTTGCGTAGTCCCAGATATTGAGTGGCCTGGTCGAAAAGAGCTGCATTCGTGCGTGCCAAGTAGGCAAAAGGACTGCCTTGCACTCTACCAAGTTGATCGGTTTTCTCTGCACCTCGGATAGCATTAGATTCTGCTTTGAACTGACGCAATACACTGGTCGCAGCCTGGGCGATGGTAGGGCCAAAGCGAAAGGACTGGGTCAGGTATCGCGTGGCGTTCACTGGTACTTTGGAGAGCACATCGATAGCTCCCCGAAACTGATAGATGGCTTGATGCGGATCTCCCACCATGATCTTGGCACACGTCTGTTGCAACAGTAATTGAGCTGTTACGGGGTTCGTGTCCTGCGCTTCATCCATCAGAATGATGTGATAGGGCAGCTCGGGTTTTGAAAGCTGAAAAAGCTTGAGGTAGCCGTCATGCAGCATCGGTACTTCATGCTGTGGATCACTCATGCGCACCCACAACTCTCGTGCTTGTTGCACAAAATCTGGCAAATGCTTAGGACCAAAGTGAGTCCGAGCGATGGTTGGTACGTGGGCGCTATGGAGTCGAGGATCGGCCGATACAAGAAAATTCTGCAAAGTATCAATCACAAAGCGAGCAACCTCGTGCTGGTCCAGATTCAACCAGTCCATCACTTGATTGGCGCGTATCTGATTAACGAGCTTGTGCCGAAATCGAAGCCCTTCACTACGCCAGGCCAACGAATGGATCGTTCGACAATGCACGTTTGTAGGAAAACGCTGCTCAGCCTCCTGCTGGACAGACTTGTTGAAGGCCACATAAAGTAGCCTGAGGCTCGGGCGGGCTCGGGCGAATCGTTCAAGGACAGTGGTTTTGCCAGTTCCTGCGAAGGCCACCACTTTAAGGATTTCTCCGTGGCGTAAGGGAAAATCGACAATGTCCCGCTGTTCGGCGGTGAGTTCCATGCAGATTGAGCTTAGGAAGGCGTGACTGGCAGAGGAAACTTTGAAAAGCTTTATAGGCTAGCAGAAGAGAGCGGAGGTGCGAGTGAAAAAAGACAGAAGCGGATTAGACGAGGTTTACTCTTCGACTGGCAGGATGATCAATTCTACTCGATTGTTGAGAACACGCTGAATTTCGGAGTCATTGCGGAAACGCGGACGATTCGCCCCAAAGGCCTTAGCCGTCACCTTGTCCGCTTCCAGGCCTGTTTCGATCAAGAATCTTGCAACTCGAGCCGCACGAGCACCAGACAGTTCCCAGCCTGAAGACCATTTTGTCAGCGGGGTGTTGTCGGTGTGACCTTCAATCTGGATTGGATTCGGCAGTAGGAAGAGCAATTGGGCAAAGCGCTGAAGCTCTTTGCGGGCGTCCGCTGTCAATTCGCTGGATTCCGGCTCGAAGAAGGCCTGAGCACTGAAGGAAACGACTACTCCACGAGCTTCTGCTGTCACGTTGGTGCTGTCGCCCAGCTCGGTATTTTCAACATTCTTCGAGATTTGCTCCACCATGGAATCATTGCCCTCTTCCATGAATGGAGTACCTGCCGGCAAGGGCTTAAAGCTTTCAGCAACACTCTTGAACTTCTCAATCTCATACTTGCACATTGAGAAGAGCAGAATGAAGAAGCACAACAGTAAGGTAACCAGATCTCCATACGTGAAAATCCAGCCATCCTTGAACTCCTCACAGACCGGACAATCTTCTTCATCAATTGGAATACCCATGCAGTTCGTATCCGTTGGTTTAGGGAATCAGCGCTGCATGTCTTCAGGCATCAGCAGGATCTCAACACGGCGATTGAGCGAGCGCTTGTAAGCTGTGTCGCCGAAGAAGCGTGGACGGGAATCACCGAAGCCAGCTACTTGAATCCGCTTTGTTGGAATTCCCTTCGATTCCAAATAGGTTGCAATCGCGCTGGCTCGGCCAATCGACATTTCCCAGTTGGATGGGAAGCGATCATTGACATCAGTAGGATCCGTATGTCCTGAAATCAGGATGTCGTTGGGCAACGGGCCAATCGTTGGTAACATTTTGTCAATGGTCTCCTTGACTTCCCGGCTCAACTCGATGGATCCCTGGGCAAAGGCGACATTTCGGCTGAAGGAGACTTCAACCCCTTCTTTTCCTGCACTTACGTTCACGCTGTCGGGCATATCCATCTTTTCCAACTCCTGAGCTGCATGCTCCAAGTTAGAAGATCGCCCACTGAAAAGAAACGGGCTTCCTGGCGGAAGTGAACGGAAACTATCAGAGATTTGCTTGAGTTTGTGATCGTCGATCTTGCAGAGTGAGAAGAGCAGGATGAAGAAGCACAGCAGCAGGGTGACCAGATCTCCATACGTAAAAATCCAGCCGTCCTTGAATTCCTCACATACCGGGCAATCGTCGGAATCGATGATTTGTCCCATGCATTCTCCAACTTGGGGTAGTCAGCGAGATCAGCCTTCGCCGCCACCGCCTTGGTTTTCAAACTTCAGCGCTTCGTACATTGCCTTCTTGTCGGGTGGGAGGTAGTTCATCAAGTCAGACTCGATGAAATCTGGTCGCTCACCGCGCTCAATGTACAGCACACCGTCCTTGATCATCTCCATTAACGTCTTGTACTCAGCATTGTAGATGTCGAGTTTACCCTTACACGGATTGAAAATAACGTTAGCGAAGAGCGACCCGTAGAACGTTGTGATCAAAGCAACCGCCATCGCAGGACCAATCGCAGAGGGATCATCCAGGTTCTGGAGTAGAAGCACCAAGCCAACGAGTGTTCCTAACATCCCCCAGGCAGGGCAGAGAGAACCCATCGTCCCAAGTACAGCTGCCTCACTGTCCTTGCCGGCCATGGTAAACTTCATTTCGTGAGACATCATATCAACGATTGCCTGTCGGTCGACTCGGTCCACAACCAGCCGCAATCCACTGCGGAGAAAGAGGTTTTCGATGCTGGGCAAAGCGTCTTCGATAGCAAGAATGTTCTTTCTAGCGATCTTTGCAACATCGACAATCAGAGTCAGAGTCTCTACCAACTGTACGTTATTAGGCTTCCAGGTAGCCCCAATGCTCTTGCCAAAAGTCTTTGCTTCATCCATCGGGTGGAGAATGAAGGTGGAGGCGATCGTTCCTCCAAAAACAATCATCAAAGAGGGTACATCAACAAAGTAGCCCAGCTTACCTATATCTAGGCTAAAGTTGACGAAGTCGAAGGTCATTGCGACCACCAGTAACACCCAGGCAAGGATGTTACCGATTAGGGTTCCCTGTTCCATGAAGCAATACTCCTACGAGTCTAGGGAGGTTGGGTGTGCGGTAGCCCTGAGGGCTTCCAATTCAGTCTCAAAGTTTCCCGAAAGGATCGGGAAGCGACACCATGTTTTCGGATCCAGATTTTCTTCGTCCAAATGAAAGGACGGTGCCAGACGCTCTCGTTTCCATTGGTTGCGACACCAGAGACGGAAAAAGCGCTCTGTGTAATGTGCTAGCTGAACCGGCGGAAGCTCTGGGAAACGCTCCTGCAGGTCCTGCCAAATCTCTAGTGGCCAGCGATGTTCTCGAATTGCCTCACGCTCAATTGCATCCAACACATGGTAGGGCATCAAATCATCTTCGTCGGACTGTGCTGCAGCAAGGGGTCGCAATTCCGCCGTCGGTTCCTGCTCGTTCACACAATGCAAAAAGGGCAGCGAACCGATCGTTGGCAATCCTTCTTTTTCTAAC
>JACLAD010005725.1_pt1 | contig 77372 bp, 79 predicted proteins | sample 8027901 | NCBI WGS metagenome assembly JACLAD01 (sample SAMN15725071, study PRJNA655200) | protist metagenome | isolation source: fluorescence activated cell sorting (FACS) single amplified genomes of... | place: Spain: Blaines Bay Microbial Observatory, Mediterranean Sea | collected 2016-07-05 | reverse complement strand
ACCTGTTGCTTCGGGACGAATTAAAGATCCGCCGTAAGAAAGGCCTTTTCCGGTAAGGACTCCGGTGAACTCATTTCTAAGCCTCTTGTACTGCCCGTAAAGAAAACCAATTTCACGGCCTCCAACTCCAATATCTCCTGCAGGAACATCGGTATTGGCACCAATGCTGCGTTGAAGCTCGGTCATAAAGCTTTGGCAAAATTTCATCACCTCATTATCAGACTTTCCTTTTGGATCAAAATCAGACCCTCCTTTACCACCGCCCATTGGAAGTGTGGTAAGACTGTTTTTGAAAACCTGTTCAAAAGCAAGAAACTTAAGAATGCTTAGGTTTACCGAAGGGTGAAAACGAAGACCTCCCTTGTATGGTCCAATCGCAGAATTCATTTGAATTCTAAATCCGCGGTTCACCTGTACATCGCCGTTGTCGTCAAGCCATGGCACTCTAAACATGATCACACGTTCCGGTTCAACCATGCGCTCGAGCAACTTTTTATTCTGATATTTTTTATTCTTCTCTATAAATGGAATTACAGTTTCGGCTACTTCATGAACCGCCTGTAAAAATTCCGGTTCATTTGCGTTTCTTTTTGAAACGCTATCCAAGAATTCCTGTACATTTTTTTCCATAGGATAAAATACAATTTAGATGTTTAAAGCCCTTTTTTTAGGGTAGTGCAAATATACGTTTTCTTCAAAAATCAGCTGCTTAAATTTATAGATTGATATAAATTTAACTTAATACTGGAAGAGAGATAAGTAGCACATTCTTAAGCATCTTTTATATATTTGCCCCGGCTCCATCTCGTTAATATGACAAAGTTTTACTTCAGTTTTACCTTGCTGTGCTTCGTTTTTTTCTTTGGAAAAGAAACTGCACATGCACAGTATGGAATTGGCCAGGAAATTGGAGTGGTGGCGGGTCCGGTAGCTTTCTTTTCAGATTACGGGGAACGTTACAGCCTCGAAGCAAATTCCAGCAACATAGGCCTGGGAGTGGGAATCGTACATTACATGAACTTCGCATACCGCGCCGATTGTAATTGCTACACTACAGATTCTTACTTCAACGACCATTTCAAGTTAAGATCTGAAATAGACTTTCACTATACCGAACTCAACCATTTTGGACCCGTAGCAGCAAAACAGAACGAAAACGGAGAGCGCCTGCGTGAAATGCATGGTTCTACCCGTGTTTTTGAAATAGGGGCACATCTCGAATGGTACCCTTACAGCATTAGGGATTATACAAATTTCGCTTACCCTATTGCTCCTTTTGTGAGCCTTGGCGGTAGTTTTGTGTCATACAAGCCTGATGCCTATTCTACGCTCGGACCTTTAGAAGACCATTTATTTCCCACTTTTGAAGGTGGACTTGATTTTGACAGAGGCAGTACCTGGTCGGTAGCTTTGGGAGCCGGTCTTAGATATAAACTGGGAAGGTCCAGTGATCTCGTGGCGATAGGTCAATGGCGGTATTACCATACCGACTGGCTGGATGGGCTAAATCATGATAATCCTCAAAACAAAGCCAAAGACATCATTTACTGGCTAAACGTGGGGTATATTTATTACATCAACTTTTAAATACCTGCTTTCAATAAAAAGGCTCTCTAAAAGCTTTACCCACGTCCTTTTATTTTGTTAAAAACCCGAAACGGTTTCCAATTGACGTAAAGCAAGATTTGTAGACAGCCTCCTTCTGTAAACCAGGAAAAACTGTTTCCTGTTATTTCTCCAGTGCCTGTTTCAGGTCACTTATCAAGTCTTCTTCATCTTCGATTCCCACACTCAGGCGGATTAAAGAATCAACAACTCCGGTTTTTGCCCTTTCCGCCTTCGGAATAGAAGCGTGGGTCATACTTGCAGGATGTCCTGCCAGAGATTCCACACCACCAAGAGATTCGGCAAGGGTAAAAACCCTTAGGTTTTCTACTACTTTCACGGCACTTTCCAGAGTATCTTCAACAGTTGTAAAAGAGATCATTCCGCCGAAACCTTTCATTTGCTTTTTCGCAATTTCGTGGTTTGGATGATCTTCAAAGCCCGGCCAGTAAACATTCTTAACCTTTGGATGATCTTTCAGAAACTTTGCGACAGCTTCCCCATTCTCACAATGACGCTGCATTCTCAAATGCAGGGTTTTGATTCCCCTTAGCACAAGAAAACTGTCCTGCGGCCCTGTAACACCTCCACTTGCATTCTGGATATAGTATAATTTCTCTGCCAACGGCTGGTCTTTTACCACCAGGCTGCCCATCACCACATCACTGTGCCCGCCAAGATATTTTGTAGCACTGTGCATGACGATATCTGCTCCCAAATCTAAAGGTTGTTGCAGGTAGGCAGTGGCAAAGGTATTATCTACAGCCAGTAAAAGCTTGTTCTTTTTTGCTATTTTGGAGACCGCTTCAATATCTATAATATTCATCATTGGATTTGTAGGAGTCTCCACCCAAATCATTTTGGTGTTTTCGTTAATGTAGTCGTTGATATTTTCTGTATCATTCATTCCTACAAAATGGAATTTGATCCCGAACTTCTCATAGATCCCGGTAAACAGGCGGTAAGACCCTCCATAAAGATCATTTGTGGAAATAATTTCATCACCCGGCTTGAAAAGTTTTATTACCGCGTCTATTGCTGCAAGACCAGATCCAAAAGCCAAACCGTATTTACCATTTTCGATGCTCGCAAGGGCATTTTCAAGTGCTGCACGCGTTGGGTTTCCACTTCGGGAGTATTCAAAACCCTTGTGCCCTCCGGGGGTACTTTGTTTGTAGGTAGTGGTTTGATAGATAGGAGGCATGACAGCTCCATAGGCAGGATCTACATCTTTTAACCCACCATGTATTGCTTTGGTATTAAACTTCATATTTTTAAAAAAAATTTAGTCATAAATGTACTATAAGCATTGGGCTTTCCCAAAATACCTGTTATCTTTCAGCTTACTTTAACACCCATCTCAAATGGCGATAAACCTAAGGTATCTCTCTCTGCTCTTTCTCATTTTTACAGCCTGTAAATCGGACAAAAAAGAGTCTGAAAACCTCATTTTTAAAACCCGGTCTATCCTGGAAACTACAGGAGAAAACTGTGAAACACTTGAAAAAAACTGCACAGTCATTTCCATAAAATATCCAGTGGCAGGAGGAAATTCAAATGTTTCAGAAGAAATCAACAGGGAGCTGAAAGAAGAGATCATCCAGATCATTTCCCCGGTAGATGGGGAGCGGCCTAATTCACTACAGGAACTTGCAACCGGTTTTATAGAAGATTACCGCAAAACCGCCGTTGATTTTCCGCAGGAACCCACCTGGGAAGCTTATGTAGACGGAGAAATTTATTATGAGAATGACAGCTTTATCTCTGTTGGTATCAATTCTGAAATATTTCGCGGCGGCGCCCATGGCTATCGCGGATTGTCCTTTTTAAATTTCAGCAAAGAGACAGGCAAACTCTACACCTACAAAGAACTTTTTACGCCGGGATTCAAAGATTATGCTGAAAAAATATTTCGCGAAAACCAGGAAATTCCTGAAGATGAAAACATAAACAGCACCGGCTTCTGGTTCGAAAATGACACTTTTCACCTCCCTTTAAACATTGGCTTTAAAAACGATAAGATTTTACTGGCGTACAACGCCTATGAAGTAGCTCCTTATTCTGCCGGCAATATTTATATTGAAATTCGCCGGGCAGAGGTTGAATCCTACTTAAAAGTTGAATAGTTTTGTAGAAATTTTGCCGCTATGAACAAGATTTACTACCTCTCTACCTGCGATACCTGCAAAAGGATCAATTCTGAACTTGATTTACCTGCAAATATTGAGCTACAGGACATAAAAACAACACCCGTTTCCAAAAAAGAACTGGAGGAGTTAAAAGCCATGGCGGGAAGCTATGAAGCCCTTTTCAGCAAAAGAGCAAGATTATATAAAGAAAGGGATCTTAAGAGTAAAGATCTTTCAGAAGAAGATTACAAAAACCTCATTTTGGAGCATTATACTTTCCTAAAGCGCCCGGTGCTCGTTCACGGAAATGACATTTTTATTGGCAATTCTAAGAAAACTGTAGAAGCTGCCAAAGCCAGCCTGCATGAATAGCCGAATCCTGGCGATCATCGCTGCTTTTATAGCAAGTGCGATCTACGGGATCAATCATACAGTGGCAAAAGGGGTAATGCCCGTTTACATTGAGCCTTTTGGATTTATTTTTTTAAGAGTTTTTGGAGCTGCCATCCTTTTTTGGGCGATAAGCCTCTTTGGTCCCAAAGAAAAAATTGCCACTTCGGACTGGCCGCGGATCTTTGCCTGCGCCATTTTTGGAATGGTGATCAATATGCTTTTTTTCTTTAAAGGATTAAGCCTTTCCACCCCTATCAACAGCTCGGTAATTGTCACACTTTCTCCGGTCATGGTACTTATTCTGGCATCTGTTCTTATACGGGAGAAGATCACGCTTCTTAAAAGTGCCGGGATTGCAGTTGGGTTAACAGGAGCCCTTGTGCTGGTGCTTTTTAGTGCCGAAAGTAAAAGCAATGCACCAAATATCCCGCTGGGAAATATCCTATTTATTGTTAATGCGTTTTCCTACGGTTTATACCTTATAATCGTAAAACCACTAACGGCAAAATATCACCCCTTTACCTTAATGAAATGGCTTTTTACCATTGCCGTTATCATCAATCTCCCCATCACCATCTCAGAATTTACTGCAGTGCAATGGGAAGCTTTACCTTTTGAAGCGATCTGGAAAATGGCCTTTGTTGTGCTGGGAACTACATTCACCACTTATCTGCTGAATGTTTACGCCCTAAAACAACTTTCAGCCTCTACCATAAGTGCGTTTATTTATCTCCAACCTTTAATAGCTATTATTTACGCCATTTCAACGGGTGCCGACAGTCTTAACACCACAAAAGTGGTTGCCGGATTACTGGTCTTCGCCGGAGTTTACATGGTAACAAAGAAGAAAACAGAAATCAGAGCCTCATAAACATCATTTGAATGCCAGTTTATTTTTGAGACAGACTTCTCGCAAGTTTTTCTAAATACTCCCTATTTTCTTTTACTTCGGAAATGGTTGCAGTAAAAGTCAAAACTTTATTGACAGCCGGAAAAGCCAACCTGCCCTTAGAAATAGAATAAGAAAGCATTACAGGAAGATAATTAAAACTAAGAACCAATTGCTGAAGGAAATCTGTCTTCTTTTTCCTAAAACCTATTTTCGCGGCAGTTCTTTCATTTAAAATATAGCTCGTACCTTCCAGCAGAACATCACCTACTGCAGTGCTTTCACAGGCTTCAATGAGGTTAAGCAAACCAACGGCATACTGCTGTATAATAAACCGTCTACGCTCGCTTCCTGAAAGGTTACGGTCAATGACATAGTAGTAATCGAATAGCGTCCCCCCATGAATTATGATCCTTTTATTCTTCTCCTTTTCTGAAACCAAAAGTGGAGAATAATAGATCAATTTGCCCTTCTTTTTCAACTGCGGAGTATCTATGAAAGGGGCCAGTAAAGAAAGGAGAGCTACAAAAATCAGTAAAGGGAGCAGTAATGAGCCCCTTGCCACTCCTAAGGCAACAAAAGGAATCAAAACCAACAAAGCCAGTCCTATAAATTTTAACATTTCAAGGGTCTGCTCTTTTGGAGACATTTTATAAAATGAATGCGTTGGTTTTTTCATAATGAACATTAAACGAGCTGAAAGTTCATGCAATAATTTAACTTACGACGGAAATACCTCCGGATCTATATCCTTTGGGCGTTTCCCAAACCTGCGCGTATCTTCTTTGGTCAAAACCTTGAAATCTTCAGAATGTTCCATTTTATCGAAGTTCTTGTAGAAATCTTCCGGAAGTGCAGTAAGTTTTCGCGTTTTAAGATCTATCCAGGCACCCATCATTTCACAAGAAGCAAAATTCCGCCCTTTGTGATCATAAAAGTTATGGACGAATTCAAAGTACATTCCGTCTTCAGAAAGTCCTTTTAACTGCAATGAAACGCGCACAGGCTTACCTGCAAACACTTCCCTGAAATAATAAATATGCTCGTAAAAGACTACCGGCCCAAGATTTCGCTCTGCCAGTTCCTTCTGCCCAAAGCCGTTTTCCATGAGAAATCCCATTCGGGTGTGGCTCATAAAATTAATATATGCCGTATTGGCTAAGTGGCGGTTGGCGTCAAGATCGCTCCACCTAATTTCAAATTCTTTAAAATACATCCTTTCAATTTTAGCCTAAAACTACGAATTTTTATTATGCATGCATAGAATAAATTCTGTTCATATAGAACCGGCCCGCATCATGGTCCAGATTCTTTCCCACTTTTACACTTTTACGTATCTTTACGCAACTTTTAAAAAAGCTACATGATCCAGTCGATGACCGGTTTTGGAAAAAGCATTTTACAGCTGCCTTCCAAGAAAATAACCGTAGAAATAAAATCACTTAACAGTAAGAACTTAGACCTGAATGCACGGATTCCGGCACAATACAGGGAAAAAGAGTTATTGCTGCGGAATAAAATATCCAAAAGTTTAAGCCGCGGAAAAGTAGATTTTTCTGTGTTTGTAGAGATCACCGGCGAAGAAACCACCGCCACGGTAAATGCTGCTGTGGTGAAAAATTACATTTCTCAACTCAGGGAAATTGTAGCTGGGGATGAAACCGAACTCTTAAAAATGGCAGTGCGCATGCCCGATGCCTTAAAAACCGAAAGGGAAGAGATCGATGAAAGCGAGTTTGATTCCATCATTGAAGCTGTGGAAGAAGCTTTACAGGAGATCAATGACTTTAGAACTTCTGAAGGAAAAGCCCTCGAAGAGGAATTACAGCAACGGGTAAAAAACATTTCCATTCTGTTAAACGAAGTCATCGCCATGGATCCTGACAGGATTGACGCGGTGAGAGAGCGCCTGCACAAAGGGGTGTCAGAATTAAAAGAGAATGTAGATGAAAACCGCTTTGAGCAGGAACTGGTTTATTATATCGAGAAATTTGACATCACCGAAGAAAAAGTACGCCTGGAGAACCATCTAAAATTCTTTACAGAAAATTTAAATTCTGAAGATTCCAACGGAAAAAAACTTGCTTTTATCTCACAGGAAATGGGTCGGGAGATCAATACCATCGGGAGCAAATCAAACTATGCACCTATGCAGCAACTGGTGGTGCAAATGAAAGATGAGCTGGAAAAGATCAAAGAACAACTTCTAAACGTACTCTAATGGCCGAAGGAAAACTCATTGTCTTTTCCGCGCCTTCAGGTTCGGGGAAAACCACGATCGTACAGTATCTCCTGGCTCAGGAAGAACTGAAACTCGACTTTTCCATTTCAGCAACTTCCCGGGAACCACGTGGAAATGAAGTCAACGGAAAAGATTATTATTTCCTGAGTCTGCGGGAATTTAAAGACAAGATCAAGAACGATGAATTCCTGGAATGGGAAGAAGTCTATCGCGATAACTTCTACGGAACATTAAAAAGTGAAGTCAACAGAATCTGGAAAGAAGGCAAAAATGTCATTTTTGACATAGATGTTGTGGGCGGCCTGGATATCAAACAAATCTACCCCGAGCAAACCCTTGCGGTCTTTGTAAAACCCCCGAGTATCGAAGAGCTTAAAATAAGGCTTAAAAAACGCAAAACAGAATCTGACGACAAGATCAACATGCGGGTAGCAAAGGCATCTATTGAGCTTGCCACTGCACCGCAGTTTGACCACATTATCATCAACAACAATTTGAACATCGCTCTGGAAGAGGCTTATTCACTGGTTTCAGAATATGTGGGAGCAGAAAAGAAGGCAACACGTGAATAAAAAGATCGGACTTTTTTTTGGCACGTTCAACCCTATTCACATAGGGCATCTCATTCTCGCCAATCACCTGGTGCAATATTCAGGTCTTGATGAAATTTGGCTGGTGGTAACGCCGCACAATCCACACAAGAAAAAGAAAAGCCTCCTGGACAACAATCACAGGTATGATATGGTGTGGAACCTTTGTGAAGATTATCCTTTGCTCAAGCCCAGCAACATAGAATTCGGCCTGCCGCAACCAAATTACACGGTGAAGACCTTGGCACATCTTGAGGAAAAGTTCAAAAAACATGATTTTACGCTTATCATGGGCGAAGACAACCTGAAAAGTTTCCATAAATGGAAAAATTATGAGGTTATACTCGAGCGGTATAATATCATTGTTTATCCCCGTTTTTCTGAAGGAGATACGCACCCGCAATTTCTTGATCATCCAAAGATCACTAAGGTAGATGCTCCAAAAATAGAGATTTCTTCCACCTTTATTCGAAAGGCCATTAAGGAAGGAAAAGATGTGCGGCCGCTGCTTCCGGAGAAGGTATGGCGTTATATAGATCAAATGGGCTTTTACCGGTAGATGGAGAGGTTCTTCTGAAAAAACCTTCTGAAGAATTTATTTTCTCCTGAAATCCGGATCAAACTTCCTCTTTCCGGGATCAACGAATTCTTTTTTCAGCATAAAGTACAAGATCGAACCTACAACTGGAAAAAAAAGGATTGCCAAAAGCCACAGGATTTTATAAGTTGGGTTTTTAAAGTGTGATTTTACAAGATCAATTAAAGCCCACACCCATAGAATAGCCGTTAGCGCCATAAAAATAACCAGAAAAATACCTGTAATTTCCATAAATCAATTTTTTCAAAAGCTATTCCGAATCCTTTCGTAAGGCAGATTGTTGCAAACTTAATTATCCAAAAATGGCATTTTTGAAGTACTTTTCAAAAATATAAAAAAATTGCCTCCAGATGTAAAATCTGAAGGCAACCCTAACTAACTAATAACCAACCAAAAAAAATGGAAACTTTCTTTCGGGAAAAAGTTCATTCTTTCTACATTACTAACGCAAAGGATTTCGCTTTCGTGTTCTTTTGTACGACAATTAATGTTAAAGTTTTAAAAACAGGCATTAAGCTTTTTCTAATATTCCTTTGCTACTCTTCCCTCAGCTAGAGAAAGCCTAATATTTTACTTATTTTTGAACAGAGAAAATTATTTTATGAGTAAAACACCAAAGTTTGCCGTAATTGGCGGAGGAAGCTGGGCGACTGCTATTGTTAAAATGTTGTGCGAAAACGTTGAAGTAGTGAGCTGGTACATGCGCAGTGTTTATGCTATTGAACACCTTAAAAAGCAGGACCATAATCCCAATTACCTCAGTTCGGTTGAATTTGATGTGAAGCAGCTCAACCTAAGCAATGACATTAATAAAGTCATTGAGGACTCAGATTTTTTGATCTTCGCCATTCCCTCGGCCTTCGTTAAGCGGGAACTGGATAATATCACGGTGCCGCTGGAAGGAAAAGTCATCTTTTCGGCCATTAAAGGGATCGTCCCTGAAACCAGTCTTATTGTAGGAGAGCATTTCCACATCACTTATGGCATTCCATACGACAACATTGGTGTACTTACCGGCCCCTGCCATGCCGAGGAAGTGGCGCTTGAAAGGCTGTCTTACCTCACCGTTGCCTGCGCAGATGAAGAAAAGGCAAAATTGCTCGCCCTGTACCTCTCAAGCGATTATATCAACTGCAAAACAAGTGACGATATTTTTGGTACCGAGTATGCCGCCATGCTCAAGAATATTTATGCCATTGCCGCCGGGATCGCCCACGGACTTGGATACGGTGACAATTTCCAGAGCGTTTTAATGAGCAACGCCATTCGGGAAATGAAAAAATTCATCAAGAAGGTGCACAAGATGAAAAGGAATATTAACGACTCGGCCTACCTGGGAGATTTACTGGTTACCGGTTATTCAGTCTTTAGTCGCAACCGGATGTTCGGAAACATGATTGGAAAAGGTTACACCGTAAAAAGCGCACAAATGGAAATGAGCATGGTAGCCGAAGGTTATTACGCTACAGAAAGCGCTTATAAAATCAACAAGGAAAAAGGAGCCAAAACCCCCATCATTAATGCTGTTTATGGTATCTTGTATCAGGGAAAAGATCCTAAAAAGGTATTTAAAAAGCTTGCCGATAAGCTGGACTAGTATTACCAAAATATGCAATCTCACGCCACCACTGCTGAAGAGTATCTCGATTCCCTGCCACGGGACAGGAGAGAAGCTGTAAAAAAGCTAAGAATGTGTATTTTGTAGAATCTTTCTGAAGATTTTAATGAAGAAATAGCAAACGCAATGCTGGCTTATGTGGTTCCGCATAAGATCTATCCCGACGGTTACCACTGCGACCCAAAGCAGGCCTGCCATTCATGAACCTTGCATCCCAAAAGAATTACATTGCAGTTTACCACATGGGTTTGTATGTAGACAAAGAACTTCAGGAATGGTTCACAAAGACATATCGCACTACACTGAACAAAAAACCCGATTTGGGAAAAAGCTGCATCCGGTTCGAAAAAATTGAGGAAATCCCATATGAAATTATTGGGGAATTAGCTTCACAAATGACTTCGGAAGAATGGATTTCCCTTTATGAAAAAGAGATAAAAAGATAACCTCTATTTAGCAAGTACCCCTTTCTTCGGAATAACAGGAAGATCTACAACTCTTGATTCGGAAACGCTGTTTTTCTTAAAGCTGAATGTGCGTTCGTACATCTTATTTTCCGCAAAAAAAGTTAGCAGGTATTCATTATCCAGCTGCAACACCTCATCCTGAATAAACTCGATCTTTGCGAACGAACGTGCCGGTAATCTTTCCAGCTTGTGCCGCATGACCGAGGTTTTTTTCCTGGTGCTTTCTCCACGGGCCACTATCAGCACCATTTCAATTTCGGTATCCCGGTCATTTATGAGGTAAACATTCCATTCGTCTGCTCTAAACTCCTCATTAAATTCCCTAACGGCTGCAACGTAGATATTCTCAACCTCAGGTATTTGAATGTCTTTTTTCACTAACGCTCAAGCTTGTTTTTGGCCCACCTGTAAAGGGCATAAAGAATCAATGCCGCGGCCACAAAAAGGATTAGACCAATGGTGAATTCAATGATTTCTACGGCTACTAAAACAATAATCACTGCAAACGCAACGATTGCAAGGATAACCAGACCGACTGTTCTCATATTGAAGATTTAAATTGTTCAAGGAATCTTAAATCATTTTCATAGAACATCCTAATGTCGCCAATTTGATAAAGCAGCATTGCGATACGTTCTATTCCCATTCCAAAAGCAAAACCCGAGTACTCGGCAGGATCTATGTTGCAGTTTTTTAGCACATTTGGGTCTACCATTCCGCAGCCCATGATCTCCAGCCATCCTGTTCCTTTTGTGATCCTGTAATCTGTTTCAGTTTCCAGACCCCAGTAAATATCTACTTCGGCACTGGGTTCTGTAAAAGGAAAATAAGACGGGCGTAAACGTATTTTTGACTTTCCGAATAATTGCTTTGTAAAGTACAATAAAGTTTGCTTCAAATCTGCAAACGACACGGTTTTATCAATATATAATCCTTCTACCTGGTGAAAAATACAGTGAGAACGTGCTGAAATTGCTTCATTTCTGAACACTCTTCCGGGAGAAATAGTTCGAATTGGCGGCTTATTTTCTTCCATATACCGCACCTGTACCGAAGAGGTGTGTGTTCTAAGCAGTACATCAGGGTTAGTCTGTATGAAAAAAGTATCCTGCATGTCCCTCGCAGGGTGATATTCCGGAAGGTTTAGCGCGGTGAAATTGTGCCAGTCGTCTTCTATCTCGGGGCCTTCAGAAACATTAAAGCCAATGTTTGAAAAGATCTCAATGATCTGGTTTTTTACAATAGAGATAGGATGCCGCGCACCAATTTCAACAGGTTCACCGGGACGGGAAAGATCTCCATAGATTCCTTTTTCTTCAGAAGTGCTTTCCAGCTGCGCTTTAAGCTCGCTCACCTTGTCCTGAGCCGCATTTTTAAGCCTGTTTACCGCCTGACCAAAATCTTTTTTCTGCTCATTTGGAACATTTTTAAATTCAGCAAAATACTGATTCAAAATGCCCTTTTTGCCTAAATACTTTATTCGGAAATTTTCTACTTCGTCCATTGTTTTTGCCTGGAAAGTATCAATTTCAGAAATGTGTGCGTTGATCTTATCTACCATAACTCCTTGCTTTCGGAAACCGCAAATTTAAAAAAATAAAGTGGTATATATTCAGAAACCCCGGGCCTTTTCAACTGCCTTTGATGGTTCATTTTCCGAAGCAATATCCCGGAAAATGTAAGACATCAAAAAGAATACTGCAATACCGCCAAACAGGTGCCACAGCCAATGAGTACCCATGAAAAAGAATTCGGTTTCTACAAAACGGTCAAACATTCTGAAGAAAATCGCAAGGGAGAAGCTTATTAATGAAGCTCCTATATACTTGGCATTCTTAAAATTGCTGGAAAACATATACCACAACAGCGGTAATAGCAACGCCAGGGCAGTAGCAATATAACCTACACTGTCCTTTGACAACACCGGCACATTTAAACGTCGGACTCCGATAGAAACGAAAGCCACCATCGCTACGACACCTACTTTATAGACAATGGATTTTTTCATCCTGAAAATAAAATAAATGGAAGCCGCCATGCATAAAAGAATTATTGGCACCCAGTCCAGATACAACCATAGAGGGCTGCTGCGGGTAGCATGATAGACAGTTCCTCCAATAAAGCCAAGAAAAAGCACCGGTATACAAAGAGCCAGAAAATAGTGTTTTGAAGGCTCTTTATAGACTTTTAGCGCAAAGTAGATAATGATGGTCAAAAACACCAGGTTGCTAAAAGTGTTGAAAGGTTCTACCGGAAACCTGCTAAGATCTGTTTCGGTATACACAGGGCCACCATCGGCGGCCAGCCTCATCACCCTTTCTGAGAGCATCATTTAATTAATATACTCGTTTTCCAGAAAATACTGCACGATGGCTTCTTTCATAAGCACGGCCTGTTCCCCTGCTTTTAGGGCAGGAAGTTGTTCCAGCATCTTGTAATGTGGCCATCCATCTTCATCAAAGAAATCAAATTCATAATACCCATAGGGTTCCAGCAGGCGGCAAATTGCAATATGCATAAGGTCAAGTTTATGATCTTTCTTAAATTTCCTGTGCGGCTGCCCCAGCTCCTGTAATCCTATAAGGTAAATAATAGCATCCAGTTCCAGCTTTTCACCATCTGCAAACTGCCCGGATAACTTCTCCTGCACCTGCTCCCAACGTATTTTCAATTGTTCATCTCTTGCCATGCCGCAAAGATAATTCTAAGTTGGGGATTTTACTATATTTGGAAAGATGAATACACTGGATATCATTTTAAGTATTTTCCTTCTCTTAGGAGTGGTTCGCGGCTTCTTTAAAGGATTTTTTGTAGAACTGGCCGGTTTGGTCGCTCTTATTTTAGGAATTTATGGTGCTATTCACTTTTCCTACAGAATGTATGCATTCCTGGATCTTTTTATTACCTGGGAGGAAAAATATTTATCCATTCTTGCCTTTGCTCTCACTTTCATTCTAATTGTAATGATCATATCAATTATTGGAAAGATCCTTACAAAAATGGCGGGAATGCTGGCTCTTGGGATTGTTAACCGATTCTTTGGCGGCGTCTTTGGACTGTTAAAAATGGCATTTTTGGCAAGTATTTTCCTCATGTTCCTCAATGGAAGTGAAGCTTTAAAAATTGAGGAGGAAACCAAAGAAGGATCTGTTATTTATCCTTCGGTTGCACAGGTGGCTCCATTGTTCTTGCCGGCCATTATAGAAACTATAAAAGAAGGGGAACTTTTTGAAACTTCTTCAGAAGAAGAAGATTATAAATAAAAAATCCGGTGGGATCTTATGAATTCCACACCGGATTTTTTTCTCTAGACTCTTCAGTCCTTTAGCAAACTGAATAAAATCTTATAGAAGGCTTACTTTTCCACTGGAGATGGAATAAACTCCTCCTACGATTTTAATTTCACCACTTTCCTCCATTTCCTTAAGAATGGGGCTTTTCTCCCTGATTCTTTCCATGGTAAGTTTAACGTTGTTCTCTACAACACCAGCGACAAAAGAATCATTTTTTGAGTTCTTTTCGCCATCTGTTTCCGTAGCCTCTACAGCGGGTTTGATATTGGAAAGCAAATGAGTGATATTCCCCAACTCTACATCGTCACATGCCGCTTTAACGGCTCCACATGCTTCGTGGCCAAGAACAAAAACAAGCTTGCTTCCCGCTACTTTACAGGAATATTCCATACTTCCAAGAATATCGGTGTTCTCGAAGTTTCCTGCTACACGGGCAACAAAGATATCTCCTACTCCCTGGTCAAATACCGTTTCTACAGGCACCCTGGAATCTATACAACTCAAAACCACGGCCTGTGGCCACTGTCCGCCACTGGTTTGATCGATTTGACTGGAATAATCTCTTTGATGCATTTTATTTCCTGTAAATCTTTCGTTCCCAGCCATTAAAGCCTCCAGTACTTTCTCTGGTGTGAGGTTATCTTGTTTTTCCTTGTTTATTATATCTTTAATCATGTTATCTAAGTTTTATTCTACAATAGTTTTAAAAAAGAGTTTTTTCAGGCTTACTTTCTAAGCTGTTTTTGGTTTTAGGAAAAACTGCTGATAGCTTTCAGGATTTTCCACTGTACCTCTTTCAGAAATGATCTTTATATTAATATTTTTTTCTTCAGCCTTTATCTTGAAATCATCCAAAATTTCAATGATATCACTATCAAGGTAGTGAGTCCTGCTCACATCCATGATAAGATAGGAATTTTCTTCCAGCTTGTTCAATTCTTTGATGATCGCTCCTTTATTTATAAAAGTGACTTCTTCGGCCAGGGTCATTTTGACTGTCTTATTTCCGTTTTCAACATCTTCTTTGTGAAGGAAATAAGAATTTTGGTAACTCTTAATAAGGATCACACAGATTCCTACTAAAAGTCCAAGGCCTATTCCAACAAGAAGGTCACCAAACACAATACCGGCTACCGTAATAAAAAATGGCGCATATTGTTTCCAGCCAGCTTTATACATCTGAATGAAGAGTTGTGGTTTGGCCAGTTTATAACCTACCAGGAACAGAACTGCCGCAAGCACAGATAACGGAATGAAATTTAATACAGTTGGAATAATGATTACCGAGATCAAAAGTAGAAATCCGTGAATAATAGCCGATAGTTTCGTTTGCCCTCCAGACTGGATATTTGCAGAACTTCTTACGATAACCTGAGTAATAGGTAAACCTCCAATTAGACCAGAAACCAGGTTCCCGGTTCCCTGAGCAAACAATTCCCTGTTAGTAGGGGTCGTTCTCTTATGAGGATCCAACTTATCTGTAGCTTCCACGCACAGCAGTGTTTCAAGACTGGCAACCAGTGCGATCGTAAAAGCGGTAACCCATATTTCTGTACTACCAATCATGCTGAAAGAAGGAAAGGTAAATTGCCCAATGAAGGAGTCAAAACTATCCGGCACCGGCACGTTTACGAGGAACTTATCACTAATTGCCAACATTTCAGAATCGCGTGTTACCAGGTAAAAGACAATTCCCAGTACTACCGCCACAAGTGGTCCCTGAACCAATCTAAAGATCTTGTTCTTCTTGGTAAGCACTTTATCCCATAGAACAAGAATTCCCAAACCTATAAGGGCAATTAATGTAGCACCCAGACTTATATTACTGAAGGCATTCCAAAAACCGTCAAGAGAATAAATGTCTCCAAGATTCCCGTCGTATCCAAAGAAATGAGGAATTTGCTTTATAATAATAATAATCCCGATTCCGGTCAACATTCCTTTGATCACCGAGGAAGGAAAATAATAGCCAATAATTCCTGCTTTAAGAACTCCAAATAAAATTTGGATAGCACCTGCCAGGACAACGGCCAAGAGAAAATCCTGGTAACTTCCCAAACTGGCGATAGCGGCAAGTACAATAGCGGCAAGTCCCGCTGCGGGACCACTCACCCCTACGTTGGAACCACTAAGAGCTCCCACCACTATACCACCTACAATACCCGCGATCAAACCGGAAAATAATGGCGCCCCACTGGCCAGGGCAATACCAAGACATAAAGGAAGGGCTACAAAAAACACTACGATACTCGCAGGCAGATCACTTTTAAGATTTTTAAACATATATAATACTTTTATTTAGGCAAAAAGCAGAAATGCAAATTACCTGATTGAAAAAATAAGCTGAAAAGAAAGAATAGAAGAACAAGAACCCTGATCTCCAAATCACAATCTGAAAAGACACCTTAAAAGCACGACCATAATTGATCAGGCACACATAAAAAAGTGCACATAAAATCTTAAGCTACGCTCTTAGATGAAAAGTATTATACAGTTTTAGGCGGGGGCGAAAGTACATCCAGGAAGACCTGGTGAGAGCCTTCTTTATATGAAAACCCGTTGGTTTCCTGTTGTTGAAGGAATAAGATGCTTTCGTAATTAGAATGGTGTTCTTCTATGGTATATTCCATAGAAAGAAGATTTTTAGAAGAATTCTCTTCTTCATTGGCTGTAAATGCGAATGACACATCCACATCTTCATCTATCAAGGTCACAACAGTAGGACCTGCAACAAATGCCATGAATAGAAAAGTTAAGATGTAAGCGATTTTCTTCACAAATGCAAAAATACTATTTAAATGCTAAATACAAAATGAGCTACGTTAACTCATTATTAATTTTTACAATCGGCGGAAAGCAGATTGCATGATCCAGCCCTGGTTTCCATTAGCGAGTTCAATTTTAGACCACTCCTGGAAATCTTCCACAACTTCTACCTTAGTTCCCTCATGCAGCACAAAAACTTCAGCGCCACGACGAGTGGGCTCACTCAGCACCTCAGCCTCTTCAGAAAATATGATGGCAAACTGCTGACTTTCTTCAAAATTCTGTCGCGAATAACCCATGAAGACTGAGCCAACTGCTAAAACAAAAAAGAATACAGCAGCGATGAAAAATGCCCTTTTTAACACGGGTTTTGAACTGAAATAGTAAACCAGAAAAAATGCCGCAAACAAAATAATAAAAGTAACGGCGGTCCATCCCCAGCCGCTAATACTAAACAACGTATAACCTGTCTCTATCCAACCGGAAAATTGTGATTGCGGAGTTTCTTCAATAGCGTCTATCGCCATATTTTGCGCAAAAACAATATTATTTCGCACATCTTCATCATTGGGGGCCAGCTGCAGCGCCTTTTCATAATGATAAATACTGGGTGCGATATGATTTAACTTGTAATGTGCATTGGCAAGGTTGTAATGTACCGCCACATCTGTTTGTCCATCTTCCAGGATGCTGTTATATTTTTCGATCGCCTGTTCATAATTCCCTTCGGCATAGGCAGCATTTGCTTCTTCAAAAAGGGCAGATTCCTGAGCGTTTACAACCACCTGAAAAAAGAACAACAAATAAAAAAGTTTTTTCATAACTACAGTTGTTTATCAATTTCAGAAATTACTTCTACTGCTTTCTCATAATCCTGCTTCATGGCAACATTTGAGGTAGGTGTATATCTTGCAATCTCACAGCTTGTAAGAAGGCTATTGAACTTGTCGGCTGTTTCAGGAGAAATTCCTTTTTCCTGCAGCAAACCTGAAATTCGTTCCTTGCTCATCTCGGTAGTCTGGATATGAAGTTTTGCTTTTAAATAATTATGCAGGGCTTTCTCCAGGGATACATAGAACTCTTTTTCCTGTCCCAGATTCATTTTCGCTGCGGAAAGGTATTTACGGGCCAGTTTATCGGCTTTTCTAATCTTGTTCCCGCGTACGTCATTGGCCCTTGCTTCTCGTTTTTTCCCGAAGAGCAACACCAACGGAATCAACAATAGAGGTGAAACAAACAAGGCCCAGAATAGCGGTGAACCCAGGAACGCTCCCTCACCTATGGGCCTTAAAGAAGCATTTAATTTTATGTATCTAAATTGATTTGCAGCGGCAGCTACCGCTTGTTTATTTGAGGTAACATTGCCTTGTGAAGGGGAAGCAGCTACAGCAGGCCCCGTTGCGACATCAATTAAAATCTCTTCGGAAGTAAGGGTTTTATATGTCTCACTGTCAAGATCAAAATAAGAAAATGACATTTCGGGAATAGGATATTTTCCTTTGCTCTGTGGAACCAGCGTATAAGTATTTTCGATACTCCCTTGCATTCCATTGAGCGTCACCTTCACGTTTTCAGCATACTCCGGCTCATAGATTTCCATAGAAGCAGGAACACCAAGATCTGGCAAATTAAACAGCTTCAGGTTTCCTTTACCGCTCACCCGCACTTTTGCTTCCAAAGACTCAGTGGCAGCCAAAGATGATTTATCTGCACTAACGCTAAAAGTGAGATTTTCACCCACAGCACCGGTAAAATCTGCCGGACGGCCTGCAGCAGGAAGGGGCTTCACATTAATTGTTCTATTACCGGCGGCAACTGTTTTGTCTACCGTCGTAAAAATTCTTCCTCCAAAAATATCCCTGCGTTGCGAAGGTACATCAACAGAAACTGAAAGGGTTAATGGCTCAAGATTTAATTCACCCGTTTTTTGAGGGTATAGAACTGTCTTTTTAAGTTCTACATAACGATACGGCTCACCTCTATATTCCCCATTTTTTACCTGAAATTCCCTGATATTGATATCCTGACTCCAAAAATCACTATAGGTGGGATTGTCAATTTGGCGCCAGTTGCTTACACTCGTGCGCGGACTCACATATAGTTTATAAACCACAGTGATCGCCTCATTAAGGTAAGGATTGGTATTGGAGATTTCAGCAACAAGGTGAAGGTTTTCAGCCGCAATAGATTCAGCGTCATTTCCACCTGTAGGTTGATCTACCGCGGCAGTTACCTCCACTTCAATAGGTACTGTCTTGTATACTTCGCCGTCAATGGTGATCTCTGCCTGCCCAATGGTAAAAGTACCACGTCCTTGTGGAGCGAGAAAATAGCTGTAGGTTTTAGAGTAACTTCGCTTCCCGTTGATCCAGCTGTTGCTCACAGACTGGTTGGGCCCGCCCACAACCGTAAAATTGTTGAACTGCGGCGGCCGGAAATTATCACCGTCCTGGTTCATTTCAAAATCAACACGCAAACGTTCATTTACGCCCAAAGTAGTTTTACTCGCAGAGGCCTCAAACTTTACCTGGGCCATTGCTAGGTTTGAAATTACTAAAAAAAGTGCTGTAAATAAATACTTGATCTTCATGCTTCTGCTCCCTGTTTTGGGTTTAGGATTTACTTTTACCAGTCTTTCTCAGAGGTGGTTTTCGCTCCTTTTGCTTTTTCGGCATTTATTTTATCCTGAACCTTTTTCTCTTCATTACCCATGGCTTCCAGGAGGTTCTTTACCTGTTGAGGCGAAAGTTGTCCCGGCACAGGTTGCTGTTGTTGAGGCTGCTTTTCTCCATTCTCACCTTTTTGATCCTGTTGCTTATCTTGTTTTTGATCGTCTTTAGGATCTCCCTTATCACCTTTCTGGTCTTCTCCTTCTTTTTGCTTTTGTTCATTCTGGTCACCACCTTCTTTATTTTGCTGTGGCTCACCATCCTCACTCTGCTCTTTTTCGCCCTGATCTCCTTCTTTATTCTTGTCGTCTTGCTGGTCCTGGTTTTTCTGATCCTGGTTTTGTTCTTTATTATCGTCACCGCCGCCGCCATTCTTTTGCTCTTCCTCGAGCATCTTTTTAGCCAATGCTAAATTATAACGGGTTTCATCGTCATTAGGATTGCTTCGAAGCGCATTTTTATATGCTTCTACTGCCTCCTGGTACTTTTTCTGCTTCATAAAAGCATTCCCCTGGTTATGAAAAGAGCTGTGTTTTATTTCTTTTTGAGGCGTCACTTCCGCAGCCTGCGAATGTCTTTCCACGGCCTCATGATTTATCTCCTTATTGTAGTACAGGTTTCCCAGGTTATATCTTGCCGCTGCGTTTGCAGGATCTTTGGCAATCGCCTGCCTGTAATAAGCTTCTGCTGAAGCAAAATCATTTTCAGAAAGCGCCTCTTCGGCCTCCTGCATATATTTTCTTGCTTCACGCACGGCTTTTTCTGAATTTTCCTGTGCAAAAATTGTTTCCTGCACACCCAAAAATGTCATTATCATCATCATTTTCAGAAGAAAAGAATTTGGTATGATTTTGCTATTTTTCATGCTCATCTTCTATTTAGCGTTCTCATTGAATAAATTCAGCTTGCGTAACCAGGAAGTTTTTCTTTCCAGTAAAAAGATATCCAGAATAAGCAAAAACAAACCTAGTGCCAAAAACCATTGAAATTGCGATTTATAATCGGCTACCTGTTTTGCCTCAAATTCTTTCTTGTCCATATTCTGAAGGATTTCTGTCACTTTTTCAGTCACTTCACTGGTCACATTTCCTTCTATATATTCTCCATTGGCTTCCGAAGCGATCTCCTGAAGGGTTTGTTGATCAAGACGGGTAATGACAGTTTCCCCGTTTCTGTCCTTTTTATAGCTTTGGATAATCCCATTTCTCTTCTCAGGAATGGGTCCTCCTTTTGTGGTTCCCACGCCAATAGTATAGATCTGTATACCCTGCTCGGCTGCCGCTTCTACCATATTTTCAATCTCACCCTGATGGTCTTCCCCATCACTGATTATAAAAAGCACTCTGTTGGTTTGATCCTCATCATTGTAATAGGTGGTCGCCAGCTCAATGGCTTCGTTTATAGCCGTTCCCTGGCTGGAAACCATATCTGTGTTCATACCCTGAAGGAACATCTTAGCCGCCGAATAATCTGTAGTGATGGGCAACTGCGGAAAAGCACTTCCCGCATAGGCTATAATTCCAACCCGGTCGCTCGCAAGATTGTTAATGATTTGTGTGACCAGCTGCTTTGATTTCTCGAGCCGGTTGGGCGCAATATCTTCTGCCAGCATACTTTTCGAAACATCCACGGCAAAAACCACGTCAACACCTTCCCTTTTTACAGTTTCCAGTTTTGTACCCACTTTAGGATTCACCAATGCCACCACAAGGCATGCAATCGCAAGGGAGAGAACTATGACTTTTAAGATGGATTTAAACATGGAGCGATTGGGGCTAAGCTTTTGCAGAAGTTCCAAATCGGCGAATCTTTTTTGTGTTCGTTCCTTCCATATGATCACCAGAAGGAACAGCAAAACCAGCACCGGAATTGCCAGCAGGAACCAAAAATATATTTTTTCTTCTAACAGATACATTTAAATCTCAATTTCAATTTTCCTTTAAGCAGGTGCAACCATTCTTTATACAAAACTTCTAAAAAGGGTGTTTCGCAGTACTATTTCAACCAATAGCAAGAGCCCTGCCAATAATACCAGCGGTCGAAACTTCTCCTCATAATTATAAAACCTGAATTCTTCTATTTCGGTTTTCTCAAGTTCATCGATTTCCTCATAGATCTCCTTCAGTTTGTCATTGTCTGTCGCCCTAAAATAGCGGCCTCCGGTCATTTCGGCGATGTTCTCCATCAGCTCTTCGTCAATTTCCACCGGCACTCTTCCATACTGGAAACTGCCATCGGGACGAATTGATACAGGTGACAATGCAGTACCATTACTTCCCACACCTATGGTATATACTCTTATCCCGAATTCTACGGCCAGTTCACTCGCAATCTTAGGATCTATAAAACCTGCATTGTTCACTCCGTCTGTCAGTAAAATGATCACCTTACTTTCTGCTTCGCTGTCTTTTAGGCGATTTACGGCAGTTGCAAGCCCCATTCCAATAGCAGTACCATTTTCCAGCACGTTGTTATACTCCACATCTTCAAGGGCATTAAGTACAATAGATTTATCGCTGGTAATGGGCGTTTTTGTAAAGCTTTCCCCGGCATAAACCACCAGTCCGAAACGATCTGTAGGGCGACCTTTGACAAATTCTGCTGCCATCTCTTTAGTTGCCGCTAACCTGTAGGGTTCAAAATCCCTGGCCAGCATACTGGCAGAAACATCTATTGCCAGGGCGATATCAATACCACGGGTAGAGCTGGTTTGAGTAGAAACATCTACGGTGCGGGGCCGTGCCATTGCAGTGATGACCAGGGCCAGGACCAAAAGCCGCAGTATAAACAGGAGCGGCCTTAACCTAACCAGAAATCCGGGGCTGCCCTGGAATCCCTTTGTGCTCGAGATCTTCAACTCTGCCGTTTGCTGATGACGCTTCCATACATACCATCCAATAGCCAGCGGCAACAAAAGCAAGAGCCAGAAAAACTGCGGATCTTCAAAAGTGAAATTCTCAAACATTAATTTCCTGTATTTTTAAAGTTCAACCGAATTAATAATTCGCTGCGTGATCTCATCGGCATAGGTGTCATCTTCACTGTAAATGATGGTTATTTGCTGAAAACCGCCATTTTCGGCGAAATTTAATATTGCATATTCATTGCTACTCAATTCACCATTGATTGGGTTTTCAATATCCAATGTTCCATAGATCCTGATTCCTTCTACACCATTCACAGTGGTAAAATTCTCTTTTTTCATCAGGATATTCTTTGCTCCCCGGGCTTCAAGTGAGCCGTAAATACCTTCCACCCCCGCTTCAAGATTAAACTGCTGCCCCACAACCGGAACGGTGGTAAGCGCAACGTAATAGTTCCCGAGAAGGCTTCCGGAGAGAAAGGTTTCGCTTCCTGCCATTTGTTCCTTTACCTCTTCAGGCACATCTATTTCTCCTCTTTTCAGAACTCTTGGGGTAGTAATGGCCACTGGTGGTGTACCATATTCGCTTCTTATCCATTCCCCTTCCAGCAGTTCCTTGGTGGGATGCCCCAGGTAATTGTCCTTTACATAATCAAAACCTTTGGTAGTGACCATATAAGCCGTAAAGGCAGCGACTACCATACAGGCAAGGAAAACACCTATAATAATTTTTTTTATTTTCTTCCTTTTTGCCACTTTTTGACGGTATAACTCGTCCTGCAGCAATTCTTCTTCGGTAGGTTCGGGAATGGAAGCTTTGGTGTCATTGATCACCCATTCAACGTTAGAACGATCTTCCTTAGCGGTAATAACATCGGGTTTGGAATTTGCAAATTTTGCAAGGTCGGCACGCTGAAGGATCTTTCTTAACTTTTCTATAGTGCTGTCCTCAATCTTGAGGTTCCCGGCATGTTTTTCATTTTCAAGATAGATGATGAGTTCTCCCGTCGTACTTTCCATAGCATGGTCAAAAATTTCCTCATCAAGATAACGTCTCACGGCAGCCGAAAGTTGGGAATAATATTCCTTGATCTCCCGTTTCTCCAGCAAATGAGAATCATCCAGCTGTTTCAATTCAAAAATGGCCTGTTCGTATGGAGGCAATTTCTTAATGGCATCCTTTTTTTTCTTTCTTCTTCGGAAAAAAAAGAAGATCAATAGAGCCAAAACGATTAACCCCAGCAGCCACCATACCCAGCCGGGAACAGCAAAATCTGAAGGCACTGCAACAGAGGGTTTAATGGGATACATTTTCTGTTTTGTAGTATCCACTAAAACATTCCGGACTTCCACCAACATGGAATCTGTGGTGAAACTGCGGTCATTGATAAGCACACGCTGCTGCGGAATCGTATAGGAACCGGAATCAAATTGTGTAAGCGCATATTCCTTTAACAACCTTAGCCTGTCCTCTACTCTTGAAGTATCTACGGTGTAGGATTCGATCATTTCGAGCGGGGAAAAAGTCTGTCCCTCAGGAAAAATCACTAGGTCATCTTCACCGGCCTCCACAGCAACACTATAGGTTATTTGTTCGCCTATTTTGATTTGAGCCGTATCAATTGTGGCTTCAACTCTTTGCGCATTTGCAGTAAATGAAAAGAAAGAAAAGAGAAAACAGAAAAGAACAGGAGTAGACATCCACCTCTTCCCAGGCTCTGTATTTTGTACCATATTTCTAATACTTCTCATTTTATAATCCAATTATTCTTTTTGCCCTTAAAAATCAGGCTCTTGTTTTAAAATATCCCAGTAATTTTTTGACATAACTTTCGTCCACTCTGGTGCTTAAGTTGCCTGCTCCGCTTTTCCTAAAGCTTTCTTTAAAATAATCGACCCGCTCACGGTAATACTTCTCATAATTCCTTCTTACCAACTTTGAAGAAGTATCTACCCATATTTTTCGGTTGGTTTCTTCGTCCTGCATTTGCACAATACCCAGGTTCGGGATTGCTTCTTCACGGGCATCATAGATCCTTATTCCTGTAAGGTCGTGCCTGCCGCTGGTAATCTTCAAAGTGTGCTGGTAATCTTCAGCAATAAAATCTGAAAGCAAAAAGACGATGGCCTTTTTCTTCATCACCTGGGAAAGAAATTTCAGGGCCTGTGAAATATCGGTTTTCTCACTTTTAGGTTCAAATTCGAGCAATTCCCGAATGATCCTTAAAACATGGGAGCGACCTTTTTTTGGCGGAATATAAAGCTCCACAGTATCAGAAAACAGGATCAATCCTATCTTATCATTATTCTGGGTAGCCGAAAATGCCAAAGTTGCGGCAATTTCTGTAATAATATCTATCTTAAAGCTTTGGCGCGTTCCAAAAAGTCCGGAGCCTGAGATATCCACCACCAGCATCATGGTGAGTTCCCGCTCTTCTTCAAAAACCTTTACAAATGGTTCATTATAGCGCGCGGTGACGTTCCAGTCAATATTCCGCACATCATCCCCAAACTGATACTGCCGTACTTCGCTAAAAGTCATTCCCCTCCCCTTAAAGGTAGAATGGTATTCCCCGCCAAAAATATGATCACTCAGGCGGCGGGTCTTAATTTCTATTTTTCTGACTTTCTTGAGTAGTTCCTTGGTATCCATTTTTTTCAATTCACAATTAACAACATACAATTAGCAATGGCCAAACAACCTGATCATTGGTAACCGATAATTGATCATTGATTAAGGGACTTCAATTTCATTGACGATCTTAGTAATAATATCTTCAGAAGTGACATTTTCGGCTTCGGCTTCGTAGGTAATTCCCACCCTGTGCCTCAACACATCCTGGACTACCGCCCTAACGTCTTCAGGAATTACATATCCGCGGCGTTTGATAAATGCATAACATTTTGCGGCGGTGGCAAGGTTGATACTTCCCCTTGGAGAAGCACCAAAGCTTATAAGCGGTTTTAGATCTGCCAGATTGTATTTTTCAGGAAAACGGGTGGCAAAAACGATGTCCAGAATGTACTTTTCGATCTTTTCATCCATATATACATCCCGAACAGCCAATTGCGCCCTGCTTATTTGCTCCAGGCTCACCACAGGATTCACCTGCTCAAAAGCACCTTTTAAATTGGCACGAACAATTAACTGCTCTTCTTCCATTTGAGGATAATCAATTACAGTTTTCAGCATGAACCTGTCCACCTGCGCTTCGGGCAAAGGATACGTTCCTTCCTGCTCCACCGGGTTTTGCGTCGCCATCACCAGGAAAGGGCGGTCCAGCACAAAAGTTTCTTCCCCAATGGTCACCTGCTTTTCCTGCATGGCTTCCAGTAAGGCAGACTGTACTTTGGCAGGAGCACGGTTGATCTCATCTGCAAGCACAAAGTTGGCAAAAATAGGCCCTTTTTTGATGCTGAAGTCATTCTCCTTCATGTTAAAAATAAGCGTTCCAACAACATCTGCCGGAAGAAGATCTGGTGTAAACTGAATTCGGCTGAAGCTCCCGTGTACTGCTTTAGAAAGGGTATTTATGGCCAGGGTTTTTGCCAATCCCGGTACACCCTCCAATAGAATGTGCCCCTGTCCTAAAAGACCAATCAACAAGCGTTCTACCATATGTTTTTGACCTACGATCACTTTTTTCATCTCATTGCTGAGAATATCAACAAAAGCGCTCTCTCTTTCTATTTTTTCATTGATACCCGCGATATCAACCGAAGAATTATCCTGCATTTTATATTATATTTTATATGGTGAAGATAGCTACATAAAGCTAACGCGGCAAATTCAGCAAATATTCAGCCAACAAATGTTAACATTTTGTTAAAACAAAAAAAGCAGCGAAGATTATCCGCTGCTTTTATATAAAAAGTTCCTGTCTAATTTTAAATTAATCTTCCGGAAGAAAGATCACATCGGGCAGTTCTGTAATACTTCCCACCTGAACCTGTACGTTATTCACGACAGAAAGATTGTAAGAAGAATCCACATCAGGAGTTACGGTCAACTTATACGTTCCTGCAGGAAGCCCGTTCAATTTGAATTCTCCATCCCCGTTGGTATAAGCAGAAACAGTACTTGTACCGTTTTCAGCTACCACAAGTGAAGTTACATTAGTAGGATGTATTGTACCCATAATACTTCCTGTTTCGGCTACTGCAGAAAGGCGTAAAACCGGATGCAGGTTATAATTTCCAGATTCCCCGGCTTTTACCACAGATTGATCAACATCAAAATCCATGATGAAATTGTACTCGATATCTGTCTCCAGTTCTTTATCCACCTGAAGTTTTAACCCGGATTGCTGGGCACTTGGAGTTTGAAGATCATAGGAAACCCCGTCTACCATCACAGTATTGTTTTCTCCCAAAACCAGCCTCATCTCACTAAGATAACCCGAAGGAATTTCGGTGTCTGCCAAAAGTTCGGTTTCACCGCCAGTTAGGGTAAGCAGGTTATAAGTTCCTGTACGAACCCCGTCAAGGCTTATCCACGCTTCTTCCCCGTCACCGCTCGTTTCCCTTTTGATCATCACATCTTCCACCTCTACCCATACTTCCTCGTAGTCTCCCGGGGCATCTGTAAGCTCAACGGTTATTCTTGAGGTTTCATCATTATTCCCGGAATCATCATCTTCACTGCAGCCAACGACAAGCAGAGACAGGAAAAACGACATAAATGCAATTGAATACTTCTTCATAATTTGCGGTTTTTTTAAGTTTAGGCCTTGATAACGCCAAGGAGTATGACATTATTTAGAGGGTTTGAAAAATTAACTTCTGTTAACTATCCTTAACCGTCCTTTAACAGCAGCAGCTTCCTATACCTCTTTTTAGTTTATTACTTTTAAAAAATGAGGAAGAAAAACACCTATTCCAGGATAATTCAAAATGTTTTCAGCTGGGACAATGAGCAGGAAAGCTTTCAAAAAGGTAAAATGATCCACCTTCTTCACTGCTGCGTAGAACATGATATTACTTCTTTTGACGCCAGCAGTGAAAACGGTGAAACAGTGAAAAAAACCTTTGGAACAGCCCTGAGCGAAAGCGGACTTAGTCGCGATGAAATTCAGTTGATTGGAAAGCTGAAAAATTCTTCGGAAAAAAGCATTTTTTCACAGGTAGAAGAACTGCTGCTGAACATGCGAACAGATTATCTGGACCTTATTCTCCTCCAAAATCCACAGCAGCCCGAAACAGTCAAAAATGACCTGGAAAAGCTGTCTTCCCAGGGAAAAATTAGTGAAGTGGGCGGTTTTAACCTTCAGCCGCAGGAAATGACAGCTTTTAAAGGGCATTTTCCGCTAAGCGCAAATTATTCAGAATTTAATTTCTCTGCTTCGGAGGAAAATGAACAACCTTCGGAAGAATTTTCCGAAGAGATCGTCCAGATGATTGGGTTTGACATTAAAAAGATCCATTCATTAGTTAAAAATGACATTTTCGAGCAACTTTCTAAAAAATATCATTGCGATCAAACACATTTACTGCTGTCCTGGCTCCTGAATCATCCTTCACACCTGCACCCGGTGATTTCTTTTGGCAGCGAAGAAGAAATTTCCCATGCTGCAAAGTCAAAAGATATTGGTCTTGATCCTGTAGACTGGCAGAAAATAAATTTCCTTCTAAAATGACATTTTTGGAACCTCTTTAGTTTTCTTTCTAATGTTCTACGGAAAAAGAAGTGGTATTTGTAATTTTGAGAGAGCAATTTATCTGGTTTCCTTAAAACCCAAAACTAATTATAATGACTAAAACAGCCCTAATCACCGGCGCAACAAGCGGAATTGGAAAAGCGACTGCCATTGCCTTTTCTGAAGAAGGCATCAACCTCATCATTTGCGGCCGAAGAAAAGAAGCTCTTGAAAAACTTAAGCAGAAGCTCGATAAAAAGGTTCAGGTTCATATTTTATCTTTTGACGTGCGGAATAAAAGAGAGGTTTTTGAAGCCATTAAAAACCTGCCGCAGGAGTTTCAGCAAATAGATATCCTCGTCAACAATGCCGGCAACGCGCATGGTTTAGATCCCATCCAATCTGGCAGCATTGAAGATTGGGATGCCATGATAGACATCAATGTCAAAGGACTTTTATACGTGAGCAAAGCAGTGATTCCGCAAATGGCCGAGAGAAAAAGCGGTCACATCATCAACATAGGCTCTATTGCAGGAAAAGAGGTTTACCCGAACGGAAATGTTTACAGCGCCAGTAAACATGCGGTAGATGCTATAAATCAGGGAATGCGAATTGACCTCAACGAACATGGAATTCGTGTGGGTGCCATTAATCCCGGGCTGGTAGAAACCGAATTCAGTGAGGTCCGTTTCAAGGGAGACCGCGAAAGGGCAAAATCTGTCTATAAAGGATTTGAACCCTTGCATCCCGAAGACATTGCAGATATTATTCGGTTTGTGGTGACCCGCCCATACCACGTGAACATAGCCGACTTACTGGTTTTACCAACTGCCCAGGCAAATTCTACCACCGTACACAAAAGTCTTAATTCTTAAGAATTCACACGAAAAAGCAGCTTTTTCAGCATGATCAACAAGCGCCTTTTAATCAAGAACCTCCTCGCTCACAACAGTGAGAACAGCTTCTATGACAAAAAGCGCCAGGTGAATTTTTCAGAAAAAGAAGGAAAAGCCAAATTTTTGAAACATATTTGTGCACTTGCGAATTCCAATCCTTACAACAATTCCTATATCGTAATTGGTGTGGAAGACGAAGATAATGCGATAAAAGGGGTTGACTTTTTTGACGACAGTAAGATCCAGAACCTTATCAATGCCTACCTTCAAAATCCGCCACAGGTTTCCTATGAAAACATCCCTTTTCCGCACCTTCCCGATGATCTTGTGGTTGGGCTGGTAAGTATTCAGCCCAATAACGGCGAAATTTGTTCGCTTCGGAAAAACATCTGGAAATATACCACAGGCACCGTTTTCTTTAGGGAAGGCAGCATAAGTATGCCTTCCGAAGCACCTTTAAAAGACGCCACAAAGAACAAGGAAGCTGTGGCCGCTATCGAAGCACATTCACAGAACAACATTGAATTAACGCTGGATGGAGTTTTTGATTTCTTTGAAAAACACCAGGATATCCATCCTACTTACAAGGTATTTAAAGAATATTTTGTGGTATGCTGGTCTGGCAAGAAAAAGAAAACCAAAGACAAGATTTACTATTCCAGAGTTGATATTGCCTTGATCAATGAACAGGTAAAGCTTTTTTATTCGGAACTTGATGAAGTGAGCATTGAAATCACCGAAGACTGTTTCCGGGTTATTGAGTACGTGCACCTGGGACTAAATGATAATTTCAGGTATTATCCACTTGAAGAGGTGAATATTCTTTTCAGGGACAATGCCACCTATGACATTCAAAGCACCTTACTATTTGAGCCGCCACAGTTCGACCGGAAAAGCCTTTATCATATTTACAACACTAACAACACCCTGATCGAAAAAATCAGAAAAAACATACCTTTGACCCCTCACGAAGAAAAAGACCTGCATTACTTACCTTCCACGTATCTTATTTGTTATTTCAACGGATTTGAAGATGCCATGGAGCGGCTTGAAAATGCAAAATTTCTTTTTAAGGAATACAGCGATGAGCTTTACCAACTACATAAAGACAGCAGCAGGATCCTGAGGAAAGTAAAATATAATTAAACATGAGCAGAGTACTGGCAATAGGAGATATTCATGGAGGATTGAGAGCGCTCATCCAGTTGATGGAACGTGCAGAAATTACCCCGCAGGATCGTTTGATCTTCCTGGGGGATTATGTAGATGGCTGGAGCGATTCGGCAAACGTGGTTTCCTATCTTATAGAGCTCGCACAACAAAACACCTGTATTTTTCTCCGCGGAAATCATGACGACCTCACCCATCGCTGGCTTAAGACAGGAGAACTTAACGACAAATGGCTTCAGCATGGCGGGCAGTCCAGCATTGATGCCTACAGGAAATTCACCAACAAAGAAAAAGAAGAGCATATTGAATTTTACGACCAAATGCTCAATTATTATATTGATAAACAGAACCGGCTTTTTGTTCATGCCGGCTTCACAAATCAAAAAGGCCCTGAACAGGAGTACACTCCAACTCCATTTTACTGGGATCGTACTCTGTGGGAAATGGCACTTTCACTTAATCCCAGTCTAAAACCCGAAGAAGACATCTTTCCAAAGAGGCTGTCACTTTTTGAAGAAATATTTATTGGCCACACACCCGTCACCAGGATTGGCAAAACCAAACCTGTAAACGCCGCAAATGTATGGAACATTGATACCGGGGCTGCCTTTAAAGGAAGGATCTCCCTCATTAATGTTGACACCAAAGAAGTCATCCAGAGTGATCCCGTATGCGAATTGTACCCGGAGGAACAGGGTAGAAATTAAGAGGATTTTAAACGTCTTGTATTTTTTGTTTAGTACCTTTGTAGATCAATTTGACTGCAATATTTGCCTGTGGTTTGGTTGTTGATTAGTACTAAAGAATAGAATTAAATATATGGCCTTAGAAAATATTAGATTAGAAGTCATGAAAACTGTGGAGAAATCCATAGATGATTTTGTGGATAAATACCTTGTTCCAGTGGAAGAGATTTGGCAACCTACAGATTTACTGCCAAATTCACAGGACGAAGGTTTCTTTGATGAAGTTACACAAATTCGTGAAGAAGCGAAGGAGCTGGGATATGACTTTTGGGTAGTCCTGGTAGCCGATATGGTAACCGAAGAAGCATTACCTACTTATGAATCCTGGCTTATGGACATGGAAGGTGTAGAGCAACATGGGCAACTTCAGGGAAAACAAAACGGCTGGGCAAAATGGATTCGTCACTGGACCGGTGAAGAAAATCGCCATGGCGACACCCTTAACAAGTACTTGTATCTCTCCGGAAGGGTAGATATGAAGGAAATTGAAAAAACAACTCAATACCTCATTAATGACGGTTTCGATATTGGAACCGGAAGAGACCCTTACCGAAACTTTATCTACACCAGTTTCCAGGAATTAGCTACGAATATCTCTCACAAACGTGTAGGGCAACTGGCTCGTAAAAAAGGAAACAAGATGCTGGCTAAAATGTGTAACATAATCGCCGGAGATGAGATGCGTCACCACCTGGCCTACAGGGAATTTGTAAAGACCATTTTTGAATATGACCCGAGCGAAATGATGCTGGCTTTTGAAGATATGATGAAAAAGAAGATCGTCATGCCCGCACAATTCATTAGAGAATCTGGGCAGGGGATTGGAGAAGCATTTGAAAATTTCTCAAATGCCGCACAAAGATTGGGAGTTTACACTACCCATGATTACATAGACATTCTTCAGAAGTTGAACAACTACTGGGAAATAGACAAAATGACCTCCCTTACAGACAAAGCTGAAAAAGCGCGGGATTACCTCATGAAACTGCCGGACAGGATGACCCGCATCGCAGGAAGGATCTCTGTACCACAGGACCAACATCAATTCTCCTGGGTTGGTGCCAATGGAACTTTGTAGGAAAAAATTTAAAAAATATGTAGCCCGCTTTTGAAAAGAAGCGGGCTTTTTCGTTTTATAAGCTCTTTTTGCGGGGATGAATCACCACTCCAGCCAAAGAGAATTATCATCTTCTTTTAGCACTTCTGTTCCCAGTTTCTGGCCTTCCCTGCTAAGCACGGTTTGCAGCCATTCGGCTTCCTCCCCGGTTGCAGGGTTCAGCATAAAATTTTCGATCCTCATAGGCACCATTTTTAAATTTTTCAACCGGCCGCTGTCAACCTCCAGCTCCGGAAAATACATTAAGGTCAACTCTCCGCGATATTCTTCATGACCGCGAATGCCCTCATAATCATTGATAAAATCCCCGGCGCCATAAATAATAAGTTTATCGCCGTAAACCTCAATTCCCATGGGATGATGAGAAGAATGCCCAAAAATGACATCAACTCCGGCTTTTTCAATCAGTTCATGTGCAAATTCCCGCTGGCGTTCGGCAAGATCGTATCCCCAGTTTCCGCCCCAGTGGACAGAAAATACCACGAGGTCACCCTCCTCTTTTTCAGAAGTGATATTCGCGGCTATTTCCATCACCCTTTCTTCGGAAAAATCTGGTAAAAAATTCACTCCTGAAATGTCATCTTTGGCTGCCCAGTCATACGGAATTCCGCTTGACGGGGAGCCATAAGAAAATACCAACACTCTCCCATTTTCAGTTTCCAGCACCGAAGCTTCTTTTGCTTCATTTTCATTTAATCCAACCCCGGAAAACCGTATATCGGCAGAATCTAACGTGCTAATGGTCTCCAGCAACCCCGGCCGGCCCCAGTCCAGCGTATGGTTATTTGCCAGGCTTACGTGATCGACCCCTGCAGAGGCGAGTACTTCCACATTTTTTGGGTGCATGCGATAATTAATCCCTTTATTTGGCCACGGCTCATCATGAGTAGTGATACTGGTTTCCAGATTTACCAGTTTCAGGTCGGGGTTTTCCTGTTCCCATACCTCTAACGCATCACCCCATATATATTCGTAAGAAACGGGAGTTCGAATTTCCCCGTTTTCTCTTTCAGCCAGCAAAAGATAATCCCGTGCATCTTTAACGTAAGATTCGTACAGGACAGGATCAACTGATGCCGGCAGCGCCTGGTCTATCCCACGGCCGGTCATTACATCTCCAGCCAAAAAGAGCTTTACCGTCTTATCTTTTGTAGCCATACTTTGTTCGCTGCTTTGAGACCTGCAATTCATCCCGAAGATCATCAGGAACATGCATAAAATCAGTTTTTGTATTGCTTTCTTCATCTCTTTGCCCGTCTGTTTCTTAAAAGTTACGGAAAAACATCATTTTCAACAAGAAACATTATCCTTACATTCTGATTTTGTGACACTTACAATGTTTAATTATTTCCGACTGATGAAGAAGTTTATTGCTAATTTTGGGCTTCCAATCCGCAAACACAATGAGCAAAGCTCCAAACCCTGTTTTAATTATCCTGGCGTTCTTTGCAACCTATGTAATTTGGGGCTCCACTTATTTGCTGAACAAAATAGCGGTGAGCGAATTGCCACCGTTCATGCTGGCTTCCATCAGGTTCATTACAGCAGGTATCCTCATCTTTATTTTAGCCAAAATATCAGGAAAGAATCTTCGCATTACCAGAATTCAGCTTAGAAATACCGTTATCGCAGGATTTCTCTTTCTTACCTTCGGAAATGGTGTGGCCGTATGGGCGCTGCGGTTCATTGACAGTGGCTTCGCAGCTCTGGTCATCTCAGCACAGCCGTTAATGGTGCTTTTACTTATGTGGCTTATTGACGGCAAGAAAATCAGGCCCACCTCCATGTTTGGCGTTGCTTTAGGAATTCTTGGAATATATTTACTGGTAAGTCAAAAGCAGGTAACAAGTGAAGAAAATTCAATTTTAGGAATTCTCATGATCTTTGGCTGCCTTTTGAGCTGGGCCTACGGAAGCATATTTGTAAGCAAAGCAAACCTGCCCTCCAACCATTTTGTCAACACCGGTTATCAAATGTTCACGGCGGGAATCCTGCTAATGATCGCCAGTTACTTTTTTGGAGAAGAATGGAGCACGCCCACCGGCTGGACTGCACCCACGCAATGGTCTATGATCCTGCTTATTTTCTTCGGAAGTATTATCGCCTTCACCTCCTTCAATTATTTATTAAAGGTCGTTTCGCCTGAAAAAGTAGCCACTTCCACCTACGTGAATCCAATAATCGCGATGTTTCTGGGCTGGTATTTTTTAAATGAAGCGGTCACTACCCAATCGATGGTTGCGGCAGGTGTCCTGTTGACCGGAGTTTTCTTTATCAACACCAAGAAAAAACTACTCATGCTTTCCAGGTTCACAAATCGCGCTTCCACGGAAGCAAAATAAAAAGAGGCTGTTTAAAAAGTTATTAAAACGTCATTCTGAATTTATTTCAGAATCTCAATGATCTGATTTTCAAAATTAATAGAACCTGAACCAAGTTCAGGTTGACGTAAAGCTAACCTTTTTAAACAGCCTCAAAAATGCCATTTTTGACACAATATATTTTTTCCAGTTCTTACTTCTGAAAATTACAGGTCAAACTTGATTCCCTGCGCCAACGGCAGTTCTGTGGTATAATTTATCGTGTTGGTTTGTCTTCTCATGTAGATTTTCCACGCATCAGACCCGGATTCTCTTCCGCCGCCGGTGTCTTTTTCACCGCCAAAAGCGCCTCCAATCTCTGCTCCCGAAGTCCCTATGTTTACATTTGCGATTCCGCAGTCAGATCCTTCCACAGAAAGAAATTTCTCCGCCTCCCGAAGGTTGTTGGTCATAATTGCTGAAGAAAGTCCCTGCGTAACGCCATTTTGGAGTTCCAGGGCATTCTCCACATCGCCGGAATATTTCATCATGTACAGCACAGGTCCAAAAGTTTCATGCTGTACAATATCGTAATGGTTTTCGGCTTCGGCAATGGCAGGTTTTACGTAGCAACCGCTTTCGTAGCCTTCTCCTTCCAAAACGCCTCCTTCCACAATGAGTTTTCCTCCTTCTTCAACCACTTTCTTAAGCGCATCCTGGTAATTCTTAACCGAATCCTTATCAATAAGCGGCCCCACATGATTGTTCTCATCAAGTGGATTTCCTATGCGCAGCTGCTCATAAGCATCTACAATCGCATTTTTAACTTTGTCGTAAATGGATTCATGAATAATGAGTCTCCTGGTAGAAGTACAGCGTTGTCCTGCTGTACCCACGGCACCAAAAACGGCACCAATGACCGTCATTTTAAGATCGGAATCTGGCGTGACAATGATAGCATTGTTTCCGCCGAGCTCCAGCAGGGATTTTCCCAAACGTTCTCCAACTGCAGCCGCTACTTTTCGTCCCATTCTTATAGAACCGGTCGCAGAAACCAGCGGAATTCGTTTATCATTTGTCATCATTTCTCCTACCGTATGATCTCCGGTTATAAGGCAGGAAATTCCTTCCGGAAGGTCATTTTCAGCAAAAACACGTGCTGCAATGTTCTGGCACGCAACTGAAGTGAGCGGAGTTTTCTCTGAACCTTTCCACACGCAAACATCTCCGCAAACCCAGGCAAGGGCCGTGTTCCATGACCAGACTGCCACCGGAAAGTTAAACGCAGAGATCACTCCCACGATCCCCAGCGGATGGTATTGCTCATACATACGGTGCCCAAGCCTTTCAGAATGCATGGTCAACCCGTGCAACTGGCGCGAAAGCCCTACTGCAAAATCACAGATATCTATCATTTCCTGAACTTCCCCCAGACCTTCCTGGTAAGATTTACCCATTTCGTAGGAAACCAGCTTTCCAAGCGGTGCTTTTAATCTTCGCAGCTCATCGTTAAATTTTCTCACGATTTCCCCACGTTGCGGGGAAGGCATTTTTCTCCAAACCTTAAAAGCATCTGTCGCTGTTGCGATCACTTTTTCATAATCATCGGCAGTGGTAGCTTTTACTTTTCCAATTAAAGCGCCGTCTACCGGCGAATAAGATGCAATTTCTTCTCCTGAGGAAAACCAGTTGGCTCCTGTGGAAGTACCGTTATTTATATCTTTAACACCCAGCTCTTCGAGAGCTTGAGTGATTCCAAATTTTTCTGCTATTTTACTCATGAATTTTTAAGTTTTGATGTGATTTTCTGTGGTTAATTGCGAAAATAAGAAAATTAAACCGGCTTCCTCTTTTCAGAAAATCGCGCAAAAATTTTCCGAAGAGGGAAGGTTATTTTTCCATCATGGTGCCGCATTTATTGCAGGTGCGCAGCTCCTTACTTTCGTAGAATTCCTTGAAATGTTTCTGAAAATCGTTTTCAATGTCATTTAGTGGAAAATAAACTTCATGAAGTTTGTTGTTACAGTTCTCGCAAAACCATAAAAGTCCGTCTTTGGCATCAAGATCCACTCGTTTTCTTTCAACCACAATTCCCACAGAACCCGGACCTCTTTCAGGGGAATGCGGCACTTTCCCCGGGTTGAGGTACATATCGCCGGGACCAAGTTCCATGGTCTTTTTTTCGCCTTCATCCTGAACATGTACTTTAATGTTCCCTTCCAGCTGGTAAAAAAGCTCTTCAGTTTCATTGTAGTGGTAATCTTTACGGTCGTTTGGTCCGCCCACCACCATAACAATGTAGTCTTCAGAATCTTTGTATAAACTTTTATTTCCTACCGGCGGTTTTAGCAAATCGCGGTTTTGTTCAATCCATTTATTTAGGTTGAACGGTTTATTTACTGCCATCTTTCGAGTTTTAACTATAAAATTAAACATTCTCTGTCAAACAATAGCAGCTGCTCCTCTTTCTTTCCTCCGGAATAATTTCTTCGGAAGATGACCGTTCAAAAAGCGCATTTAAGAAGAACATTTTATTTTCTTAACTTTCCACCGAAAAACCGATCCTCACCATGAAAAAACTACTATTCCTTCTATCCCTTGCTGTACTAACCGGATGCAATAATTCTGAAACCACGAGTCTCGCAACCGCTGAAGCTTCAGAAAATGAACAAACAACAAATACCGAGAACTTTGGAATAGTGATTCACGGGGGCGCGGGGACCATTCTAAGGGAAAACATGAGCGATTCCCTGGAAGCCGCTTACAAGGAAAAACTGAAAGAAGCCATTAGAACCGGCCATGAAATTCTTGCCAATGGCGGGACAGCAATTGAAGCCGTTCAACGCAGCATAAATGTTATGGAGAATTCCCCGCTCTTCAATGCAGGAAAAGGAGCTGTTTTTACAAATGCAGGCACGAATGAACTTGATGCATCCATCATGGATGGTGAAACTTTAAATGCCGGCGCTGTTGCCGGAGTGACGACAGTAAAAAACCCAATCAACCTGGCATATGAGGTGATGGTGAATTCTGAACATGTGATGATGGCAGGTGAAGGCGCCGAAACCTTTGCCGAAAAACAAGGTCTTGAACTGGTAGATCCTGAATATTTTTATACAGAAAACAGGTTTAAAAGTCTGCAGCGGATTAAAGATTCAGAAAAAACAGAACTCGACCACGATGACAATAGATCGGCTTTTATTGATCCATATATCAAGGATTCTAAATATGGAACAGTTGGTGCTGCCGCACTTGACAAACATGGAAACCTTGCCGCGGGAACTTCTACCGGCGGAATGACCAACAAAAGGTGGGGTCGTATTGGCGATGCACCTGTTATTGGCGCGGGAACTTATGCCAATAATGCCACCTGCGCAGTTTCAGGAACCGGTTGGGGCGAATTTTTCATTAGAGGTGTGGTCGCCTATGATATTTCTGCACTAATGGAATATAAGGGGCTTAGTTTGCAGGAAGCTGCCCGCGAAGTAATTCAGAAGAAAAATCCGGAGCTGGGAGGAAACGGCGGAATCATAGCTATTGACGGGGAAGGGAATGTTGCCATGGAATTTAACACCGCCGGTATGTATCGCGCCAGCATGAACAAAGATGGAGAATTGACGATTGGTATTTACGAGGAATAGATTAACCGTAAGATTCAACTTTTTAACTTTTCCAAAGTTTTGGAACTTTGGAAAAGTTTCCGCTCGACCATATTAAATTTAAATATGATACCACTGGAACCTGACAAATTTTATCATATTTACAACAGGGCTAACGGAAATGAAAAGATCTTTCTAAATGACGGTAATTATAAATTTTTCCTCCAGAAGTATCTGAAATATATTGAACCCATTGCAGATACTTTCTGTTATTGTTTAATGCCCAACCATTTTCATTTTCTGATTAAGATCAAGAGCCAAAAAGAGTTAACTGAATTAAAAGATTCCCTGAAATATGAAAATCAGGAGAAATTTTGCAGTAAGCAATTCTCTAATCTCTTCAGCTCTTATACCCAATCTTTCAATAAGCAACAAAACAGACTGGGAGGCCTGCTTATAAAAAATTTTAAGAGGAAAGAAATTAAAAGCGACAGCTATCTGTATAAACTGGTTAACTATATACATTACAATCCCGTAGAAGCCGGAATGGTCAAGGATTTAAAAGATTGGAAATATTCTTCTTTTCTTACTTTGCTTTCTATAAAACCTACTCTCTTAAAAAGACAACAAGTCCTTGAGCTTTATGGTGGGGTTGAAAATTTTCTTTTTACTCATTCAAAACCTTCTGAACTGGACGAATGGTAAAAATAGCTTTCCCCCGGAATCAACTTCATTCTTCAACTTTTCCAAAGTTTGGAACTTTGGAAAAGTTCCCAAATTCCCTCAAAACTCTCTTTTAACACAAGATTAGATTCTTTCCTCATTAATTTTTGCCGGCGCACCGCTAGCTTTGCAAAAGTATCACCTGGAATATTCCTAAATATGTCCATTAAACATCTCAAAATGAGAATTTCGCTGCTGTTTTTATTTTTTTCTGCGTTTTTTTGCAGTAATTCTTTTTCTCAACAACTTTTTCGGGAACAGGTTGATGATACCATAAGCAAAATGCCCTCTTTTTCCATGTATAAAGACAATTATATGGTCACAGGAGTGCCGCTGAACAAGGAGGTGAACAAAAGAACAGCAGACATAAAATACCAGATAAGTTTTAAGCAGCTTCTTACCCGAAAAACCCTTCCGTTGGATTCTTATCTGTTTCTCACTTACACACAAACGGCATTTTGGAATGTATATGCCGCTTCGAGCCCATTTGCAGAAATTAATTTCAACCCGGGGATTAGCGTTGGAAAACCTGTTTACAACAGCAAAGAACGCCTCATTGGAATGGCATTTTTGAATGTTCAGCACGAGTCAAACGGCAGGGACAGTATTTACTCCAGAAGCTGGAACAAGGTTTCTTTGAGCTTTCATGCAAGAATTAGTGAAAGGATCAACATGAGTCTTGAAGGCTGGTATCCTTTTAGGTACAAAAAAGACAATCCAGATCTCATGGAATATCTGGGACCGGGAGAATTAAATTTCAGCTATAATTTAAAACCTAAAAACCTGGCCCTTGAACTTATGCTTCGGAAAGGGCTGAACTGGGAATGGAAAGGGGCTGCGAGGGCGCGTCTTCTCTACAGGCCGTTTGAAATGCGCACTCATCGAATAACGCTGGAATGGTTTCATGGATATGGGGAAAGCCTCATAAACTACAACAACTTGTCAAGCATGATTAGAATTGGATTCCTTTTTCGCTCAGACGACTTAAATTTCCTTAAACCTGCACCCAACCAAATATAACTTTACCTGAAACATTTAGCTTAAAATTATTTTTACCTCATTGAGTATTAAGTAATTGTTCATCTGAAAGATGATGTATTTAAAAAGCCTATGGTATTCAAGAAAAAAGTGATAGTTCATTTGGTTCGGAAAATTCAGAACTAATCAGTAGTTTTGCAGCTTCAGAAACAAAAGAAGATGCAGAAAGAAGATTTAGAAATTCAAAAAAGAAGGCTAATAGAACAGTTAGGCGTACACCTGGAAGGAGAGAATCTCGCTCCCCTGGCTGCACGAATATTCGCCACTCTAATACTTACCGGTAAAAAAGGGATCACTTTTGAAGAACTGGTGAATGACCTATGCGCCGGCAAAAGTTCAATTTCTACCCACCTCGACCATTTACAGGCCACCAACCGGGTGAAATACTACACCAAACCCGGCGACCGAAAAAGGTATTTTATCATTAACCCCGATCTAATGCTGAACATTATTGACGAAAAAATCAACAGGTGGGAAAATGAAAAGAAGATCCATATAGAAATTCAGCAATACAAAAAAAGAAAAAACGAACTGTGCAGGGAAGATGAAGATTTCAAGTTTGATCTTGATTTCCAGGAGGATTTCCTCACTTTCCTGGAAGAAACCACTGCTGCAGTTCAAAAGTTCAAGTCTAAAATTTTATCAAGAAACAGCTAATCAAATCAAGAATTCATCATATGAAAAAACTAAGTTATATAGGTTTTATATTAAGCTCGCTTTTATTCATCTCGTGCCAGCAAAACCAGGGTGCACAGGCGGGAACAGGCCAGGGACCTGCAGCTTTTCCTGTCATTGAAGTCCCTACCAGGACAGTTACCGGTTATACCTCTTATCCTGTAAGCATAGAAGGCACAGTGAACAGTGCGGTAAGAGCTAAGGTTTCAGGGTATATTACAGATGTTCTTGTAGATGAAGGGCAAAAGGTTAGTAAGGGGCAAACGCTCTTTAGACTCGAAACTGAATCTTTGTCTCAGGACGCAGGTGCTGCAAGAGCAAATGTTAATGCTGCCCAGGTAGAAGTAGACAAGCTTAAACCGCTGGTAGAAAAAGGGATTATTAGCCCTGTGCAACTCGAAACGGCCAAAGCACGCCTGGAACAGGCAAAAGCAAATTTGAACAGTATTTCTGCCAGCATTGGCTATGCCACCATTAAAAGTCCGGTAGACGGTTATGTAGGTGCCATTCCTTTTAGGGAAGGTGCTTTGGTAAGTCCGCAGGACCCAACGCCGCTCACCACCGTTTCAGACATTGACAATGTTTATGCTTTTTATTCCATGAACGAACGAGATTACCTCAACTTCATTCAGAGCACTGAAGGAGAAACAATTTCAGAAAAGATTAAAAACTTTCCACCTGTAAAGCTGGAGCTTGTGAATGGCCAAATTTATGAACAGGAAGGTGAAATCCAGACGGTAACTGGGCAGGTAAATCCTAACACAGGAACCGTTGGTTTTAGAGCACAATTTCCTAATCCTAACCGGATTCTTTCCAGCGGAAACAGCGGAAGAATAAGGATTCCAAAGACCTATGAAAATGTTCCGGTCGTGCCCGAATCATCTTCTTTTGAACAACAGGGCAGGGTGTATGTTTACGGGATACAGGGAGATACACTTGCAGTTTCACGGGTTATTCAGGTTCGTGACAGGGTAGACAATCTCATTGTAGTTGAATCTGGCTTAGAACCCGGCGCTAAAATCGTCGCCAAAGGTGTAGGAAAGCTTCGGAACAATACGCCTATTCAGCCGCAGCCAGTTTCTTTTGACAGCATAGCCAATTCCATCAACCCCGTATTTAAATAAATAGAAAATGCTAAAAACATTCATAGAAAGACCGGTTTTATCAACGGTTATTTCAATTGTAATATTAGTTCTTGGGGTATTGGGAATTCTTACCTTACCTATTACACAGTACCCGGACATTGCCCCTCCAACTGTACAGGTAAGTGCCAATTATCCAGGGGCCAACGCCGCTACTGTCCTGGAGAGCGTAATTATTCCTATTGAAGAACAAATAAACGGGGTAGAGGGAATGGATTATATTACCTCTACCGCCAGTAACAATGGTAGCGCGAGCATTCAGGTGTTTTTTGACCAGGGTGTGGACCCAGATATTGCTGCGGTAAATGTGCAGAACCGGGTGGCGAGGGCGAGTCCGCTGTTGCCCCGGGAAGTGACACAATCAGGGGTTACGACTCAGAAGCAGCAAACCAGTTCGCTCATGTTTTTCACTGTATTATCAGAAAATGAGGAATATGACGCCACTTTTATTCAGAATTATCTTAACATCAACGTTATTCCTGAATTAAAAAGGATCAACGGAGTTGGAGATGTAAGGGTTTTTGGCTCAAAGAACTACGCCATGCGTATCTGGCTGCAACCCGAAAGACTGGCAGCCTACAACCTTATCCCTTCAGATGTTATTGCAGCTATCAATGAACAGAGTCAGGAGGCTGCTGCAGGTTCTATAGGACAAAACGATGCTGAAGCCTTTGAATATGTACTTAGGTACAGCGGCCGGTACAGTACCGAAAGTCAATACAACGACATCGTGATCAAATCTCTTGGTAACGGAAACTTCCTGCGCCTTGGAGATATTGCGGAGGTAGAATTGGATGCAGAAGGATACAGCGTTATCTCTTACACCAACGGTAATCCCGGGGTGAGTATGGCGGTTTATCAAACCCCCGGATCAAACGCGCAGGAGATCATCGAAAACATTCACGCAAAACTGGACGAGCTATCTGGAAATTTTCCCACAGGTCTGGAGGTCATTGTGAATTTTGATACGAATGAATTCCTGAATGCTTCTATCTCAAAAGTAGTAATGACTTTAATAGAAGCCTTTTTACTCGTATTCCTGGTGGTATATATATTCCTACAGGATTTTAGATCTACGCTTATTCCTGCGATCGCAGTGCCGGTTTCGATTATTGGTACGTTCTTCTTTTTAAACCTTTTTGGATATTCCATCAACCTGCTAACCCTGTTTGCACTGGTGTTGGCGATTGGAATCGTGGTAGATGATGCCATTGTAGTGGTGGAAGCCGTTCACGCCAAACTGGAAGAAGGTGCTAAAACGGCTCGTAAGGCTACACATTCTGCCATGGAAGAAATAGCAGGGGCCATCGTTTCCATTACGCTGGTAATGGCCGCAGTATTTATTCCGGTGACCTTTATCACCGGCCCTACAGGAGTATTCTATGAGCAATTCGGGGTGACCTTGATTGTTGCAATAGCCATTTCCGCGGTAAACGCCCTGACACTTTCACCGGCACTTTGTGCGCTTTTCCTTAAATCTCATGAAGAAAAAGGGGATCGAAAAAAGGGCTTTTTGGAACGCTTTTTTACCGGCTTTAATGTTGCTTTTGATGCTACAACCCGTAAATACGTGAAATCCCTTTCTTTTTTACACAGGCACAAGTGGATTACAGCCTTGATAATTGCGGGATCAATTGGCGGTATTTACTGGGCTTCAAACAACACCCCAACTGGTTTTGTACCCGATGAAGACCGCGGCCTTGTATTTGCGAGTATTGAACTTCCTGCCGGTGCCTCTTTAGACAGGACCGTTGAAATTACTTCGGAATTGAGAAACCGTATTGAAGATGTAGAAGGCGTTCGTGCCGTTTCCATGGTGAACGGTTTCAGTTTGATAGGTGGCGCGGGTAGCAACTATGCGCTTGGATTTATTAAACTGGACCCCTGGGATGAACGTGAAGATGAAACGCTCTCTGCGGAAGCCATCACCGGAAAATTCTTCCAGCTATCCGCTTCCATAAGCGATGCAAATATTATCTTTTTTCAACCACCCAGTGTTCCCGGGTTTGGAGCTTCTTCAGGCTTTGAAATGCAGGTGCTGGACAGGACAGGCGGTAGTTTTGAAGATCTCGACCAGGCAACGCAGCAGTATTTAGCCGAATTATCTGCACGGCCGGAGATCCTGTATGCCCGTAGTTCCTTTAATACGAATTATCCGCAGTATGAAATTAACCTGAATGTGCAGCAGGCAAAAGCTGCCGGGATTGCCATAAGTGATATCTTCTCTACGCTTCAGGGTTATATTGGTAGTGTTTATGCCGCCGATTTCTCCAGGTTTGGTAAGCAGTACCGGGTTTACATCCAGGGCTTGCCAGAAGATCGTGCAACCGTAGATGACCTCAATTCTATGTTTGTTAGAAACAATCAGGGAGAAATGGCCCCTATCACACAGTTTGTAACTCTTGAGAGAGTATACGGTCCACAGTCTGTAACCAGGTTCAACCTGTTCAATTCGGCAGGTGTAAATGGAACTGCTGCTCCCGGATATTCTTCGGGAGACGCGATTGCGGCTGTACAGGAAGTAGGAACCGGTTCCTTGCCCGCGGGGTTTGATATTGGATTTTCGGGACTTACCCGGGAAGAGATTTCCGCTGGGAATCAAACCACTTTTATTTTCTTCCTGAGTATCCTGTTTGTATTCTTCATTCTTGCTGCACAATACGAAAGCTATCTCCTGCCACTGGCGGTTTTACTTTCACTGCCAATAGGGGTAATGGGAGCTTATTTAACCACAAACCTTTCGGGGCTCCAAAACAATATTTATTTCCAGATCGCACTCATAATGCTGCTTGGATTACTTGCCAAAAATGCCATTTTGATCGTGGAATTTGCAATACAGCGCCGCCGGGCGGGACACTCTATCATAGATGCCGCACTGGATGCGGCAAGGGTTCGGTTAAGACCTATTCTTATGACCTCGTTTGCTTTTATCATTGGTCTCCTCCCGCTGGTGTTCGCCAGTGGAACGGGAGCTGCAGGAAACCGTTCTATTGGAACGGGAGCCGTGGGAGGTTTGCTGGTAGGGACCGTGATAGGGGTATTTATCATTCCTATCCTGTTTATACTCTTCCAGTGGCTACAGGAAAAAATGAGCGGAAAACCCGAAGCAGTTACTGTAGAAAGTGATCATGCATAAATTAGAAAAATGAAGAAATCAAGATTATATAAAATAGTTATAGTGCCTGCCGTTCTCCTGTCACTACAATCCTGTTTTGTGGCTAAAGAATATCAACGGCCGGAAGTAATAGAGGCTGAATCGTACAGAACAGATCTTCTTCCGGAAGATAATTCGAGTATGGCAGATATTTCCTGGAGAGAACTTTTCACAGATCCTCTTTTAACCGGTTACATCGAGGAGGCACTCGAGAACAATATCGATATTCGGGTGGCTATACAGCAAATTGAGGCTGCCGAAGCATATGTAAAACAGGGAAAAGCAGGTTATTTTCCTACATTAAATCTTAACGCTGGCCTAAACCATCAAATCCTTTCGGAAAATAGTCAGTTTGGATCTATCTTCAACGGAAACATCACACAGTATGAAGCTACAGGGAATCTTTCCTGGGAGGCCGACATCTGGGGGAAGATTAGAAGTAATGACCGGGCCTTCAGAGCATCCTACCTGCAATCTGTAGCGGCACACCAGGCCGTCAAGACAGATCTTATTGCAAACGTCGCTTCTTTATACTTTCAGCTTTTAGCGCTGGATGAGCAAAAGAGGATTACGTTACAAACCATCGAGAACCGGGAAAGTAGCCTGGAAACCACCAGAGCCTTAAAGGAAGCCGGAAACCTTACTGAAGTTGGTGTAAAACAAACCGAAGCACAGTTGTACCGGGCAAGGGCTGTACTCGTGGATATCGAGAACAACATCAGGTTGCTGGAGAACGCGATGTCCATACTACTGGGAGATGCACCGCACGACATTGAGCGCACCAGCCTTTCTGAACAAGATTTGAATACCGAACTCAATGCCGGTGTTCCTGCGCAGCTCCTTAGAAACCGACCAGATGTGATTGCGGCAGAGTACAACCTCGTAAACGCCTTTGAACTTAGCAACGTTGCACGCAGTGAATTTTATCCCAGTCTAAGGTTAACCGCTGCCGGAGGATTTCAAAGCCTTGAGCTCCAGGACTGGATCAACGCAAATTCCCTGTTTGCCAATATCGCAGGTTCCCTGGCACAGCCGCTTTTTAACAGGAGACAAATAAGAACACGCTACGAGGTCGCACAGGCACAGGAAGAGATCGCTTTTCTAAACTTTAGGAGGTCTCTCTTAATAGCGGCTCGTGAAGTTTCTGATGCTTTGTACAACCATGAGGCTGCGGTAGAAACCATAGAGCTCAAAACGAATGAATTTGAGGCTTATGATCTCGCCACCTCCTATTCCGAAGAATTGCTTAACAACGGAATGGCAAATTATCTTGAAGTGCTTACGGCAAGAGAAAATGCACTCAATTCACGGCTGGAGCTTATAAATGCAGAATTAAACAGACTTTACTCCATAGTAGATTTATATCAGGCTCTTGGCGGAGGCTGGGAATGATTTTTCATGATTGATTAGTTAGTTGTTGGTTGCTGCCCCGTCGCTTTTTGATGGGGCAGTTTCTTTTTAAGGTAACTTCCCTCCTTTTGCTGTCCACCAGGGATGGACTTCCACTTCTAACCTGCCGGCCTGCACCATAGGATCCTGGTTGGCGAGACTATCGGCTTCTGCAGCTGTTCGGGTATTGTAGACTGCAATTCCACGAATATCTCCATCATCTCCAAAAGGCCCAATAAGGCTTGCATATCCTTCTTCTGCCATACGGGTCAAATATGCCAGGTGCTGTTTCTGAAGCGCTGCTGCTTCTGTAGAATCCTGGCTGCGATTCGCTCCTTTTTTCAGAAAAACCATGTAATATTGCTGCATCAAATAAGTTGTGTCGCCTTCCTTATAAGAAAAGACCTGGTAACCATCATTTTTGAATACTTCTACCAGAGAATCCTGCTGTTCAGCAATTGTTTGCACTGCGGCCTCGACTTTTTCAGGACCCGGAATGCCCCGCGTATTTTCAGGATTTTCAGTTCTTTCTTCGCAAGAGGTGAAAAGAGCTAAATAACCGAAAAGGAGAATCATTTTTTTCATGATGATATCTTATTATATGGATTCTTACAGAGGTAAGAGTTGTAGTACTGAGGTTCGCCGGTCACTTCCTTTCCAAGCCACGCAGGTCTTTCGAACTCCTCTTCTTCTGAATTCAGTTCCACTTCAGCCAGAAGTAGTCCTTCATTCATTCCGAAGAATTCATCTACCTCAAAAATATGATTACCTGCTCTTACTTCATATCTCATCTTTTCAATTATACCCGGTTCGCAAAGCTTCAGCAGTGATTCGGCCTCTTCCAGAGAAATTTCCTTCTCCCACTCAAAACGGCTCATCCCGCTCTCGCCAGACTTCCCCTTGATGGTCAAAAAGCCACTATCATTTCTAATTCTTACCCGCACAGTCCTTTCTACATGAGAATTGAGATAACCCTGCGCAATTTTGGTTTTTCTAAATGCCTCCTTTTTATAATCTTCGGAAAGCAGTAAAAATTTGCGTTCTATTTCCTGCATGTAAACTAATTAGCGTTTGCTTTCAGCAATTTCCCTTATTTCGCGGGAAACGATTCTCTTTCCGGAATAAGTATTATTCGCTACATAGATCATCGCTTCAGCAATGGAAGCGGCATGTATGCTCCTGTACTTCTTGAGCGGCCCTACAAGCAAATGGTCTCCCACTTTCATCATTTGCTTCCAGACGTATTCAAAAGGCCGTTTTTCGTCCCTGTTTCCCGTGATGAGGGATGGCTGGAAAATGTAAGTTTGCGGAATGTTTTTTTGAAGCACTTCTTCCTCCATTTCACCCTTGGTGCGATTGTAGAAAAACTTACTATCCTTGTCTGCTCCCAACGCTGAAATTACCAAAAATGCATTTATTCCGTTCTTTTCACACAACCCGGCAGCGGTCACGGGAATGCCGTAATCAACCTTTTTATACAATTCTTCATCGGGAGTTTTCTTTTGGGTACTTCCAATACAGCAGTAAACCTCATCTCCCGTAAACTGTTCTTCATATTTTTCAAGCTCCAGAAGATCAATCAAATGTTCTTCAATTTTTGGATGCTTAACCTCTGTTGAGCTCCTAGAAAAAAGCTTTATTTTTTCATATCTATCATCCTTAAGAAGTTTTTCCAGCAGAATCCCTCCCGTTAAACCTGTTGCACCTAAAATAATTGCTGTTTTCATAAAAGCTGATTTTCTTTTGAAGATACTTCATTAAATGCTAAAATCAAAGATAGCACACTTCTCAGGTTGAAAGTTTCAGAAACGAAAATCGGTCTATTTGCCACAGTAGCAACGCAAGTTTAATTAATTTTACACTGTGGATCCAAAAATGGCATTTCGGAAGATCATTCATGTGGATATGGACGCTTTCTACGCCTCTGTAGAGCAACTGGACAATCCAGATTTGCTGGGGAAAGCCATTGCCGTAGGTGGAAGTTCTGAACGTGGCGTGGTGGCCGCTGCCAGTTATGAAGCGCGAAAGTATGGTGTGCGCAGTGCAATGAGCAGTATCATTGCGAAAAGGAACTGTCCTCACCTCATTTTTGTAAAACCGCGATTTGAACGTTACCGTGAGCTTTCGCAGCGCATCAGAAACATCTTTTTTGAATATACAGATCTCGTGGAGCCTCTTTCTCTGGACGAGGCCTATCTCGACGTGACTGAAAACAAAAAAGGTCTGCCAAGTGCCACTTTAATTGCTAAGGAGATACGCCAAAAGATCCTCGAAAAGACCGGTTTAAATGCTTCCGCAGGAATTTCTATCAACAAGTTCATTGCAAAGGTCGCAAGTGATGTCAATAAACCTAATGGACAAGAAACGGTGGACCCGGAAGAAGTTGAAGAATTTCTTGAAAAGCTGGAAATTAGGAAATTCTACGGCGTTGGAAAAGTGACTGCCGAAAAAATGTATCAACTCGGGATTTTCACCGGAAAAGATCTAAAATCCAAATCTTTAGAATTCCTGAACGATCACTTCGGAAAAAGCGGCCAGTATTATTACAATGTGGTGCGCGGGATTCATTTAAGCGAAGTAAAACCCTCCCGAATAAGAAAATCACTGGGTGCCGAACGCACTTTTGATGAAAATATCTCTTCAGAAATCTTTATGCTTGAGCGGCTGGAGCATATTGCCAAAGAACTAGAACGAAGGCTCAAAAAAAGTAAAGTAGCAGGAAAAACCGTCACCCTCAAGATCAAATACAGTGATTTTACACTGCAAACACGCAGTAAAACCCTCCATTATTTCGTTTCTTCTGCAGATTTGATCCTGGAAACAGCCAAAGACCTTTTGTACCAGGAAAAAATGAAGAATTCTGTGCGACTTCTGGGAATTTCGCTGTCAAATCTCAATACCGAAACATCTGGTAAAAAAGATGCAGCAAAAGAAGAAGTTGCCGTTCAGCTGAAATTTGATTTTTAAAAAAAGAGGCTGCAAACTGCCATTTTTGGATCTGCAGCCTCTGTAAATTTTTTCTTCTTTCCGAAGAAATTATTCTATTTCAGAAATACGAAGCGTATTTACCATTCCGCGGTCTGTAATGGGCATTGCGGCAAGGTTTATAGTAAAATCTCCTTTTTGAACATATTCCGTTTCCGAAGCGATCCTGTTAATATCATCTATTGTTTCATCTGTACTCACAAATTTATCATAGAAGAAGGCGCGCACGCCCCATAACAAACTCAATTGAGTAAGAATTCGTTTGTTAGATGTAAATACCAGGATGTTGGATTCAGGCCTCCAGGCAGAGATCTGGAAAGCCGTGTAACCACTGTTGGTAAGGGTACAAATAGCGCTCGCCTTGATCTCGTTTGCCATATGTGCGGCATGGTAACACACAGATTTTGTAATATATCTTTTGGTGCGAACATGTGGTGGCTCATGCGGAACTTTGATGAGCGGTGAATTCTCTACGCTCATTAAGATTTGACACATTTTCTGGATCACCTGTACCGGATAATTTCCTACGGATGTTTCCCCACTCAGCATCACAGCATCGGCACCATCCATTACAGAGTTGGCCACGTCATTTACCTCGGCCCTTGTTGGGGTAAGGCTGGTGATCATGGTTTCCATCATTTGGGTAGCGATAATAACAGGAATCCTCGCTTTTTTAGCTTTTAAAACCAGTTGCTTCTGAATAAGCGGAACTTCCTGTGCAGGAACTTCTACTCCAAGGTCTCCACGAGCAACCATAATTCCGTCACAGTATGCTACGATCTTATCAATATTTTCAACACCTTCAGGCTTTTCAATTTTGGCAATGATTGGAATCTTATGCTCGGTGTGCTGCCTGATCAAATCCTGCAGCTGGATGAGATCTTCACTGTGTCTCACAAAAGACAGCGCAATCCAGTCCACCTCCTGCTCTACGGCAAAAATGGCATCTTTAACATCTTTTTCGGTAAGAGCGGGAAGGGAAATTTTAGTATTTGGCAGGTTTACTCCTTTTTTAGACTTTAATGGTCCTCCCTGGATTACCTTCGCCTTCACTTCGTTTTCCTTATTTGAACTAATTACTTCAAAAATGAGCTTTCCATCATCCAAGAGAATTCGTTCTCCTGCCTGCACATCCTGCGGAAAGGTTTCGTAGTTCATATAGACCCTTTGTGCTGTGCCTTCAAATTCTTTACCGGTGGCAAAAGTAATTTCATCACCTGCAGAAACCACTACTTCTTCCTTCATTTTACCAACTCTAAGTTTAGGCCCCTGAAGGTCTCCAAGGATTGCAGCGGTAAAACCGTTTTCTTCATTGAGTTCCCTAATCATTTTGATACGCTCCCTTACATCGTCATAATTAGCGTGGGAAAAGTTGATCCTGAATACATTCACTCCGGCACGGAGCATATCACGCAACACATCTTTAGAACTTGTGGCCGGCCCAAGGGTAGCCACAATTTTAGTCTTTTTGTTATTTGGCATTAGTCAAAAATTAGATTTTCCTTTGATTTTATATTTTCGGTCGCGACAGAATATGCCGTGGCAATCTGCGGAATTTGCTTGATCTTGTCCAGAAGCAAAACTTCAGAGACCAACCCGGATTCTTCTTCTAATTTCAGAAAAAAATCCACTTTAGCATATTCCGGCAATAGATGAGTGGTTTCAGAAGCCATGTCTTCATCTCCAAAAAGGGAACCGAAGCCTTCTGTTGTTTTCTTGGACAGTCCTTTGTACTTATTGCTCACCAAAAAATAATCGCAATATTTTTGTTGATCTTTGTATTCGTACAATGAAAATAAAGCACGAACAGATTTGATGTGCAAATCTATATCGTTACGTGCCCTGGACAACCTTAAATCGAGATGCTTGTTTAATAAGAAAGCCAGTTTGTATTCCTCGAGGGAACAGTGAATAGCTATAAGTTTAAAAGGTTGGTCAACAACAGCATCCAAAACCAATTTGTGCGCCAGCATATTCTCAACTTAATTGATAAAGATAAAATAAATAGGGTAAAAAATTAAACTTTTACCATTTATTCTTACAGAATAATACGAAAACGTTATAGTTTCGCTAAGAATCTGAATTTGCAGGGATCCTGTTCTGAAATGCGTAGTAGGCTCTTCTGGCTGCTTTTTCTTCGGCTTTTTTCTTTGAAGTTGCTCTGGCTTTTGCCACCACCCTGTCTTCAATTCTAAGCTTCACCGCGAAATGTTTCATCTCATCTTTACCGGTGTCTTCGTAGACCTCAAAGCTGAATTCCTTCTTCTCTTTTTGGCACCATTCTATCAGCAAACCTTTATAACTTATCACGGTGCCCTCCAGCTGCTCAATGTCTACATAAGGATCAATGACACGTTCATAGATAAATCTCCTGCAATATTTGTAACCTCTGTCCAGATAAATGGCACCCACAAGAGCTTCAAAAAGATTTCCGTGGATGTTGATTCCAAACTGTTCACTGGGAATATTGGTTTGAATATGACTTAGGAGGCCAAGATCCTTCCCCAGTTCATTCAAATGCTTTCGACTTACAATTTTTGAACGCATTTTTGTAAGATATCCCTCATTTCCGCCGGGAACGGTTCTAAAGAGATGAGATGCTATAACGGCACTAAGCATGGCGTCACCAAGAAATTCCATACGTTCAAAATTCACCGCGTTACCTTCCTTGTCTTTCTTGTTTAAAGAACGATGTGTAAATGCCTTTTTGTAGTAGTTGATATTCTTGGGTTTAAAACCCACTATTTTGCTAATAGCAATAAAAAAATTCCCGCCTTTGGAAGAACGGGAATTTAATATATTTCGAATAACACTCATGAGATAGTTTTATTCGTCAAATTTTTTAAATAACACACACGCGTTATGCCCTCCAAAACCAAACGTGTTACTCATGGCCACTTTTACTTCCCGCTGCTGTGCCTCGTTTAACGTTAAGTTCAATTCGGGATCTATGTTTTCATCGGGATTTTGGTGGTTGATGGTTGGTGGAATGATGCCATGCTTCATTGCAAGAATGGAAGCAATCGCTTCAATAGCTCCGGCCGCACCAAGCAAATGCCCGGTCATAGACTTTGTGGAATTGATATTAATGTTTTTAGCGTGTTCTCCAAAGACTTTTTTGATTGCTTTCAATTCGGCTACATCTCCTAAAGGTGTGGAGGTTCCGTGGGTATTTATAGCATCAACATCTTCGGGTTTCACACCGGCATTTCTCAGACAGTTTTCCATTACTGCAACCACTCCAATTCCTTCGGGGTGTGGTGCTGTCATATGGTGCGCATCAGATGACAATCCGCCACCTGCTACTTCAGCGTAGATCTTTGCTCCTCTTGCTTTCGCGTGCTCATATTCTTCGAGAATCAAAGCACCTGCACCTTCTCCCAACACAAAACCGTCGCGGGTTGCATCAAAAGGCCGTGAAGCCGTTTCGGGGCTGTCGTTTCGGGTGGAAAGGGCATGCATTGCATTGAATCCTCCCATTCCTGCAGGAGCAACTGCAGCTTCAGATCCACCTGTGACGATAATATCGCTGTACCCCAATCTAATGGTGTTCAAAGCATCAATTAAAGCGTTGGCGGCAGAAGCACAGGCAGATACGGTAGTATAATTTGGCCCCATAAATCCATGTTTAATGGATATATTCCCCGGGGCAATGTCTGCGATCATTTTTGGGATAAAAAACGGATTGAACCTTGGGGTTCCATCGCCTTTACCAAAAGCAAGAACTTCATCCTGGAAAGTCTCCAGGCCTCCTATTCCTGCTCCCCAAATCACGCCTACACGAAGCTTGTCAACTACGTCAAGATCTATTCCCGAATCTCTAATTGCTTCATCTGAAGCAACCATAGCATACTGCGCAAACTTATCCAGTTTTCGGGCTTCCTTTCGGTCAAAGAAATCTTCAACTTTAAAGTTTTTGATTTCACAAGCGAATTTAGTTTTGAATTTTTCCGTATCAAAATACGTAATAGGCGCAGACCCACTCTTTCCATTCTTGAGTCCGTCCCAATATTCTTCAATATTGTTCCCGATAGGGGTAAGTGCACCTAATCCTGTAACTACAACTCGCTTTAACTCCATAAGGGTATGTTAGATTTTTATTTTTTTGCGTCTTCGATATAAGAAATTGCCTGACCTACAGTAGCAATGTTTTCAGCCTGGTCGTCCGGAATTTGAATATCGAATTCTTTTTCGAATTCCATAATCAATTCAACAGTGTCTAATGAATCAGCGCCCAAGTCGTTGGTGAAGCTAGCTTCGTTTACTACTTCGTTCTCGTCAACTCCTAATTTGTCAACGATAATCGCTTTTACTCTTGATGCAATGTCTGACATAATATTTAATTTTAAATTTTAATTAAGTGGCAAAAATAAAAAACTTTATTTTAAAACCTGTTTTTACTAGAAAAATGTGAAGTTAAATTACGGAATTTTCACTGAAACCCTTTAATTTTACTTGCTAATTAATGTTAACACCTCCAGTTTGACCACGCCACTACAATCATCCCCTAAAAGAATCGTCATTTTCGCTTCCGGCTCGGGGACGAACGCAGAAAACATTATAAGGTATTTCAAAAAGAATGATAAAGCTGTAGTAAAGGCAGTTTTTTCCAATAAGCGTTCAGCTAAAGTGTTAAAAAGGGCATTTGATCACGAGATTCCCGCGCTGCATTTTGATCGCGAAGCTTTTTATGAAACCAACGAAGTGCTTAACGTACTAAAGGATATTAATCCAGATGTTATTGTACTTGCCGGCTTTCTATGGGTTTTTCCCAAAAAGATCCTAAAACAATTCCCAAACAAGGTCATCAATATTCACCCAGCCTTACTCCCAAAATATGGCGGAAAAGGTATGTACGGCATGAACGTACATGAAGCCGTTCGCACGGCAAAAGAGGTAGAAAGCGGTATTTCCATTCATTATGTCAACGAGAATTATGATGAGGGCGAGCTTATCTTCCAGGCAACCACTCCGGTGAAGCCTGAAGACACTGCGGAAGATATCGCTGCAAACATTCACCAACTTGAATACAAGCATTTCCCGAAAGTGATCGAAAAAATCCTTTATCCTTCCGAAAAATGACAGATGCGCAGGTTCATATTTATACCGACGGGGCGGCCAAGGGAAATCCTGGACCCGGAGGCTATGGCATCGTGATGGAATGGGTTGGAAAGCCTTACAAAAAGGAGTTTTCCAAAGGTTTTAAACACACCACCAACAACCGCATGGAATTACTGGCGGTCATTGATGCTCTAAAAAAGCTAAAAAAACCGGGGCTTTCTGTAATGATCTTTACAGATTCTAAGTACGTGGTAGACTCGGTGCAGAAAGGATGGGTTTTTAATTGGGAAAAAAAGGCTTATAAAGACAAAAAAAATCCCGATCTCTGGAAGGAGTTCTTAAAAGAGTACAGGCAGCACCAGGTACAATTTAAATGGATCAAAGGCCATAACAATCACGCACAAAACGAGCGCTGTGATGCTTTGGCCGTTGCAGCTTCCAAAAATAAAAGGCTCCTTATTGACACAGGCTTTGAAGGAAACGGGGAAGGTCCCTTTTCCTGAAAATGAGCATTAAACAAAAATCTTACTATGAAAAAAGAGGCTTAAAACTCAATTTTAAACAGGCATTCAGTTTTATAATTTTATGCCGGGACTACCTTTTAAGTTTCCTTATATTTGCACCTCATTCTTAAAAACACTTATGAGTAAATTATTAATAGTGGGAACTGTGGCTTTTGATGCTATTGAAACCCCTTTTGGTAAAACAGATAAAATTCTTGGAGGCGCCGGTACCTATATAGGTCTTTCGGCAGCGCAATTTGATATTGAAACTTCGGTGGTTTCCGTAGTAGGTGAAGATTTTCCGCAGGAATACCTTGACCTTATGACCGAAAGAAATATTGACATCTCCGGAATTGAAGTAGTTAAAGGCGGAAAAACATTCTTTTGGAGCGGAAAATATCACAACGATCTCAATTCAAGAGACACCCTGGATACGCAACTTAATGTACTCGCCGATTTTAAGCCGGTTGTCCCCGAAGATTTCAAATCGCCTGATATTGTAATGCTTGGTAACCTTCACCCATTAGTACAGCTTAGCGTTCTTGAACAATTGGAGCGACCTAAGCTTGTAGTTCTCGACACGATGAACTTTTGGATGGATAACACCTGGGATGATCTTATGAAGGTAATCGCCAAAGTAGATGTTGTCACAATTAATGATGAAGAGGCACGCCAATTAACCAATGAACATTCCCTTGTAAAAGCTGCAAGAAAAATTGCAGAAATGGGACCTAAATATGTGGTAATCAAAAAAGGGGAACACGGCGCACTTTTATTCCACAACGAACAAATTTTCTTTGCTCCGGCCTTACCACTTGAAGAAGTATTTGATCCAACCGGTGCAGGTGATACTTTTGCCGGCGGCTTTACAGGATACCTTGCACACACCGGCGATATCTCCTTCAAGAATATGAAGAACGCTGTAATATATGGTTCCAATCTCGCTTCATTTTGTGTAGAAAAATTTGGAACCGAGAGAATGGTTGAATTAAACAAAGAAGAAATTCATCAACGCCTGGAGGATTTTAAAGCTCTTACGCAATTCCAGATAAAATTAACTTAATGCCCTGTAATTTCAGGGCTTTTTTTGTGACAAACAAGAATTGATCCTAAGAAAGACATCTTATGAGTGACGCTATAAAACACGAATGCGGAATTGCCCAGATCAGGCTCCTGAAACCTCTTGAATACTACAAAGAGAAATATGGAACAGCCTTTTACGGCGTGAACAAAATGTATTTAATGATGGAAAAGCAGCACAACCGGGGACAGGATGGAGCGGGTTTTGCAAGCATAAAATTAAATACAACTCCGGGAGACCGCTACATTAGCCGAATACGTTCTAATGCCACTCAACCCATTCAGGATATTTTTGCGCAAATCAATGCACGCATAAATGAGGAGATTAATCTTCATCCTGAATATGCCGATGATGTCGCTCTTCAAAAAAGGCATATTCCCTACATAGGAGAACTTTTCCTCGGCCATGTGCGTTACGGCACCTTCGGAAAAAACAGTGTGGAAGCAGTGCACCCTTTCCTTCGCCAAAACAACTGGATGCATAGAAACCTCATCGTCGCCGGAAACTTCAATATGACCAATGTACATCAGCTTTTCAACAATCTGGTGGAACTGGGCCAGCATCCCAAAGAAAAAGCCGATACCGTTACCGTAATGGAAAAGATTGGCCATTTTCTGGATGACGAGGTAAGAAAATTATATAAAAAGCTAAAGAAAGAAGGCTATAGTAAAGTAGAAGCTTCCCCTCTTATCGCAGAACAATTAAATGTAGGTAAGATTCTTAAAAAATCTTCCAAAAACTGGGATGGCGGGTATGCCATGGCCGGACTTTTAGGCCACGGTGATTCTTTTGTACTTCGCGATCCTGCGGGCATTCGCCCCACTTATTATTATAAGGATGATGAAGTAGTAGTGGTAGCTTCCGAAAGGCCGGTAATTCAAACGGTTTTCAATGTCGCTTTTAACGCTGTAGAAGAATTGCCACCAGGACATGCCATCATTACAAAGAAAAACGGCCAGGTTAAAATCAAAAAGATCATCGAGCCCCTGGAAAGAAAAGCCTGTTCTTTTGAACGCATCTATTTTTCCCGCGGAAGTGATGCTGAAATTTACCGCGAGCGTAAAATGCTTGGTAAATTATTAATGCCCGAAGTTTTAAAGGCCATAGATCACGACACCATCAATACAGTTTTTTCCTTTATTCCTAACACTGCTGAAACTTCTTTCTACGGAATGGTGGAAGCTGCACAGGATGAGCTGAACAAGCAGAAGAATGACACCATTCTGGCAGAAAAGGAAACGCTTACAGATTCGCGTTTAAAACAAATTCTTGATCATCGTTTAAGAACTGAAAAAATTGCCATTAAGGATGCGAAGTTAAGAACCTTCATTACTGAAGACAGCAGCCGTGATGACCTCGTTGCCCATGTTTATGATGTTACCTATGGCGTAGTAAAACCAGACGACAACCTGGTGATCATAGACGACAGTATTGTTCGTGGAACAACGCTCAAGAAAAGTATTATAAAAATGATGGACCGGCTGAACCCGAAGAAGATCATCGTGGTTTCTTCTGCGCCGCAAATTAGATATCCTGATTGCTACGGAATAGACATGGCCAGGCTCGAAGATCTTGTGGCCTTTAGAGCAGCACTTGAACTTTTAGAGGAAAGCGGTAAATCTGGTATTGTTGACGAAGTCTATAAGAAATGCCTTGAACAGGTTAACCTGGAAGATAAAGAGGTAAAGAATTTTGTAAAGGAAATATACGCTCCTTTCACTGCGGGCCAAATTTCAGACAAGATAGCAGAATTGCTGAGCGAAGAAAGCGTAAAGGCCGAAGTAAAGATCATCTACCAATCTATAGAAAATTTACACCAGGCCTGCCCGCAGAATTTAGGAGACTGGTATTTCACAGGAAACTATCCTACTTTTGGAGGAAACCGGGTTGTAAACAGGGCTTTCATTAACTTTTTTGAGGGCAACAAAGACCGCGCTTACTAAGATTTTGGCAGTTGTTTAAGATTGCATTTCGCACATTTGGAAATGAATTTGTGTTGTTTACCCAGAATACCTGTAGTTCATCTAAAAAATAAGTGAAGCTGATTAATATTACCTACTTTAGCAGAGCCATAACATAAGTAGGTTAAGTTCATGGTAGATTTGGGGCAAAAAAGGTGGAGCTATCCACCTTTTTTATTTTCTATACTTTTCTGAATTACAAATCTTCCCCACTCAGTAATTCCGAAAAAATTTTACGCCTAAAACGCCATTTTGGGAGCATTAGAACCTCCAATCCTCCTCAATTAAATCTTGAATTGCCTGATTTCGATTCAATTTTCGGAAGGACAAGAAAGTGTTTGGAAAATGATCAGAAAATGTCATTTCTAAAACCTCAATTAAAGGGAAGATTTAAAAAGGGTATTTTTAGCTCAGTTTCTGAAGCGTGGCAACTTTCCCATCAAAAACCGCATAAGTGTAATGGTTTATCCAATCGCCGGTATTGACATAAGTAGATCGCTCATTCAGCTGGATTTCCATTGGCAGGTGGCGGTGTCCAAACAGGAAAAAATCATAGTGTTGGGTTTCCAGTTTTCTCCTGCAGTACTGGATAAGCCATTCTTTGTCTTCTCCCAGAAATTCCATGTCTTCCTCTCCCGAAATCGCCTTGTTCTTTACCGAAAAATATTGCGCCAGCGGCACGCCAAGATCGGGATGCAGCCAGCGGTAAAGCCATTTTGAAAAAGGATTCGTAAACACCTTTTTCATACGTTTATAACCTATATCACCGGGACCGAGTCCGTCGCCGTGACCGACTAGAAATTTCTTTCCGTTAAACTCGAATTCCTGCGGCTTATGATAAACCGGAATATTCAGCTCTTCCTGAAAATAATCATTCATCCAGAGATCATGATTCCCAACGAAGAAATAAATGGGAATTCCGCTATCTTTTATCTGCGCAAGCTTCCCCAGGGTACGCACAAACCCCTTTGGCACCACGTGTTTGTATTCAAACCAAAAATCAAAAAGATCACCTAAAAGAAATATGGCAGCAGCATCTTGCTTGATCTCCTCGAGCCATTGCACAAATTTCTCTTCGCGAGGTTTACTTTCAGCAGCTGTTGGTGCTCCAAGGTGATTATCACTGGAGAAATAGATCTTTTTACCTTCCGGAATATTCATTCTTAAAATTTCTGATGTAAAGATAGAAGTAAAAACTGAAAATGAGAAAGTGCCGGTTTAATTGCGAAGTGCTTCTCCTCCTTTTGATTTTTCAGGAAAAGAAGCCTATCTTTAGTAAAAACATTGCTATGACAAAATTGATTACCGGCATTCACCATATCACCGCACTGGCAGGTGAACCGCAAAGAAATCTTGATTTCTACACTGGGATCCTGGGACTGCGAATGGTAAAGAAAACCGTGAATTTTGACGCTCCAGATGTGTATCATTTTTACTACGGAAATGAAACAGGAGCGCCGGGTTCCATCCTCACCTTTTTTCCTTATGAAGGAATTAGACGCGGCCGTCACGGTAACGGAATGCTCAACGTCACTACTTTTTCGGTTTCTTTGGGTTCAATTGAATACTGGGAAAATCGCCTGAAGAAATTTGATATCACCCATAAACCGGCACAGGATCGTATGGACGGGGAAGCTTTTATCTACTTCGAAGATCCCGATGGTCTCGGACTCGAACTGGTCTTTACCGAGAATGATTCCCGCCCCGGTTTCAGTTATGGTCCAATTCCTTTAGAGCATTCCATAAAAGGTTTCTACAGTGCCGAAATCGCACAGGAAGGTTATGAACGCACAGCAGGATTGCTCACGGAAGTTATGGATCATCAGCTTATTTTTGAAAAAGGAAACCGTTTCAGGTTTGCAGCTACAGATGCACCCGGTAATTATATAGACATTGTTTGTTCGCCTGACAGTCTACGCGGTCTGGGCGGCGGCGGCACAGTGCATCATATCGCCTTTAATACAGCAAACGCCAAATCACAACAAGAAGTACGAGACAAGATCTTTAAAAGAGGATTAAATCCCACTCCTGTTCTCGACAGGCAGTATTTTGAATCTATCTACTTCAGGGAGCCCGGCGGCGTTCTTTTTGAAATCGCCACTGCCCAACCCGGCTTTGCAATAGATGAATCCCCGGAACATTTGGGGGAGGAATTAAAACTTCCGCAGCAGTATGAATCACGGAGAGAACAGATAGAATCCGCAGTCAAACCCGTTAGTTTAAACCTGGAAAAATTTAAATAAAAAAGATGCATAAAAAGGAGTTAATAACATCAGGCAAGTCAATAGAGGAAGCAGATAAAGCCTTAATCATGATACATGGCCGTGGAGGATCGGCAGAAAATATCCTCACCCTGGCAGAGCACTTTGATGTAAAAGATTACGCCCTGGTTGCGCCACAAGCCTACAACAACAGCTGGTACCCGCTCTCTTTTATGGCTCCCAAAAAGCAAAACGAACCCTGGCTTTCTTCTGCCCTGGAACTTCTAAAAGAAACTGAAGCCGAACTGAATCAAAAAGGAATAGCATCAGAAAACATTTATTTTTTCGGCTTTTCCCAGGGTGCGTGCCTCACCATTGATTATATCACCCGAAATGCCAAAAAATATGGTGGTGCCGTAGCCATCATTGGCGGACTCATTGGAGAAACGATCAACACCGGAGATTATATTACAGATTTTGAGCAGACTCCCGTCTTTATTGGCACTAGCAACCCAGATGTTCATGTGCCGCTGGAGCGGGTAGAACGCACGGTAGAGATCCTGAAAAATAAAAATGCAGAAGTCCTTTTTGAAGTTTTTGAAAATGCCGGTCACACTATTCTGCAACAGGAAATAACCATTGCAAACAATTTCATTTTTAAGAGACCTGTAACTCCTTAAAAATTATCTGAAGCGTACCATTCTGCATAAGAAGTCTCCGTTTCCTGGAGTTTAAGAGAAAACAGCTCAATATGCGTGGGAAGCCGGTTTTTAATCTTTTCGGCAAAATCCTGGATCATATTCTCACTCGTAGGCTGGTAATCTACCAGAATCACGTCATGTCCCCTTGACTTCAGCTCGTCGGCAAGTTCAATATGGGGTGTATTCTTATTAAAAACAGTTGCATGATCAAAAACGTCCACAATTTCCTGTTTCACCATCTTCTTTAGATCGCCAAAATCTATGACCATTCCCAGTTTGACATTAGTTTCATCTGTCACCGGTTCGCCAATCACCGTCACCCACAATTTGTAACTGTGCCCATGCACATTCTTACATTTCCCGTCATACCCGTAAAGGGCATGGCCCGTTTCAAACGAAAACTGCTTCGTGATTCTTACTTTTGACATGTGATTTGCTTTAGCCTGCAAAGGTATTAAATAAGCTCTCAAAAATCTGGTTGAGAAGGGCTATTTTGAGAATTATTATGCAGTCTTCCTACTCAAAAATGGCATCTCTAAAGCCTTTTCTGAAGAAATAAGGACAGCCACAAAATTCATTTTTTCTTATATTATAAAATTCTAAAAGAAAACTTTGCTTTAGAAAAAATGCTACATTCGCCCAATTTTTCTAAACTGAGTTATGGTGGAAAATGAATTATTTGAGCAGGTAGATTTTGTGGAGAATCCGCTGTATGAAAAGGTCATTTCAGATCTTCTGGAGCAGCGATATTCCATTGTTGAAGATTTTTTTAATCTTTCTGAAGTTGAAATGCTGCGGAATTCCTTACTCGACAAATATGAGGAAGACAACTTCAAAAAAGCAGCCATTGGAAACCGGGTTAACGAGCTGATCGAAAAAGCTGTTCGTGGAGATTTTATTTTGTGGCTGAATGAAGCCAGTGCCGGCGATGCCGAAAAGATGTTTTTCAACAAGATTAATAATTTCGTCAACTACCTTAATAAAACCTGCTTCCTCGGAATTCTTCACAAGGAATTTCACTACGCCCTTTATCCTGAAGGAACTTTTTACAAACGCCACCTGGATACCTTTCAAAATGACGACCGCAGGAAGCTTTCCATGGTGTGTTACCTCAACGAGCAGGATTGGAAATCCGAATACGGCGGGGAATTAGTTATTTACAAAGAAGAAGATGGTGTGGAAGTTCCAAAAACAATTTATCCCTTTCCCGGGAGAGTGGTGATCTTTGAAAGTCAGGTGCTGGAGCACGAAGTGAAACCTGTAAAGACTGAACGTCTTAGTATCACCGGCTGGCTCAAAACCCGGTAATTACTTTTTAAATTTCTTATAAAGCACGACTGCTATTAAGGCAATTGCCAGCAAAAGCCAAAAGCCGTAGCCACTCAAAAATGTGAGAATTTCGAAGGTTTCTTCATTCACCGGTACGTCCTCCTGTTGCATTAGTTCATCCGGCTTTTTTCATGTCTCTTTCTCCAGCTGTAGCGGGAATACAGGAAAACGCCTAATACTATGAGAATACCGAGAAGATACGGCCAATTTTCTCCAAGAAATTCCATGAGTGTATAACCCCATTCCTCTTCAGGAGTTGTTTGGGTGTCTCTGGGTAAATGTTCCTGTAGCGCCATATTTCATGCTATTTAGCTGTATTGTAAAACTACAATTCCTCGAGAGATTTTCTTGCTTTTCTTTTCTTAATAAAAAGATAAACTGAAGCCGCTATTAAAACTACGATGAAGGTCAGGATTTCCCAAAAATAATTAGCGCCTGCATAGCCCACACTGTATCCTAATTTATACGCAAAACCTTTAGATGCTTCTTCAGAAGCCTGTAACAAAAGCACAGTCATTTTTTTATTTTTTAAATTTAGTTAATGCATTTTTTGTAAATGCCGACAGCACCAGTTCTCCTGAAATTGCAGCCTGTTCCGGCAGGAGTGTATTCCAGTTTTCAGTTCCTTTCCAAAGGGCTTTTTTCATCTCATACAATGCCTGCGGATTATAAGACGCAAGTTTTTCAGAAAATATCTCTATCTCCTTATCCAGGTCTTTTATATCCTCAAAAACCCGGGCGTATAATCCCTTTTCCTTTGCCCAGTAAGCATTCTTCCATTCGTGCGCAGCAAGTGTCAACTCTCCCAAAGCGGCAACTCCCATTTTTCGCTCTACCGCCGGTGCAATTACAAAAGGGCCAATCCCAATACTCAATTCTGAAAGTTTTATAGCTGCCTGCTCGGTCGCCATACAGTAATCACAGGCTGCCGCAAGTCCTACTCCGCCGCCCACAGTTTTCCCCTGAATGCGCCCAATAATCAGTTTTTTGCAGGTTCTCATCGCATTGATCACGTTTGCAAACCCGGAAAAAAACAATTTTCCTTCCTGCATGTTGCCAATCGCCAGCAATTCATCAAAAGAAGCACCGGCGCAAAAAGCCTTTTCCCCTTCAGATTTGAGAATGATCACATTTACCTCATCGTCTTCAGATAGCTTCTGAATTTCTTTTTCCAGTCTTTGCAGCAGTTCCGAAGGAAACGAGTTGCTGGCAGGATGTCCAAATTCAAGCGTGGCGATATTGTTTACAATGTGAGTATATAAACTTCCGTTTTCGCGGGTAGTGGTCATAGAATTGATGAGTTTGTTCCAAAGTTAAAAATAAAGACCAGACATGATACGCTAAAGATCCAAAAATGGCATTTATTTCATTCTTTTAAGAAATCTTCAAACTTCCTTCTGAAGATATTTCCTTCGGAATTTAATGACGAGTCCGCCGCTGCGAATGAGCATCCATACAAAAAAAGCGGCCCAAATGGCATGTAGTTTCCAGCCAAGGTAGTCGCCCAGAAAAAGAACGGGCACAAAACCCAGGAAAGTAGCGACCAGAAGTAAATTCCGAAGGAATTTGGCTTCTCCAAGGCCTTTGAAAATGCCGTCAAACATAAACGCAATGGCGTTTACCGGCTGCATTAGCAGGACAATCCAGAAAACCGAAGAAAACAACACTAAAACTGAAGTTTCCTTGTTGAAAAGCCAGCCAATTTCGTCATAAAATAAGGCACAGATCCCCGCAAGAATGAGCGCGATCAAAACGGCATATTTACTGATCTTTTTGCTTAGTTCCCACAGATTTTTATAATCCCGTGCGCCTAAAAGTCGGCCACCAATGGCATTTCCGGCGTTGGCGTAACCGTCAATAAAGAAGGAGAAGAAAAGCCAGATGTTCATGAGAATACTTTGTGCTGCGATGTAATTCTTACCATAATCTGTCGCGTAGGCATTGGCGAGATAGATTGCAAAGTTAAGAGCTGCGGTGCGCACAAAAAGGTTGGCAGCCATGAGTAGCAGTCCACCCATCTGCGGATTAATATTCCGGCTTAGTTTCAGGTGAAAAGGAGTTTTTTTGAAGAAAAACCAAAGTGCCATCACGAGCATGGTCGCCTGCGCTGCAAGGCTGGCGTAGGCCGCTCCCGCAAGATGCATTGCAGGAATGTAACCCTCTATTCCGTAGACCAGCAGGTAATCCAGAAGTACGTTGACCGCCGCTCCCGTCAAACTGCATTTCATGGCCCACAAGGTATTCTGCAAACCCCGAAAAATTCCAAAAATGGCAAAAGTGACCAGCGTTAGCGGATATCCAAGTGCCCTGATCTGGTAGTATTCTTCAGAATACTGGAGGATGAGGCCTTCGGCATTATAGGCGCTAAAAATGACGTCGGCAAAAAAAGCCGTCACTCCATAGATCACAAGGCTGAAAACAAAATTAAAATAGATCGCCTGCGGAATAAGGGTTTTTACAGCATGCAGCCTGCTCGCGCCCAAATGCTGGGAAACAATGGCCGAAATTGCTGTTTTCGTTTGCGCCACGATCCAGATGATCGCCGAAAGAAAAGAACCTACAATGCCCGCCGCCGCGAGGGCTTCTATGGAATTCTCCTCCACATTTCCTATCACAGCAATATCGGTAAGAGAGATAAGCGGCTCTGCAATCCCGGCAATGATTGCGGGAATGGCGATACGGTTGATGTTCTTAAAACTTACGGAGGATTCCAAATTTCGGCTTTTGCAGCTGCAAAGATAGAATCCCTGTGCTTAAATAAAGAATTATCTAATACTGCTTAAGGTATTTTAGCCACTTCTTTATTCAACTCTCGCACTTTCGGGCGGGCCTAAATAAGATTCTTTTAGATCACCCGTCGTGAGCACGATCTTCTGCAAAACCACACCCGATTCCATGGCCCAGATTTTCAGGCTATGATTTCCGGCTTTTTGAAGATCTAAAGTGGTGCTCACTTTTGTAATGTTGTTACTCACAGTTGTATCCCAATCTTCCTTGCCATCTTTGTGCATATTGATAAGCTTCGGCTCGTTATCATCCACCGAAACCGCAAATTGGAGCCCGCCCTCATTGCGGAAATCCAGCGTTGGTGATAAATAAAATGTAGCTTCTACTTTACCTGCTTCATAGGTGAAGAAATTATAGGCCAGGTAAGGATTATCATCTGAAAATGGCTTTTTCACCGGACTTTCCGGAAAGGAAGCCATGGCAGCTTCGGTTCTTCCCAGGTTTGGGATCAATTTCCAACCCTGTCCGTTTTTCTTTATGTTTTCTGAAAAATTTGCTGCTTCAATAGAAACATAGCCATTGCTTTCCACAAAACCTTTGATATTTTCCTCTCCCGGATTACGCACGGGCACTTCCACCTTCACCTCTTTTCCTGTTCCTTTGATCCAAAAAGAGCCCTTAGCTTTTCCTTTTGGAGCTTTTTTCCAGTTTATGCTCACAAAAAGCCTTTTTTCATCCTCAATTTCAGCCTTCTCCTCTGAAATTTCTATCCAGGAGTCTTTCTTCTGAATGTCATACTGAAATGGTTTTTGACCTTTATTAAAAACATCCACATAAAACCGCTGATCGTTGAAAGGATCAAAAGTGGGTAAAACGGCCACAGAATTGTCCTTTGAAAATGCCATTTTTGAGCCCTCTGCAGCAACTCCCATTTCAGCCATTTCCGGAAGTGCAATTTCCTTCACCTCCGGCATGTTATTTTGTTCAGGTTGTTGCCAGTAGGTGTAGCCAATGTGCGTTTGGGACATCATGTGGTTCCATTTTCCATCGGCCAGCTCGGTGTGATATTGTTTTGTAAGCTGAGCATCTTTTTCAAACAGTTCCTTTACTTTTTCAGCATATCTATTTGCCGCAGCCCTGCCCTGTTCTGCATAAAGCCTGTTCTTTGCGGCCGCAATATACAGCTCGTTCAGGTTGGCAGAAGCCTTTACAGGGAAAAGCACCAGTTGATAAAAAGCATCTTTATATTCCTCCGGAATTTTTTCGTAAATAAGCTCTGCCCTTTGCACCAGTTCCGCATAAGTGTCAACCACTTTTTCAGCTTCCCTGAAATTGGTTAGGCTGTAGGTTTCGGGACTTAATAATTCAGGTTTTCTCCTGCTGTTGTATTTGGTGTAGGTCAACAAAAGATCGGCTGTTTCTTCTGAATATTCCTCCGGAAACTGTTTTGCCGCCCATTGCTTGGTATATTCCCTCAGGTGACCTGCATCTGTTTTTTCAGGATCCCAGGCATAGTCAAGAAAGAAGCTGGTTGGGAATTCCATTGGTTTAATATCGCCTACATTGACTATCCACAACCGGTCTGCGCCAAAGTTATATGCGAGGTTCATTTGCTCCCAAACTCTGGAAATTTGGGTGGTATTGATCCATTTATAATTTCTTGGTCCGCCTACATAATCAAAGTGATAATAAATCCCGTAGCCGCCTTCCCTGGGTTCTTCTTCAGGATTGGGAAGTTTCCGAATGTTTCCCCAGTTGTCATCTGCCAGGAGCAGCGTAACATCATTGGGCACACGCATTCCCTGGTCATAATAATCCTGAACCTCCTTGTACAGCGCCCATACCTGCGGTGTTTCTTCAGCAGGTTTTCCCGTAACCTGAGAAATTATCCCCCGTTGATCTTCCACTATCTTTTCCAGTAACTCGATGGCTGTGCCTTCGCTCATAGGCTCGTCGCCGTCGCCTCTCATTCCCACGGTCACCACGCTCTCGTTCTCTCCCATTCGCTCCATGCCTTCCCGCCAGAATTTCTGCAGGTTTTCGGGATTTGTATTGTAATTCCAGTCGCCTTCCCCAAATCTTCTCCACTCGTCGTGCGCCCGCATCAAGGGTTCATGATGGGAAGTTCCTATCACCACGCCATACTCATTGGCCAGAACAGGATTTTTAGGGTCATCATCGTAAAAAGCACGGCCCCACATGGCCGGCCACAGGTAATTGCCCCTGAGCCGCAGGATGAGTTCAAAAACATGTTCATAAAATGCGCTGTTGAATCCGCCGAAATTCTCTGTGGCCCAGCCTGCAAGCGCCGGCGCTTCATCATTAATAAAAATTCCGCGGTATTTCACTTTTGGAGTGCCATCTGTATGCAAACCCGGCGCCACAAAAAGTTCTTCGGCTTTCATTGTGGGAACATCTGCCCAGTAATACCAGGGAGAAACGCCAATTTCTTCAGAAACATCATAGATCCCGAAAATGGTGCCGCGTTTGTCACTTCCGGCAATTACCAGTGCCTGTTCCACTCCCGGAAATGGATTCTCCACCACCTGAATGGCAAATGTTTCCCACTTTCCTTCAATTTCAGAGACATCTAATTTCCCGTTTTCAACTAACCGGTCAAGCAAATTATTTTTCCCGATGGTTCCAATGATCACGGGCATTTTTGCTGAAATATTTTCAGAAAAATTCAGTTCGGGAAGTTTACCGGTTACTCGTTGAATATCCTGCCGCAAATCTTCCGCCACATAATGCACGCCTTTAAATTCATCTTCATCTAAAAACAGTTCAGAAATGCCATTTTTGGATACCAGCGGGAAGAATCCTTCCTTTTCAGAAGTCGAAATATAGGATTCCTGGGCAAAAAGCACGGGAGCACAAAAGGTGATAATAAGTGTCAAAAAGCCGCTTTTTCGTGCTGTTTTTTTTCTGAAGATATTTTGAAGGTTTATCATTTTATTGTTTTTGATCCTGTGCTGTTTCTGTTTCAGTTTTAAAGTCGATCACCCTGTAATAAGCTTTTTTTCGCTGAAAATTTTCATCAAAGAGCAGGGGATAATTCTTCCTGCCTTCCACGGGATAGTAGTCCAGCCAGGAATATTTATCTGAAAGATTCCAGAAAGTAACGCCGCTAAGTTCGTTTTCGTAATCGCGGAAAACCTTGAAAAACATCTCGTAACTGTCCATTTGTTTTTGCTCAAGTTCCGGAGTGAATTCATCAGATTCGCCTTCCTTTAACTCCCGCCGTTCCTTTTCCCATGGGTAAATTGAAACGTCCAGTTCGGTGATTTGAATGTCAAGCCCCAGGGAAGAATATATTTCCAGGGCCTTGCGCAAATCTTCTTCCGAAGGGCCGTAGATGGACCAGTGGCCCTGGATTCCCACTCCGTCTATGGGAACGTTCCGGTCTTTAAGCATTTTTAAAAGTTTATAGATCCTGTCCCTTTTTTCAGGAATGATCGCGTTGTAATCATTGTAGTACAATTTCGCATCAGGGTCGGCGGCGTGTGCGTATTCAAAAGCTTTTATAATGAAATCCTCGCCCGCGATCTCATACCATTCACTCCTACGAAGAAATTCTTCGGGATCGTCAGAAATAGCTTCGTTGACCACGTCCCAGGCGTAGATGCTTCCTTTGTACCTCGACACCACAGATTCTATATGGGTTTTCATGCGCTTTAAAAGCTCTTCTTTACTCACTTTTCCACCGTCTTCGGCTTTAAAGATCCAGTCGCCTGTTTGCTGATGCCACACCAGCGCATGGCCCCGCATTTTAAGATCATTTTCCCGGGCAAAATTGGCAATGGCATCTGCCTCCTCCCAGTAAAAACGGTCTTTTTCAGGATGAATGGGTTCCATTTTCATCACATTTTCCGGGGTGATGCTGTTGAATTCCTTCCTGATAAGCTCTGCAGATTTGCCTTTCACGGTTTCAGGCGCAACTGCCACTCCAATGGGAAAATAATCTAAATAGTGATCTTTTAAGCTTAACTCCTGTTCGCCTTTAGCTTGTGTGATCGCCTGTTCCCCGTTTTCAGAATTGTTTTTGCAGGCGGTAAAAAGTACCACGCAAAAGATTATCAAAGTTAATCTCTTTAAAATGCCATTTTGAGCCATTATTCTATATTTATGTTTTCCAGTAATCCCAGTTCAAGTCCACGCAGTTCTGCAAGGCCTTTGAGCCTTCCAATGAAGGAATAACCGGCATAATAGTTCTTGTGGCGTTCCATGGAATGAAGATAACCATGATCTGGTCGCATGGGCAGGCTTTTTCCCTTTTCCTGCATTAATTTCAGAATTTTTTTGACCACCCGGGTCATGGGCACATCGCCGTCCAGATGATCTGACTCCCGGAAAACTCCCGAAATATCCTTTTTGACATTCCGAAGGTGCAGAAAATGGATCCTTTCTTTCGTGTCCTCAAAAATCTCCAAAAGGTCATTTTTAGGGTGCGCCCCCAGGGAACCTGTACAATAACACAGGCCGTTCGCGTTGATATTTATTTTTTTCAGAATATAAATGATATCCTCCCGCGTGCTCACCACCCTGGGAAGACCCAGCACCGAAAACGGCGGATCATCGGGATGAATGGCCAGCTTTACACCCACTTCCTGCGCCACGGGTGCGACTTTCAGGAGAAAATGAGTGAGGTTTTCCCGTAAAGCGTTGTCATCAATATGCTCGTAGGTTTTTAGCTGCTCCAAAATGAGTTCTGCAGTAAAGTTTTCTGAACTGCCCGGCAGCCCCAGTAAAATACTTCTAAAAAGCTCCTGTTCTTCTTTTTCTGAAAGCTCCTCCTGAAGCTTTTTCGCCGCCTCCAGCATCTCTTTCGAATGATCTTTGTCTGCGTTTTTCCGCTTTAACTGAAAAAGATCAAAAAAAGCGAATCTTACAGGGTCATACTCCAGCACAAAAGAGCCGTTTTTATCCCGGCGATAATGCTCTGTACGTAACCAGTCAAGGATGGGCATGAAATTATAGGCAACGACTTCAATTCCGCATTTGGCGATATTCCGCAGGCTCATCTTGTAATTTTCAATCCAGGTTTGGTAGTCACCCGATCCTTTTTTGATATCCTCATGCACCGGAAGGCTTTCAATGACGCTCCACTCCAGCCCATGCTTTTCTATAAGCGATTTTCTTTCCCTAATGGCCTCTTCTGTCCAGACCTCCCCTACAGGAATTTCATGTAATGCAGTAACAATCCCGCTGATGCCCGCCTGTTTCAAATCCTGCAGCGAAAGCACATCATTCGGTCCATACCAGCGCATGGTTTGGGTCATTCTATACATCCTAAAATCCTATTGAATTTCCACCATCTACCGGCAGTATGGTTCCGGTAGTGAATTTTGACTCGGTGGTCGCGTAGTAAAAAACCGCGTCTGCCACGTCTGAGGGTTCTCCCAGTTTTCCCATTGGGGTCCTGGAAAGCACCTTGTTCTTACGTTCAGGGTCATTGTCGAGAGCTTTGCTCGACATATTGGTCTTTATAAAACCGGGAGCGACTGCGTTGACACGAATCCCGAAGGGAGCAAGATCAACCGCCATGGCTCTTGTCATACCATCTATTGCCGTTTTACTCGCGGAGTAGGCAATAACCTTAGGAATACCATATTGGGCAGCCATGGAGCTAATGTTGATGATACTTCCCGAGCCGTTCTTTTTCATCACTTTGGCCACTTCCCGACTTATTGCAAATAAAGCGAGCACATTTGTGTGAAGAATAGTCTGAAACTCTTCGTTGGTCACCTCGAGAAACTCCTTTTTCATATTGATCCCGGCGTTGTTTACCAGGATATCGATCTGCCCGGCTTCGGCCGCCAATTTTGCAACGGCATCGGGTATTTCTTCAAGTTTATTGAGGTCGAGGATAAAAGGCTTTGCATTGGGCCCCAGCTCCTCACAGGCTTTTAATGTTTTTTCTTTATTTCTGCCATTTACATAGGTAGTGACTCCATGGTCACAGAATTTTTTCGCAGTTGCGTAACCTAATCCGGCGTTTGCGCCGGTTACTATGGCTGTTAGGCTGGTACTCATAAGTAGTTGTTTTAGTGCCTGAAAATTCTAAATGCCGGGAGCATAAGGAAATTCCAGCGATTTGTAATATTCGAGCTTATGTTCAGGTTTTGGGACAAATCGGGGTAATTCCATTCCGGAGAACTGCTGAAAATATAGCAACACGGCATCCCGCCACCACTTTGCCTCCTTCTGCTGAATTTCAAGAAGCATTGCTGTTTTTGTGAATCTTTCCTCATCCACATATTGCTCCATATTCTTCCATGTTCTTGCCATTTCCTGCACCTCTTCCACCCCCTGCTGGTATTTTGCGGCTAGATTATACCACAAGGTTTTTCCGTTTTTCATCTCATAATCCCAGGGCACACGATGAAACCATAATAAATGCTTCTCCGGAACACGATCCAAAGAACCGTACTGTTCCCTGATGGATTGGGCATATTGAGAAAGCGCATTGCTGCCAGATGCCGTCCTGTCAAAACCTACCCCAAGAGAATCTGCCTGGTGATAATAAACGGGATTCCACTCCGGCCGGCCAAGATCGTCCACCCAGGGACCGGGCCCGTAATGATGACCGGTGGCCATGATGTGATGCAGCCCCAGGGGCGTCATATAATTTACGACAGTTTCGCGGGAATCCATTAAAACCCTGGTCATGGGGTCCACAAAAGCCGGTTCCCTGGAAAATGTCATTTTCAGCCATTCTTCTGCAATTTTTCCGGAATCAAGATAAGGATCCCAGGCAAGTCTTCCGAAGCCATACCAGTTGGCCTGTCCAAAGGGATGGCCGGTCCAGTTCTTTGCGGTTCCTATATTCGCAACACCCGCCATCCCTGTTAAGTTTTTATTCGCAAGAGTTCCGTCGATAACCTTTGCCACGGTAGATCCTTCGCCTTCAACAAAGGTGTCTTCATCTAAAGTTTCTTCAAACATCTTCGGAAGAAAAACGAGATGGGAACTAAAGCCGAGATATTCCTGAGTGATTTGAAACTCCATCATTAACGGGGTTTGAGGCATTGCTCCAAACATTGGGTGAAAAGGTTCGCGCGGCTGGAAATCTATGGGTCCGTTTTTTACCTGCACCAGCACATTATCGTGAAATTGCCCGTCGAACGGAACAAATTCTGAATAGGCTTGCTTTGCCCTGTCTTCGGGATCATGTTCAGAATAGACAAAGGCGCGCCACATAATGATACCGCCGTGCGGTGCAACGGCTTCGGCCAGCATATTTGCTCCGTCTACGTGAGATCTTCCGTAATTATTGGGCCCCGGCTGCCCTTCAGAATTGGCTTTTACCAGGAATCCTCCAAAATCGGGAATTTCAGTATAAATTTCATCAGCTTTTTCTTTCCACCACCGGCGCACTTCAGGAACTAAAGGATCGGCCGTCTCAAGATCACCGGATTCCATGGGAGCCGAAAATCTGGCGGTAAGGTAAACCTGGATTCCGTAGGGCCTGAAAACTTCGGCAAGGGCTTTTACCTTTTCAATATAATGAGGCGTCAACACCAGGGAATTCGCGTTCACATTGGTAAGTACAGTTCCATTGATTCCTATGGAAGCATTGGCCCGGGCGTAATCAATATATTCGGGCTTGATCAATTGAGGCAGGTGATGCCAGTCCCAAATCGAAAAGCCTGCGTAACCACGTTCCACCGTTCCATCCAGGTTATCCCAGTGATTCAAAACTCTCTTCTGAATTTTTGGGGAGCTGTGAATTGCTATGCTGCTTAAATCATTTCGCAGCTGAATTTCTTTTATAAATCTAAACGTTCCATAAAGCAGCCCTGCAGAGGTTTTTCCGGTAATGAGAGTTACCGGGAAATTTCCTGCGCTTATGTTTTTAATGATATAACCTTCTTCATTAATTTCTGCCAGTTCCTTTTTTACAGCAGTTCTAATATTTAAAGGCAGGTCTTCCTGAACCCCGATAACAAGGGCATTCTTACTTAAAATATCCGCTTCCTGAAATTCTTCTCCAAAGAAACCTTTATAAGCTAAAATTAATTCCTCCCTTGCAGCATCCAAAGTGGCATTTTCACCGTAAATTTTCAAAATATTCAGATCCCGAAGATATTTCTTTTTTATTTCCTCATTTTCAATCTTTTCGTACTGCAACCAGAGATCATAACCTTTTTGAGCTTGTAAACTGCTAACGAAGCAATAGAAAACCAAGGCTAAAAGGAACTTTTTGGAAACCATAAACTCAAATTAAAGATTAAAAATGCAGCAGGTTGCAACGATTGCGATTGGAAAATTATATAAAAAAAGCTTCTGAACAAAATATTTTACGCAATCGGTTGCGTTTAATTTTATTTTGTGCTTTATTTGTTAACAGTATATTTTGATTTTTGCACATTAACCGATTTCCTGAAGACAAAATTCTTATGAAAAATCCTGTTTTTAAGTATGTTGTAATTGCACTCCTGCTCTTCATTTCGAATTTCGCACATGGACAGGAGAACGAAGCAACAAAATATCCATTCAACGATCCCGCATTATCAATAGAAGATCGCATTGACGATCTAATCAATCGGTTGACTTTGGAAGAAAAAGCGTGGCAGATGATGCACAACAGCCCTGCTGTAGAACGTTTGGGGATCCCGGAATACAACTGGTGGAATGAAGCCCTGCACGGCATTGGGCGTTCAGGCGTTGCGACAGTATTTCCGCAGGCCATAGGAATGGGCGCTACTTTTGATAAAGAACTTATTCTGGAGGTTGCCACTGCAATTTCTGATGAAGCCCGGGCGACACATAATACAGCCGTTGAAAACGGTTACCGAAGACAGTACAGCGGACTTACCTTCTGGACTCCAAACATTAATATTTTCAGAGATCCTCGCTGGGGAAGAGGTCAGGAAACCTATGGAGAAGATCCATACCTCACTGCTCAACTGGGAACTGCTTTTGTAAAAGGCTTACAGGGAGATCATCCAAAGTACCTCAAAACAGCCGCAGCAGCAAAGCATTATGCAGTTCACAGCGGACCGGAGAAGCTGAGACATGAATTCAATGCGGTTGCTTCTCCAAAAGACCTTTGGGAAACCTATTTACCCGCTTTTAAAGCGCTGGTGGATGCAGATGTCGAAACTATCATGTGCGCCTACAACAGCACCAACGGCGAACCTTGCTGTGCAAATAAATACCTTTTACAGGAAGTCCTAAGAGACCAATGGAATTTCGATGGACATGTGGTGAGCGATTGCTGGGCTCTGGTCGATTTCTATGAAGGCCACAATATTGTAGAAACTCCCGCACAGGCTGCGGCTGTAGCAATTAAAAGCGGCGTGAACCTCAACTGCGGAAGCGTTTACCCCAGCCTTGTCGAAGCTGTAGAGCAGGGGCTGGTAAGCGAAGAAGAAATAAACAAACAACTGGCGGTGCTTTTAAAAACTAAATTCAAATTAGGCCTTTTTGACCCCGCAGAAGACAATCCATATGCTCGACTTTCTGCTGAAAATTTGGACACCGAGGAACATCGTGCACTTGCCAGGAAAGTAGCGCAGAAATCCATCGTTATGCTAAAGAACAACGGTGCTTTACCTCTTAAAAATGACCTTTCCAAGTACTTCATCACGGGGCCCAATGCCACAAGCATTGAAGTGTTGCTAGGGAATTACCACGGTGTAAATCCCAGTCTTGTCACCATCCTCGAAGGTGTTGCCGGAGCGATCGAACCACAAAGCCAGTTGCAGTACCGGCAGGGAACCCTGCTGGACAGGCCAAATGCAAATCCGCAGGATTGGGCTTCTCCAAATGCAGGAAACAGCGACGCAACCATTGCGGTCATGGGAATTAGCGGAGTTCTGGAAGGAGAAGAAGGAGAATCTATTGCTTCCGAAACCTTTGGAGACAGGCTGGACTACAACATTCCCGAAAACCAGCTCGATTACCTTAGAAAGCTGAACGAAGCTGCAGGCGATAAGCCGCTAATTGCAGTAATTACCGGAGGCAGCCCAATGAATCTGGAGGAAGTGCACGAGCTGGCAGATGCTGTACTTATGGTATGGTATCCCGGCGAGGAAGGCGGAAATGCCGTTGCAGATGTCATTTTTGGAAAGGTATCGCCTTCAGGAAGGTTGCCAATTACTTTTCCGCGTAGCCTTGATGACCTTCCGCCGTATGAAGATTACAGCATGAACGGCCGAACCTACAAATACATGGAGACCGAACCTATGTATCCCTTTGGATATGGCTTGAGCTATGCAAAATTTGATTATTCTGAAGTAAGACTTTCAGAAAAAAAGATCAGAAAGGGAAATTCACTAACCGCCCGCGTGACGGTGACCAATACCGGCGAAAAGGAAGCAGAAGAAGTGGTTCAGCTATATATTTCTGATCTTCAGGCTTCGGTAAAAGCTCCTAAATACCAGTTATACGGACTAAAAAAGATTGAACTTGCTCCCGGCGCCTCGCAGGAAGTGGAGTTTAAGATCACTCCTCATATGATGGAACTTGTAAATAGTGATGGAGAAAGGGTGATCGAAAAAGGGGATTTTAGAGTGCATATTGGAGGCTCCAGCCCCGGCGCAAGAAGTGCAGAACTGGGAATAGCGCTAAAAGCAAATACTTTTACATTAAGATAGCCACGCAAAAATACAGAAAGAATAGATGAGAAATTTTATAGACGAAGATTTTCTTCTGGAGACCGAGGCTGCAAAAAAGCTGTATCATGACTATGCCAAATCTATGCCTATCATAGATTATCACTGTCATTTACCCGTAGAAGATATCGCACTGGACCGAAAATTCAGGAATCTTACCGAGCTTTGGATAGAAGGTGATCATTACAAATGGCGGGCTATGCGCGCACTGGGAATAGAAGAAAAATATATTACCGGCGACAGCAGCGACGAAGAGAAATTTGAAAAATGGGCCGAAACAATTCCATTCACCTTGCGCAATCCTTTATACCACTGGACGCACCTGGAATTACAGCGATATTTCGACATCAATGACATTTTAACTCCTGCAAATGCCAATAAGATCTACAATCAATGCAATTCTTTGATTGCCACTCCGGCTTTTTCCACAAGAAATCTACTGCGGAAAATGAATGTCAAGGTAGTATGTACGACCGATGATCCTGCAGATGATCTAACCTATCACAAACAGCTCGCCGAAGAGAAATTTGAGGTTCGAATCCTGCCAACCTTCAGGCCAGACAATTTGTTAGGAATTGAGGAAGATGATTTTAACGATTATCTTAAGTTAATTTCAGAAAAGACCGGTATTGAAATAACAGATCTTTCTTCCTTCCTCAAAGCCATTGAAAGCCGTATTGTTCATTTTCATGATCACGGCTGCAGACTTTCTGACCACGGACTCGAATGCGCCTGTTCCGAAGATTTTACCGACGAAACCCTGGATATCATCCTGAAGACAAAGCTTTCGGACAAAGAATTAAATACTTCAGAAAAGCTGATCTTCAAGTCAGGTTTGCTTTATTACCTGGGGAAATTCTATGCCGCCAGGAACTGGACCATGCAGCTTCACCTTGGCCCCATAAGAAATACTAATTCATTAATGCTCGAAAAGCTTGGCGCAAACGCAGGCGTAGACAGTATTGGCGATTTTCAGCAAGCGAAACCACTTGCCAAATTCCTGGACTCCCTCAATAAAGAAAATGCACTTCCAAAAACTATTTTGTACAACGTGAATCCAGCAGAGAACGAGGTAATGGCTACCATGGCCGGAAATTTTATGGGAGATTCCCAAAAGGGCAAAATCCAGCATGGTTCTGCCTGGTGGTTCCTCGACCAGAAAGACGGCATCGAAAAACAGCTGAACACGATCTCGAACATGGGACTTTTAAGTTGCTTTGTAGGTATGCTTACCGATAGCCGAAGTTTCCTCTCTGTGCCACGTCATGAATATTTTCGCAGGATTTTATGTAATTTGTTCGGAAATGACATTGAGAAACGAGAACTTCCTGAAGATTTCGAATGGATAGGAAAGATAATTCAGGATATTTGTTATAACAATGCAAAGGAATACTTCAACTTCCCGGAAAATAAACTATAAATGTCAAAACTTGTATGCCTTGGAGAAATTTTAATGCGACTCACCTGTGAAGATCATTTAAGGTTTTCGCAGGGCCGCAGGTTTGATGTGGTTTACGGGGGCAGTGAGGCAAATGTGCTTATTTCTGCTGCAAATTTTGGGCTGGAAACTGCTTTTGTTTCGGTCCTGCCCGATAACGATTTCGGAAAGGCTGCAATTACAGATCTTAAGATCAACAACGTTGATATTGATCAAGTTTTGTTTAAAGGTGATAGGCTGGGACTTTACTTCCTGGAAAGAGGCGCAATTCACAGATCTTCAAAGGTCATCTACGATCGTGCCGATTCCGCTTTTTCGAAGATCAGGAAAGAATGGTTTGACTGGGAAGAAATTTTAGCAAATTGTGACTGGTTCCATTGGTCTGGCATCACTCCTGCTCTTTCTAAAAATGCTGCAGAGGTTTGTTTGAAAGCCGTGGAAACAGCTGAAAAAATGGGTATTACAATTTCCGCGGATCTCAACTACCGCGGAAATTTATGGAACTATGATGCCAATCCCGGAGAAATAATGACAGAGCTGGTTTCCCGGAGCAATATTTTACTGGCAGGCCATTATGCTTCTGAACAATTCTTCGGAATTGAGACGACAGAAAATTCAAATGCAGCGCTTTTTGAAAAGTTAGCTGAACAATTTCCGAAGCTGGAGAAGATCGCTGTCACCAATCGCTTAGAAAAAAATGCCTCCCACCATCAATGGTCGGCTTCGCTTTTCAGCAAGGGAAGAATATTTAATTCAGATATCTACGACCTCTTTCCTATTGTGGATCGAATAGGCACCGGAGATAGTTTTATGGGCGCTCTCATTTTTGGGTTAAAAAATTATGATGAGCAAAAGGCACTTGATTTCGCTACAGCGGCTTCGGGCTTAAAACATACAATTTCAGGAGATTTTAACAGGGTCACCAGGGAAGAAGTTCTCAAACTCGTAAACGGCGATCGCTCGGGTAGAATAAGCAGATAACAGCACTATGAAAAAACTAACACGACCGGAAATAGCAGTCAAATTTGCCCAATCGGGTTTGGTCCCACTCTTCTACCA